>Ga0210050_1000972_pt1 | contig 33574 bp, 25 predicted proteins | sample CryGey132114_all_FD_185463 | JGI IMG/M metagenome (GOLD analysis project Ga0210050, IMG submission 185463) | Groundwater microbial communities from aquifer - Crystal Geyser CG22_combo_CG10-13_8/21/14_all (SPAdes) (version 2) | ecosystem: Environmental > Aquatic > Deep subsurface > Groundwater ... | reverse complement strand
ACATCAAAGCTTTTGAGTGTTTCTGCCTTCAGATTCAGAATTGTTTCGGCCAGAACGAGATGCCCTGACGATGAGATTGGCAGGAATTCTGTAATTCCTTGAAGTACCCCTAGGAATATCGCTTGGAGAAGCGTCATTTGTTTGTTTTTTTTAGTGTTTAAAAGACCTTACGCCTGTAGTCACCATTGATATACCCAGTTCGTCCGCTCTTGCGAATACCTCGTCATCACGGACAGATCCTCCAGGCTGAATTACCGCCGTTACGCCCGCTTTGCTTGCCTCTTCCACCCCGTCAGCAAATGGGAAGAAGGCGTCCGATGCCATTACCGAGCCTTGGATTCTCTCTCCGCCTTTGTAAGTTGCTATGTGTACCGCGTCGACACGAGACATTTGGCCTGCGCCGATCCCTGTTGTGATCTCCAATGTTTCTCCCGTCTCTTCGTCTTTCATAAGTTTTGCGAAGACGACTGAGTTTGATTTTACGTGTTTGACCACATTCCGCGCAAAAAGCATGGCGCGTATCTCTTCTTCCGTTGGCGCTTTTTTCGTTACCGTTTTGAGGTCGTCTTTTGTGATGATTTTCTGATCTGCATTCTGGACCAGGATGCCTCCCGATACAGTCTTGATATCGCGCTCTACCGGATTAATCCTCAGTTCTCCCGTTTCGATAATCCTAAGGTTCGTTCTCTTGGAGAAAATCTGTAACGCACCCTTTTCGAAAGAAGGTGCCACTATAAGTTCTACGAAAAGTTTGTTGTCTTTTATGTACTTTGCGATAGCCTCGGTACACGTGCGATTCATTGCGATAACGCATCCAAATGCCGACATAGGGTCTACCTCGTGCGCATGGATTAATGCCGTAGTAATTGTGTCGGCACTTGCAACTCCGCAAGGGTTCGTGTGCTTGATGACAGCTGCCGTCGGACGCTCGAAATCTTTTACAAGCTCCAGGGCTCCATCGGCATCTACGATGTTGTTGAATGACAGCTCCTTGCCTTGAAGCTGATGCGCGTTAGTCACATTAGGGTAATGATTGTTCGGATCTCGGAAAAATGCCGCTTTTTGATGAGGGTTCTCTCCATAACGAAGGCTCTGGACTTTTTCGTAATGCAAATCAAGAAGTTCAACTTCTCCTCCGCGATTTTTCAGATATTCCGCGATTTTGTTGTCGTAATTCGCCGTTTTTTCGAATACTTTCACCGCAAGTGATCTGCGCATATCGAACGAGAGTCCTCCATGTACATTTATCGAGTCCATTATCATTCTGTAGTCCTTTATCGCCGTTACCGCCGCTACATATTTAAAATTTTTCGCCGCGCTACGTAGCATTGATGGTCCTCCGATATCAATTTGTTCTATAGCTTCCTCTTCCGTTACGCCTTCGCGCTCTATCGTCTTCTTAAAAGGGTAAAGGTTGATGACAACCATATCTATCATTTTGATCCCGTTCTCCTCCGCTTGCCTCATATGTTCCTCGCAGTCTCGTACCGCAAGCAGTCCTCCATGAATCTTCGGGTGCAATGTCTTTACCCTGCCTTCCATTATCTCCGGCGATCCCGTGTAACTTGATACCTCCGTGACTTCTATTCCGGCTTCTCGCAAAGTTTTTGCCGTTCCTCCCGTAGAAAGAATTTCCGCTCCATGCTCCTTGAGAGTTTTGGCCAAATCTATCAAGCCCGCCTTGTCCGAAACGCTGATCAGAGCTCTTCTTATCGGTAGTATTCCTTCGGTACTTTCGGGATTCATGTGATGATAGGGGTTAGGGTGTAGCATTTAGGGTGTAGTGATGGAGCGCTTCGCGCGAAATAAGTGTTGCAGGCTTGTAAACTATAATTTAGGGTAGGTCGAGGCCGCCTTTGCTCCATGGGTTGCAGCGCAAGATGCGCCAAGCGCCTTTTATGCCGCCCTTAAAGAGTCCGTATCTCTTGATAGACATCTTGGAGTAGTCCGAACAACTTGGCCTGTACCTACAGAATCCTCCTTTGAAAACATGTTTCAGAGGTCCATGATCCGGCGACAAAATAGCCTGATAAAGACTTATCAAAGCCACAGCGAAATTGCGCGGAAGATGTAGGATTTGACGCCACATTGGAGGCAAAAGGGGTTAGACCGACGCGTATATTAGTCCAAATCACTCTTCTTGGGAAGAGGTTTTCCTACTGCAATTCTCCCAATTTGGCTGCAAATACCTCGAAGAGGTTCCTTTAGTAACAGATCCCTACGTCACAAGCAGGGAATTTGTATCCGTTGTAACTTATCTCGAAATGCAGATGGATGCCTGTGACTCCGTAAACACGTCCCGAATTACCCATCTTGGAGATTGTTTGACCCATAGTCACGTAATCGCCAACCGACACGTATATCTCTTCGTTATGAGCATACAGCGTCTTGTATCCATTCTGGTGATCTATGATTATGTAATTGCCATATCCGCCATTCCAACCGTAAGATGCGGTCGTCACGATTCCATCGGAAACCGCAACTATTGCCGGCTGAGATCTGTCCGCAACATCGTAAGCATAGTGACCTGAGTAATACCCTTGCGTCAAAGTTCCGACTGTAGGATATACGAAGTCTGCAGATGCATAAGTTGTATCCACATCAACGTTCAGATATGACGTACCAACGTCCGTTGCATCGTAGTAAGTATATGATGATGATGATGATGCCGACGATGACGCGGTATAAACCGGCTTGATCGATGCTATGTATTTTTCGGCAACTTCGGCGCCAATGATGAAGATAGTATCGCCTTCTTGGATTACGTTATCAGCTCCTATTTCATTAAACTCTTTCGTGGCTTCCAAGTCACCACCCCAGTTCTCCACAAGCGACTCGAGCGTATCTCCGTCGTCTACTTCTATGTAAGCACCATCTTTTGGCGGGATTGTTATGTCCCCCGTGCTCAGCTTGTTTGCGTTGGTCATGTCGTTGGCAGCCATAATAGATGTTTGGTCCAAACCAAATCTATATGCGATACCCGACATCGTGTCTCCGCTTTGCACCGTATACATAACGTCCTCGGTTCTGTTTCCTTGATAAGTAGCTTCTCCCGACATTGGCATCGCTTTCATCAAGTATCCCTCCTGATCCGCCAATATATTTGTATCTGAATTCAGCGCCAGTGCATCTCCCTCAAACTGCACCTGCCATCCCTCTCCTGCATCTATAGCCGCCCTTCCGATATCGAACGATGTCATCAAGAAGAATGCTAGCGTTAACATCACCATATTCTTGGCAAATCTTTGAGGAGTGTGCATCCCGGATGTCGGTTGAACAAAAGCCGTTGATGCTTCGCTCATTGGCGAATACGCACTTAAATACCTGCGCACCTTGGATAACCTATCTTTGATTCTGCCTACCGTAGGTTTTGCCGAGTATATCGAGTAGAACTTGTCGTGCCTTGCTTTTCGCGCTTCTTCGTTGGCTTGTGACACAAGAGGGGTAGTTAGTAGTAGGTAGTAGTTTGTAGTCGGTAGTGAGTAGTCTGCTTTTGAGACTTGGGTATTTTAGCACTTTGAGTTGGCATTTTACCTGATGTGGCCGTTTTGTCAATCCTAATTAGGGTGCTCTTTTCTTACTAAGGAGGTAGATAATACTCATGCAAGTAATTCAATTCCCATGGCTAGTATCAAAGCTTTATCGCCATCGCTTATCAACCAAATTGCGGCAGGAGAAGTGGTCGAAAGACCGTCCTCAGTCGTCAAAGAACTTGTTGAAAATGCTCTTGATGCATCGGCAAATGAAGTTGTTGTTGAGATAGTGTCAGGTGGGCTGGAGGCTATAATCGTTGCTGACAACGGGGGTGGTATGTCTGCGGAAGATGCCAGAATGGCATGGCAAAGACATGCTACAAGCAAAATATCTTTGCCAGAACACTTATCCTCGATTTCAAGTCTTGGTTTTCGGGGAGAAGCTTTGGCTTCTATTGCCTCTGTCGCCAAATGCGAGATGGAAACAAAGATGAGAGACGAAATATCCGGTGTGTTTTTGAAAATAGAAGACGGCCGCGTAACCGAAGAGTCTGAATGCGGGTGTCCCGAGGGCACCAAAATCTCTGTATTTAATCTTTTTTATAATACCCCGGCCAGGAGGAAATATATGAAGTCCGCTACGTCGGAACACAAGAAAATCGTTGAACTTACTTCGGAGTTCGCGTTGGCTCACCCCGAAGTATCTTTTAGGCTTGTGAGCGATGGCAAAGTTGCCTTCGACGTGGCCCCTTCCGTACTCGAGGACCGTATTGCCAATATATTAGGAAACGAGGTTGCCAATAATTTGGTCCCTGTTTATTACGGAGACGTTGGCTTCGGAGTTAGTGGATTCGTCGGCAAGCCTACTCTCTCCAAATCCAATCGTAATGGTCAGTTTTTGATACTAAACGGCCGCGTCATTCAGAATCATCTACTGGCTCATGCGGTTCGAGAAGCTTTTCATTCCATGCTGATGCATGGGAAGCATCCGTGGTTCCTTATTATTCTTAATGTGAGACCTGAAGATGTTGATGTAAACGTGCATCCGAGGAAATTAGAGGTAAGATTTCTTAATCAAAACGACGCGTATAGAACTATCTACAAATGTGTTTCCGCCGCTCTTGATAAACATGTCTTAATGCCAAAGATTAGTGTTGGCACCGAGCCTGTCCCTATGGACCTGCGCGATCCGCGTGGGCTCAAGGAGCACGTCTACGAGAAAACCCTTTTGGATACTTTCGCCGTTTTTCAGAGAGGAGATAGCAGAGAGCAAGACACAGACAACAGAGAATGGAGGGGGACACTTAGGGCTGCCGCCCAGATTGGAAGCTCCTACATTCTAGCCGAAGATGAACAAGGCCTTGTTATTATTGACCAGCATGCCGCTCACGAGAGGGTTATGTATGACAGGCTTATGACTGCACTGCGCAATTCCAAGATTGTTTCTCAGCCTGTTTTGGCTCCTCAATCTGTGGATTTTTCCGCTTCGGAAGCGGAAGTTCTCCGTGAGAATTTGTCTGCGCTTCTCGATATAGGTTTTGATATAGAAGAGTTCTCCGGTAATACATTCATTGTCACCGCTGTTCCAGCCGACCTTGCCAAAAATGATGCCGGTGAAATTTTGCGAGGAGTTATTGACGACCTTGGGAATGACAACAGGAGCAACTCGCTATCTGACAGGCGAGAGAATCTGATACATTACTCTGCTTGTCACAGTGCCGTGAAGTTCGGCCAAAAACTGTCTATTATTGAACAGCAGGCTTTGCTGGATCAGCTTTCCGAGATAGATCGCTGCGAAATATGCCCTCATGGCCGCCCTACTATGATTAGAATGAGCTATGATGATCTCGAGAAGAGCTTTAAGCGAAAAAACTTTTGACATCCTTATTGATAATCGCTATTAATAAGCTATGCTAAAAGAACAATTACAAGGAACAAAATACAGGCTAACTAATCAAAGGCAGATTCTTCTCGAGGAGATTCAGAAAGTTCATACTCATCCTACCGCTGAAGAAGTTTATGAAATCGTTCGCAAACGTATTCCAAATGTGAGTTTTGCAACCGTATATCGCAATCTCGACTTTTTGTCGCAGAATGGTTTTATTATTAAGCTGCATACTAAGGATAAGAAGACCCGATATGATGGCTACTCTGATCCTCACTTGCATTTGTGCTGCAAAAAATGCGGGTATGTTGTGGATATTTTTGACTGCAAGTGTAAGCTTTCTGCTTCGGAAGACCTGGAGGAAACCGGTTTTTCTCCGGACTTGAGCTGTCTTGAAATTCCCGGACTTTGTAAAAAATGTAATAGCAAGAATTGAGATAATTTTATTTTTTTTAAAAACAGAATTAAATATGCATAAGCATCGTTGTAAAGTTTGCGCCTGGATGTACGATCCGGCCAAGAATGGAAATGTGGCGTTTTCCGACCTTCCTGATGACTATCAATGTCCGGTTTGCAAGGTAGGCAAAAATCAATTCGAGGTAGTCCATCACCTTGGCGAAGAGTTCACTGGTGGTGAAGCTCAGGAAAAACATGCTCCTGTCATTGAGGCTGACGGCGAGAATGTTCGCGTTAAAATCGGCTCCATAACGCACCCAATGGAAGATGCTCACTCAATAACTACGGTTGAACTGTATGATGACTACGGCGCAAGACCACTTAGAAAAGTTACTCTAAGAGCAGGTGCGGATCCAGTTGCTGTGTTTGAAGGAGTTACTTATTCAGAGAAGCTTTATGCTCTTGCTTACTGTAACCTCCATGGAGTTTGGGAGAGCTAGTGGATTTTTTTTTATTCATAAATAATTAACCAGAAAATACTATGCATGATGAAAGTTGTTGCGGGGGTTACCCCGTAATTCAAATCAACCAGCCTGTTCCTCCTTTCGATATGGAGGGGTACTACAAGGGTGACAAGAAGCGTTACACTCTTGAAGACTACAAAGGCAAATGGGTCCTTCTCTTTTTCTACCCTCTCGACTTCACTTTTGTTTGCCCTACAGAACTGCTTGAACTCAGCAAAAGACACGCTGAATTCGAGGCTCTTAACACTCAAGTTCTTGGAGTAAGCGTGGATAGCGTTTATTCTCACGAGGCTTGGTGCAAAGGAGATCTAGGCGATCTTAATTACCCTCTTCTAAGCGATATGACGAAGGAAGCCAGCTGCAATTACAATGTCCTTGTCGAAGATGCAGGAATCAGCTTACGAGCTGCGTTTGTTATTGATCCGAACGGTATTCTGAAGAGCTATATGGTCAATGATCTAGGCGTTGGAAGGAACGTCGATGAGCTTCTCCGTTTGGTAAAAGCTTTTCAAACCGGAGAGCTATGCCCTGTAGGATGGGAGCCTGGAGATAAGACTCTTGGAAAAGCATAAATTAGATTCTATTGTGGTGCCTCTTAGATGGCACGAAATCGAGGCGTCGCATGCAAAAATGCGGCGTCTTTTTTGAGTCAGTTCGTGGCGTAATCATGAACTCTAGGCCTGTAGAGCCAAATTGAAATAAAATGACATAAAGAGCAATGGCGATTTTGTCATAGGGCGAGGCGTCAAAAACGAGGAATAGCAGCGCTATTTAAGGCTTTTGACAACAAAGCCATATGGCAAAAGTACCATCTTCTGCTTATGTCATTTTATTTTGACTTGGCTTTAGCCTGCGCTTTATCCAGCCTCTACGTCATTGAAAACCCTGCTTCCTACCGTCTTTTTCTGACCTTGGTATTTCCCGTTATATGGAGTTTCTGCTGCTTGATCCATTTTGCAAAAGACCAACTGGCAGACTCTGCGACCTGCCTGCAATTTGATTGGCAATGAGTTCGCATTATATAATTCCAAGGTTATTTGGCCTTTGAATCCAGGATCTACCCATCCCGCGTTTTGAATAAAAAGTCCGATCCGTCCGATCGAACTGCGGCCCTCCACAAATGCCGTTAAGTTGTTTGGCAACTCCACGTATTCCTCGGTTGTTGCCAGTAAAAATGAGTGAGGTGGTATCGTAATTGAGTCTCCTTCTATTTCACGATAATGGATTTCCGAATCCAAAGTAAGCGAATCCATCTGGTTGTGCTCTACTACCAGATAGTGAGATCCAATGCGACAGTCTATGGAAGCCGGCTGTATGGAGTGCTCCGAAAGTGGAGTTACTACGAGTTCTCCTGAATCTATCATTTTTTTGAGTGTTTTGTCTGAAAGGATCATGGGATGCTTAGGGTTTAGGATTTAGGACTTAGGGTTTAGTGAATGGAAGGCTAATCAATACTAACATATTTCTACGCCGGATTCATTGACAAAAGCAGCACTGATAGGCCACAATTGAGCCTTAAAATAATTTTGTAATTTGGCTATATGGCTGGAGGCGGAGAATTGAGCACCGCTGGCGGTACTGATGATGGCGTTGAAGTGCAGTATGATAGCCCTTCTACCCTTGGAGTTATCACTCTTTTTGATAAGCGAGAAGGGCTAACCGAGGCTGAATTAGGCGAATCGATGAGGCATGTCGATGATGTTTTTGAGATGATAAAGAAGGATGGTGCAGGTAGCGATTATAATCCTGACTTGTTCCCTAGTGGCGCTGACGAGGCCCATTTAGCACAAGCAACCGCATTGGGTCGCGTTTCTGTCAAAGAAAATAGCAGTACTTTTGGCCGTGGGTTATCTGAAATAATAAATCGCTTCGATAAGGACGATCCTGATAAAAAGGCATTAGTGGACTTCAAACACCAGATCCCGGCAGTCAGACTTGCCGATTTTACATCTCGTATTAATGATATTGCTGCAAGGCGTCCAGACTTCATCGCTGATCCTGACTCAATTACTGAGTTATGCCGTCGTCTTGCAGCCACTCATACTGCGCTTCTGATACTTGAAGATCAGAAAAGAGCTTTCCTGAAAAAGCAAATGACTGATCTTGTGGCTGATGAAGACAGAAACAATATTGAGGGTACAGTTAAGCGTCTCGTAACGTCTATTCAGACATGTCGTAAGGAGCAAGGACGTCCACTCTATCCCAAGGATGCCATTATAATGCTTGTGTATGAAATCGTTTATAATGCGTATCTTTGGAGAGGGAAACAAAGAAAAGGCAGTGGTCAGCCTATCTTTGACGAACACTTGATTGCGGCTATCGAAGAAGCTATCGCCAATGGTCGTACAGGACTAGCCAGGCTTATTACCCTGCTCAAACATGATGATGGTGAAGATTTAAATATCCATCAATTTAATTGCGATAAAGAATCCGCCCAAAGAGATGTCAAAGATGATTGGATTTGCTGCCTTCCGCTATATGTTAGCAGACTGAGTGACGAGCCTGTGCCTGATGGGAATGGAGGCAACGTTAAGCCTCAAACGCATGCTCTGAATGTCGTGCGAGACGTATGTTCCGCAGTTCGTGGAATGACATCCGATCCCAAGAAAAAACGACTGGAAGCTGATCCTGACATCGCTCAAGCTATTGCCGATGACCAAAAAGCATCCCGACATTTCATGGAGATGCTTAACAGGCCTCATGTTGCTTCCTGCAAAGCCCTTGAGCAATGTTCCAATGCACAAACATTAATAGGCCTTGGAGCTGAGCGCGGAAGAGCAAAATGGCGTCGCATGATTGTTCCGAATGCCGTTGTTGCACGAGCTCATTCACTTGAAAAAGCTTATATTGATCTGGTTGGAGGTGGCATTGATTTCTTTGATAATGTAGATAGTAAAAGCGTTAGGGCCAATTACAACAAGCTGCAAAGAGAGAGAATTTTGAGCTTTTTAGGCATTAACAATCCTTCGGGGAGACAGTCTTTTTTGAGCAGGCTCTCCGATGTATGCGGTAACCCTACTACTGATTCCGATGTCGACTCATCAAGTGGCTGCTTCGATGATATCATAGCTAAGTGGAGCTCCAAATTCGCTGCTTGTACCAGTTCGAATGGACATGCGGTATCAATCAAAATCGTACCAACTCCTCTTGAACAATATGTCGATTTGTCGAAGCTTGATGACCCTACCTACACTCCCGAAATCCCTGAGGCTGACCCGCTATTCCATGTACTGGTTCTTGTTGATGATCGAACGCTTATAGATCCCACCATGGAGCAACTCATGGCTGCCGTCAGGCCAAATCTTATAAGCTCTTTTGGCCCAATCCCATCGTATCAGGATCAGGCTCCAATGGGTAAACTTGCGTACCTTGAAGATGACGCTCTTGGTGGCGCGGTGCAAGTCAGAGTGAATACCTCGACTGACGAGGCTTTGTCTCGAGTCGGTAATATGACCAAGGATCATCCTATCCCTGAGCATATGCAGGGTTGGCTCTTACAAGCCCAGGCTGATGCCGAAGAAGCTGGAGTTCCTATTCTGAAAGCTGTAATGAGGTACGTTTTTAGAAAAGTTATGGCCGTTACTACAGATACTTCCGACGGGCCCAGGAGAACAGTGTTATTGCCTGATGGAGCTACGGGTCTAGACCTTGCTGCTCATTTGCCTCTCTCCAGATGGGCGGAAGCTTTCACACATGGCGATTCTGTACGCAGAAGATATCCTCGCGCATCGACCGGTTTAAGCCCTAGTACATCACGATATACTACATGGCCGTCGAGATTGCTTGGCAGACTCGATGACGGAGATTTTGCTCTGATTAATAATGCCACCACTCCTGTACCCGAGCCGAGATTACTAGCTAGACTTGCTTGCTGTGAGGACGATAGATCCAGAGTTATGGCTGCCAGATTCTTCAAAGACTCTACCTTACATGATGGCATATATCGAACTGATACCTCCTTGGAGCAAGATCGTGTAAAGGCACATACTGATCGAGCTTTGGCTTATTTGGAAACAATTATTGGTCCTGTATTAGGGATTAATGACCGAGAGATGATAATTTTTGCCTGTATGCATATATTGGGCGTCGACCCAATTGAAGAGCAAAATGACGCCTTAATTGAATCCCAACTCTCTGAATTACGTGATGTCACGATTGGACTCAAACATGAAGTTGTTCCGGAGGTGATTTCACCATTAGAACGTCGTTTCCAGCGCCTGAATACTGATTTATCTAAAAATTTATCCAACAAACACCGGACTATTACAGACAGTAAATTCTCATCCGAGAAGTACCTAAACGCAAGGGCTGAGATGCTTAGGCGTATTGGTACCGGTAATTTCGACCCACTGAAAATCTTGGCGCTTTATTTTGATCGAAGTGTTCCCCTTAAACTAAGTTTTGTCGCGAACCAAAAGAAAGGCGGCGTGCTTGCAGATATCTATGCACGTGCCGCTGCCATAGGGCTTAGTGCAAACCCGCGGCAATCCGGAACAGTCACGGACGCAGGAGAAGCTCATTTTACGATCGAATGGGATATGTCAAAGAGTGATCTTGCCGATCACGACCTACTTAAGTTCGTTCTATCTTTTGTCGATGATAATACTACTTCATCTGTTCGCCTGGATTCGTCTAACGTCAAATTCCCAAGTTGTTTCCGAGAAGTTTCCAATGTCGTCAATAAATTCGAGCATCCTAAACCTGAACTCCCCACACAGCCTGAATGATATACCCTATCACGAATGTTAGTGCAGAGACTCCTAGGCTTATTCCAGCCATCTCAAAGAAACGCCGCTTAAAAGGCAAGTTCTTGGCTACCGACAGATAGAATGTGAAGACAAGTATTATCAACACCGCACTTGTAAGCGCTGTTCCAAGTGCGAGGTAGTAATTCTCAAATACCAGATATGGCGTTATCAATATAATTACCGTGCAGACGTATGCCAGCCCTGTGTAGACAGATGCCTTCACAGGATCCTGATCGCTGTCGTCCGCTTTTGTAGACAAATACTCCGATGCTGCCATTGATAAAGACGCCGCTATTCCCGTAATACCTCCTGTGACGGCTATTAGGTGCGTGTTTTGGAGAGCCAGCGTGAATCCCGCAAGTGCTCCCGTGAGCTCTACCAGCGCGTCATTAAGCCCGAGTACCATTGAACCTATGTAATTCAGCTTCTCCTCGTGAATTATTTCTATAAGCGCTTGTTCATGCTTGTCTTCGTCTTCCGCGACTTTTGCAGCTTCGGGGATGTGTTTTGCGATTTCTTTGTAGTTCACTTGAGCCATTGTCTCACCTTTTTCCATCAGTCTGATGCCGAATGTCAGTCCGAAGATCTTTGCTATCATGACGTATGCAAAGATCATAAACTTAACCGGCTTCACATCCTGCTTTGTATATGTTTTCCAAAAGTTATAGTGTTTCAGTTCATCTCTAGATATCTCTTCCAGAATCTTGCGATTGTGTTCATTTTTCAGAGAGCGAGCGAGTTTTTTGTAGATAAAATGCTCAGTGATTTCGTTGCGCTGTGCTTTGAGTAGTATTTTTTGCATAGTAGTCAGTAGTCAGTAGTCAGTAGTCAGTAAGAGATAGTGAGTAGCAATGGAGCGCTTCGCGCGAGTTAGTTTTTCCCTTCTATTTGCTGAATACGCCTCCGAGGTGAATTACATGATCCAGGTCTGTTTGCATCTTGTAGCTTAAGTCAGCTTGCTCCGTCAGCTCTTCTTGAGGGTAAAGAGAGTTGTTGTTTAAGTTGGGGGCGATGATCTCCTTGGTAAAAGTCGTGTTGATTGTTCCGGGTTGAGTTTCTACATATAGGAAGTAGTCATCAACCGGATCCAGCGTCATTGAGAAAGGCAGAGAGTAAGTTATTTCCAGCTGCGAAGTTGAGCCTGGCTCGGTACTCATGACCACATAGAAATAATTGAGATTTAAGTCTTCGTCATACAGCGCTTCGATGTCTTCTGTACTTGATTCAATGGTCGCGCCGTTTGGAACGTAGATCCTGATGCCTGCAACGTTTGTTCCCGAACCAAGGATGTTTCTTACAGTGTCCGATATTTCCTCAAAGCCGAAGCTTCCAAGCTCTGCAATCTGCCATGCGCTGACCTCCTCATCCCATGTATGTTCGCGCGTGATAGTCAGTTTGTCCAAGAGTGATCCATCCTGAGATATAAGTGTCTTGTGTGTTATATCTTGATACACGTATCTGTCGGTTTTGTTCCCGCCTATGCCACTCGTTGTGACCAACAAATAGTCTTCATTGCCGCCTGGTAAATACAGTTCTCCATCTATATTCATGCCCTGCCAAAGTGACTGCGCTTCTTCGTTTGTGCTGTATGCAGCGACATGTTTCGCCTGTGCGGCGTATAGAAGTTCTCCCATTACCGCAAATAAGTTTTCCGGCTTGGTTATTTCGGCTTTTAGCAGAGGAATGACGTCTTCCAATACTGACTTCGGATCATCAATACCACGCAGTTTCGACTCAACAATATAGCTTATCACAAGCTCGAAATTATCTCCCGTGAGCTCGCCACCAAGGCTCTCAACATACAGAGATCCAATTGCATCAATCAAACCCGATACGAAATCAAGGTCAACCATTACCACATGATCTACCGTTGGGCCTCCTTCTTTTTCAAAAAGCCACTGAGTAGCAGCCGAAGAGACGCTGTAATCCGGCGAATAGTTCGCATCACGCAGCCCCCAACAACATGTAAGATAGGCTATCTCCGTAGCCGGAGGTTCTATGTATTCGTTGAACTGTCCATCGTATTCGTAGACATCGTGGAACTCCATATTCTCGATATACCCGTCGTTCAAATCTACGAGAAGGAAACTACCTATGAATCCTCCTCCCGGACGCAATTCGCTGTTGTTCTCCAGAAGCACCATGTATTTCTGTGGATATGCATCTCCAAGGAGACCCAGGATTGTAGGGAAATTACTAGAGAGCTTCTCTAGAAAAGAATTCAGATTAGTTATCTGCTCTGCTAAAAATACCGCTTTTTCTTCATAATCATCAGGCAAAGTACTCGCGTCTACCTCTCCAAGATACTCCTGTGCTTGCATCAGCTCCGCATACGCTTCGACCAAGTAAGAGTTGTATGCGGTTTCCAATGCTTCCGTTATCGAAGGTTTTCCTTCCTCCATGTCCGCAAAAAGGTTCTGCGATACATCTTTTACGTCCGTTACAAAGAGTGCGAAGTATTGTCCCGCGCTTGATATTGAGCCTCCTGCATCAAGCAGATTTTTTGCCGTCTTAAGATACTTGTTAGAATCCATGATTTCTCCGTCCTGATCTGTTAGATACCAAATCGTATTTTCGGCTATTTCAAACTGTACAAGAGCAGCCTGAAAAGCTTCTCCTGTTTGCTCCATATCGTTCGGATCGATGTCCATCAAACTCTCAACGCCGGCATAAGCCGCATTCAATGTTTCGTCTTTTGTAGTTAGCGCGTTAGAACCTACTTGTGCAAGGTTGAGAAGCAGCACCATTGTTACCGCTATCGCGCCCATCCTTACTACTTCGCTTTTTTGAAACAAGTTTTGTCTCTGTTTTTTCGCTATGATCTGCGTTTGTTTCCTGTCCTCGCCTATCGAAATCACATCCGTAACTCTGCTGTTTGCCGTCTTAATCGGTTTGTCCAAATTCAATATATGTGGAGAGCTTTCAGGATTACCACCCTGTTTTATTTCACTATCATCCGGCAATGTGATTATCCGCTGCGCCACTTAGCTATTGGATTAATAAGTGGAAAGTTGCCACTCCGTCGTCAAATACATTCTTTGTCGAACTGATACCGGAAAACCCGCTGAAAAAGTCCATCCCCCACATTGCAGAGTCTCGGAAATCTTCCAAGTTAATGTAACTCGCTTCGTCTGCCGATCTCATAATTGCGTTAATTGCATCCATATCCGTACTTGCGCTCAAGCTGCCATCCGGCCCTTTCATAAGATCTATTGAGTGTTTTAGGATGTCTAGGTCTGTTGAGAAAGCAAATGTATTCGCGAAAAGCGTCATGTAACCAAGAGTCTCTTCGTTGGAGAGATAAAACATCGTAATGTCTACGTCTTCGTAAGTCAGATCAGAGCTCAATATCTCTGCCAGATCCGCGACGATTTCTTTGCCCGTAGTTCCATCTTCCAATGTGTAAGTCTGTACATAAGGTTCGCTATAAATTTGCTGCTCAAGGAATCCCTTCTTGAGGGTGTCTATGTGTATCAGTTTGTCGTCCTTACTCACCAAGTCCAGCATGCAAAGGTAATCTTTGTTACCTTCTTCGTCGATATATACTGAGAGTGCGTATTCGTTTTCAAGCAAAGGATAGATGTCGTACTGAAGGCTGATGTTGTCGCCAAAATATTCTTGCGCTTTCGCCCTCAAGACAGCCTCGAAAATAACACCTGCCGACTCTTGAAATTCGTTAAAAATTTCCAGAAGTCTTTGCGTTTGGCTATATAGATCGTGACCACCCCAGAAAATAGCCTCGCCTTCCGGCAAATACTGAGCAAGATTCGCCCTGTACTTATCCGGGAAACTAAAATAAGAATTGCCTCCGAGGAGCTCCTTCTCAACCGCAGTGTATGTTTGCACATACAGACCATCCTCCGACGTTTGCATTGCAGCTCCAAATGCAGGGAAAATTGCTAGCACAGGACTTATAAGCGACTCCGGGACTATCTCGTAAATAGGCACATAACTCTCTGCAATATTCGGATATTTTTTGATATCCCAAAAAGTTATAGCAGTTGCATTGTAAGGCAAATTATCGGCCACCTTATTGTAGTACGAGTAAGATTTCAGGCTTGACGAGTCTCCGGACGCCGTATCTATAATCAGGTTTAGATCGCTTATTTCCTCTGCAATCACAAGATAGCTACCTGCGAATGTTGCTGAGAAATTTTGCCCGAGAGGATAGCTATAAATAGTGGTACCCTGATAATCCGTCTTCTCTATCTCTTCTTCCGGCATTGTAAGGGACTTCAGGAAATCCGTTGCGAGTGCTCTGTTTGAATATTCAAAAAAATACACGCTTGATGTTTCTTGATTTGTACCCATCAACATTGCCATTGCTGCCTGTCCACCAAACCACTCTTGTGCAAGGTCAAAGCTCTCTTGGCCCAAGTACATAGCTACTGTACTTTCTATACTTTCGGGGCTGTACATGTAGTCTGCTGGCAAATTTCCATTCGTAGCCAGGTCATAGATATCGACAGTGACAAATCCAACCGTCTGTTCCTCTGGCAATATGCTGGCCAAATTAGTCGGCTCAAGGAGTTTGACTACAATGAAATAACCTAATAGCCCTAACGCCGCTAATATTACGAATAACATCATCCCATATATTATTTTTGGCTGCATACTACTCTTCTTCTGAGTGGCCTTTTGCTTTGTTTTTGGAGGAGAAACGTTTTTCTCTTTTGTTTTTTTCTTCGTCATTTTTAAGTTGAATTTTTAAAGAAAATCTTAGTGTTAGTTATTGTATCAAGTGACAAGGTGAAGTGGAAGGTTAGTTTGCGTTTAGGAACTATGAACAGCTCCTAGTAGTTCACAAGTCCGTACAAATCCTGGATTCCCATCGCATATAGATCCTTGTTGATTTGAGCTGTGAGTTTTTCATACTCATCTTTTTGCATCGGCTTGTTGAGGAAATGGTACTCTTTTTTTTGCAGATATACGCAGCCAAAACAGTGGTTTGATGTCCAGATATTACTGCACCATTCGCAGTCATGCAGATAGTCGCACCAGTATATGTGATTACAATTGAAAAGGTATCCCATATAAGCACAGTCGTAGCAATGCTCGAGTGTGTTGGCTATAGGACCGCAATCCAGAGAGTTTTTCGTCCCTCGCTCAAGGTTTGCGTTGAATATATACATGCTGTCTTCGCACAAATAGCTGTCAAAACACCAGTAGCAATTTTTTGAGTGTAACAAGTAGTCTCCGAAACAATTTTCGTTGTCCATTTGATGCATGAAAACACGTGGAGTTTCCAGTTGCACCTTATGGAAGCTTTGCCTAGTTTCCTCCTGAGTTAACTCTTTGATCTTTTTTTCGTACTCTTCTTTTGAATACGGACTATTGAAAATGTGGTATTTCTTGCGGGTGAGGCCTGCGCAGCCATAGCAGTCCGAGCATCCTATGCAGTAGTAACAATGGCTGCAGTCACTACATTGCTTGCAGTCCTGTAAATAATCGCCTCCGTAACAATTACTGCAGTCAACGCACTCGTAACAAAGCTCACACTCTTCGCAGAACGTACAGTCGGAGCAGTGAAGATTCTTGCGTGATTCGCTGCAATAAAAACAACCTTCCAAATTCGAGCTCCAAAAACACATGTAAGAATCTTTCGATACTACCGTAATATCTCCGTAATCGCAGTTTTCGCTCTGGCGCGTCCAATGAGAAACCTGCGGAGACTCGTGGTAGAGCTTTTGGAATTGCTTGATGAAATCGAGAATGTCCATGTCGAAGCTTAAAGGTGACCGTATGCATTTTAGCACTTCTGGACCTTTTCAAAAAATGCGCTTGACTCTTTTTGTGCATACCTATACCCTAGGTGTAGGTATGTTCGCTTTTAACTCGCAGTGATGAAAAAGATATTTTTTATTCTTGGGCTCGCGCTATGGCTGATGCTCCCCGTAGCCGCCATTGCATCTAATGATGTTATTGAGTTTTCCGCTTTTACTCGCGATGACTGCAGCCACTGCGTAGAGCTGAAAGAGTTTTTGGAGACGGATTTCGCCGAAAGACTTCCAAATGTACAGCCTAAATATTACGACTTAGCTGATCCCGATACTTATGATTTTTTTACCGAGTTTACAGGCGAAAACGATTTGCCTAGAGCTACCCCTACAATATTAATCGGAGACCGCATACTGCAAGGTTTTGAAAGTGCCGAAACTACGGGAGAATACATGATAGAACTAGCGTCACAGCTTACAGAAAGCAGCTATTTCGAAGACTACGAGGCTCCTACAAGTAACAATGACGACGATGGCCTCCTTATACATCTTCCTTGGCTGGGTACTATCGACTTCCAGGATTATTCAATTCCTGTGCTTGCCATCATACTCGGCTTTGTCGACGGATTTAATCCGTGTGCAATGTGGGTGCTGGTTATGTTTCTTGTGTTTTTGTCTCAAACCGGATCTAGAAAAAAAATGCTTATATTGGCCGGTATTTTTATAGCTGCCGAGACGATCATGTATTACCTAATACTGAACTTCTGGTATACGACATGGGATTTCGTGAAGCTCGACCAAATCGTAACTCCAATCATCGGAGTTGTTTCGATTGGAGCAGGCGCTTTCTTCCTATGGGAGTTTTTTAGAAACAAAGGCGACGAATGCAAGGTGACCACTTCCAAGCACAAGGATCGCATCACGGAAAAGATCAAAAAGATGGTCAATTCCCCTCTGAGCATAGGCGTATTCTTCTCAATCCTTGGCGTGGCTTTCTCCGTCAATATAATCGAGTTCGCGTGTTCCATTGGTATTCCTCAGGCATTTACAAAAGTCCTTGAACTCAATTATGTAAATAGTCTCATGAGGCAGGTATATATCCTGATATATACTCTATTCTATATGATAGATGATCTTATTGTTTTTGGCATCGCAATATGGAGCTTCAAATACTTGCATCTAACCACTAAATACACGCGTTACTGCCTCCTTATAGGTGGCATTGTCATGCTTTTGCTTGGATACTTCTTCGTATTCGATCCTTCAAAATTAATATTTTAATCAACCACTTCGATGAAAAAGATTCTTCTACTTCTGCTTATCTCTACTGTTATTTTTGCCATTGGTTGCGCATCGTCTCAAGAGGCTACTACTTCTGGCGTTTCTGAGACGGGAGTCTCGGACTCAAGCGTCTTGGATACGGTCAACCCAGACTTCCCCGATTTTTATGGCGATGCCGGCGAGACTCTCGTCCCTACAGGCGGTCAACTTGTTGTAGCAGAATCAGCCGTCAACGATGGCAATGCACACTATTACAATGTTGATATTGATGGGAAACCTGTGTTTTTCTTTGTAGTACAAAGTTCTGATGGAAGCTATCGCGCAGCAGCGAATGCATGCCAAGTTTGTTTCGGCTCCAACCTTGGGTTCAGACAAGAAGGCGATAATATGGTTTGCAATACTTGTGGGAATGAATATCCGATGGCTAAAATCGCCACGGAAAAAGGTGGTTGCAACCCAGGCCCTATCAACCCCGACTTAGAGGTTGTCGATGGCAATGTCATAATTGACATGAGTGATGTTGAGGCCGATGATGTTGTCGATTTATTCATTTAACATGGAAAACATGATACCCGAACACAAGAAAGCAACTATGATAGCTCTCAAAAAAGCTGCAAGCCTGCTTGAAAAAGTCACGAAGATGACTGAGGACGAACAGTACTGCGTAGACATAATCCAGCAGGTTCGTGCGGTACAAGGTCTGCTTTCTTCCGCTCAATCGACTCTACTCAAAAACCACTTTAGTTGTTGTTTCAAGTCTGCTCTATCCACTAACAACAAAAAACGCGAAGAGGAGATGATCGGAGAACTAATGCGTATATTTAATCTTTCCAATAAGAAATAAAATCACAACTTTATGAAAAATATAACAGTACATGTGCACGGCATGCATTGCACCAGCTGTGAGATGCTTCTCAAGCATGACTTCAAGAAAATAAAAGGAGTCGACGTCCACGATATATCTCATAAAAAAGGGACTATAGACCTCTCTTATGTCGACGAGGCGAGTTTGAAGCAGGTACACAGCATTATAAAAGAGCGCGGATACGAGGTGCTTGAGAATGAGGAGGCTGCGAAATCCAAAAAGAAGCATGCGAATACGCTCACTGATTATATTGAGATGTTTTTAATTGTCGCTATTTTCGGAATAGTTGCATGGATTTTGGATGAGGCCAAGTTGTATCAATATTTCCCCTCGGTTGGTGAAGATGCCGGAGTGATAGTCTCGCTGCTCCTTGGTCTTGTCGCTTCCGTATCTACTTGTCTTGCTCTTGTGGGAGGCATTGTCGTTAGTTTTGGCAGCACTTACAAGATTGCGCCCGACCACAAACATCCTCTGTTGGCGCATGCAAAACCTCATTTACTTTTTCATCTCGGTAGATTCGTGACGTTCGTTGTGCTTGGAGGCCTTCTCGGGCTTGTGGGGTCTTTGTTCAATTTATCCCTTGGATTTACAAGCTATCTCACTTTTCTAATCGGCATTGTGATGCTTTATATAGGGCTGCAAATCCTCGATATCGTACCAAATATCACCACTCTCGGATTCCATATGCCCAAGCGTTTTTCCTCTAAGTTTGGCGCATTGCAGGAGGCGGAACATGCCGCCGCGCCGCTCCTGCTTGGCGGCATAACTTTTTTCTTGCCATGCGGGTTTACTCAAGGCGTTCAACTCTCGGCTATAGCATCCGGGAGTTTTGTCAGCGGAGCTATGATGACGGGAGCTTTTGCCCTTGGCACCTTCCCCGTGCTACTCGGGATTGGTATCGGAAGTAGTTACGCCAAAGATATTAAGGCAAAAACTTTCAAAAGATTTATCGGAATTTTGATCCTTATTTTCGGCTTGTATTCGCTTAATAACGGTCTACGTCTTTATGGAGTCGGGTTCGATCCTTTCCAAAGTCCGTCAACTGATGCCCCTAACAAGGTTGTAATTAGCGAAGATGGATATCAGGAGATTTACATGACTGCAAATTGGACTTTTGAACCTAGCAATTTCGTTATCCAAAAAGACATACCCGTGAGATGGATTATCGATGGTCAAAATGTATCAGGATGTATCTCCGAACTTGTCATCCCTGAACTCGGCTTAGATTTCAACCTGGAAAAAGGCGAGAACATTATCGAGTTTACTCCTACCGAGGTCGGCGATATGTCTTTTAGCTGTTGGATGGGGATGGTAGGTGGCAATTTCACTGTTGTTGAATAAAACTTTTCTTAACCAAGTACACACTATGGAAAAAATTAACTTCAAGATATCCGGCATGACTTGCGCGAGTTGCGCAAAGATTAACGAGAGTGTTCTTTCGGATTTGAAAGGCGTCTTAAGTGCAAATGTCAATTATGCGAATGGCACAGCATACGTTGAGTTTGACGAGACCGCTTTGTCCTTTGACGACATCAAGAAAGCCGTCCGTAGTGCGGGCTACGACATTGTCACCGATGAATCCAAATCCGGACCGGAATATGAAGCTCGGAAATATTTCCATAGATTTCTTATGTCCGCTATTTTGGGAGCTCCTGTCTTTGTGACTATGTTCGTTATGGGCTCTTATGCTCTCAATCTTGCCGCAATGATTCTCTCTGTTTTCGTTGTGTTGATTGCTGGACGACATTTCCATATCAGTTTCGTGAAGAAACTGAGTCATCTGCAGTTCAATATGGACAGCCTTATCAGCATCGGTACTCTGACAGCTCTTATATATAGTATCTGGGCGCTTTTCGCAGGAAAAGAGTCGTATTTTGAGACTGCGGTTTTGATAGTTGTATTCATCAATCTTGGGAAATGGCTTGAGCATAAAAGCAAGGGTAAAGCCAGTCAGGCAATCAAGAAGTTGCTTGAATTACAGGTCAAAAAAGCTGTACGCATCGTTGATGGGAAAGAAGAAGAGGTTGATATCGAAGACCTACGAGTTGGTGACATTGTCTTAATCAGAAGTGGCGAAAAAGTGCCTCTTGACGGCAAAATTATTGATGGCGAAGCCAGTCTCGATGAAGCGATGTTGACTGGTGAAAGCATGCCTGTTTACAAGAATGTTTCTGATGATGTTTTTGGTTCTACGATCAATCTTGATGGCCAACTCAAGGTAAAAATTTCCAAGATGGGCAAAGACACCGTCCTCGCGCAGATCATCCAGATGGTCGAAAACGCACAAAGCTCCAAAGCTCCAATTCAACATCTGGCAGACAAAGTGTCCGGCGTTTTTGTTCCTATTATTCTTGGCATAGCTGCCGTGACTTTTATCATTTGGTACGCCATAACTGGGGATATTGAAGCTAGCATTTTACCAACTGTTGCTGTCCTTATTATTGCTTGCCCATGTGCTCTTGGTCTTGCGACGCCTACCGCAATCATGGTCGCTTCCGGGGCCGGCGCGAATATGGGAATCCTGATCAAAAATGGTGAGACTTTGGAGAAATCCGGCAAAGTAAATATGGTTGTTTTTGATAAGACCGGCACTCTCACAGAGGGTAAGCCGAAAGTTACCGACATATTTGTAGACGATTTTCCCGAGGAGAAATTCCTCAAAGTTTCTCACAGTCTAGTAGTGAGTTCGCATCATCCTTTGTCTCGCGCCATTGGGCTCTATGCTCAATCCAAAGATGCCGGTTTGACTGAGCTTGATGGGTTCAAAGAGAAGGGTGGAATGGGACTCATTGCTAAATGCAAAGCTCATAATACTTCACTGGCTCTTGGCAATGACAAGCTAATGGAAGAGATAGGTGTCAAAATCAGCGCGAATCTCAAAGCAGCCGCAGATAAGTTCGCTTCAAAAGGGCAAACCGTTTCTTTTGTATCTCATGGAGACAAGGCGATTGGACTTTTTGCCATTCGTGATACGTCAAAAAGTACCGCTAAAGATGCTATCTCCTCTCTACACAAAATGGGTATAGAAGTCGTTCTTCTGACTGGAGACAATGAGAAAACCGCCGCCGCTATCTCAGAGGAACTTGGTATTGATAAGTATTTTGCCGGAGTACTGCCCGGAGGCAAGTCCGACATCGTAAAAAGTCTTCAGGCAGACGGAAAATTCGTGGCTTTTGTCGGTGATGGTATCAATGATGCTCCCGCACTGGCGCAATCCAACCTTGGCATTGCTATCGGCACCGGTACAGATGTCGCGATCGAAACCGGCGACATGGTTTTGGTCAAAGGTGATGTGCAGAAAGTTGCCAGCGCGATCAAGCTTTCACGCAAAACTTACTCGATCATTAAGCAAAATCTCTTCTGGGCTTTCTTCTACAACATCATCTTCGTTCCAGTTGCAGCGCTTGGTTTCTTGCAGCCGATTTTCGGAAGCCTCGCTATGAGTTTTAGCTCAATTAGCGTTGTAAGCAACAGCCTAAGGGCGAGAAAGTAGATTGCAACCGCGGATTTTTGAAAGGAGGACTGCACGAAACGCTAAAAGAGAGCCCCTTCCCGTCAGGCAAACTCCATACCTCAGTAGATTTCCTTCAAGTAGCAGCTCTCGCAATAGACTATTTCAGGCTTGCTTGGGGCATATGTTGTTTTGATTTCGCATCCGCATTTTGCGCAGCTGCGTGAATGAAGCCTGTTCGGATTTCGCATCTTCATCCGATCTTCGTGCCTACAGTCTGAGCACTTTTTCGGAACCGGTATGTTGTGCCTCTTGTAGAACTTTAGTTCGGGTGCGATTATCTTGTAGTTTTTTCCGCATGTCTCGCATCCGCATATCTGTTGCAACACTTCGTCTGACGCTTCTGTAATGCTATCAGGCAATTGGTAATCCGTTGGCATGTACTCTTTTTTGTCAGCATCCCTCCATCTCCATCCTTTCGCCAGTACTTGCTCGCGAGACATTGGAAAATGATCGTTTGCGATAGTCTCATTGTAGTCAAACGGCGATAGAGTTGCTGGGAAAAACTCCCCCCACTCACCTGTCTTTTGCATATACTCAATGATCTTTGGTACAAGCTGCTCGTACTGCTGCTTTGTGTACTGCTTATTTAGTATGCAATATTGGCCTTTGTACAGCGAGGCGCATCCAAAACAGTTTTGTGCGCCTGGAGACAGGACTGAGTAGAGTACTTCGTTAATACCTTTCCACGTATATGCGGAAAAAAGCACTCGCGTTGCCGGTATCCCGACAACCACTGTGTTGTAGCAAAGTTCGAGTTTCTCGCAGCCGCTTATGTCGTAACAATCTCTGACGTCGGCGCCTATCATTACCCATTTGCTATCTTCGATATCTGAGGAGTCATATGCTTCTTGCGTGTTACTTGAATTCCTGAGGGCGTTGCCCGTGCAATTTTCGCAATTTACAATCTGGGCAAACCTCATAGGGAATTCGAGCCTATGCTTGGCGAAGAACTCCCTGATTTCTTTTGTTTTTGCATACGAATCAAGCTGCATCTCCGCTAGTTTTTTCTCATACTCTTCTTTTGTAAGCTGCTCATTTTGAAAACAATATTTTTTGTTCACCAAATTCACGCATCCAAAGCAGTCATTACAGCCCTGACAGTTCTCGCAAAAAGTGCAGTTATTACAATTAGTGCAGTTTTTGCTGTACTTACATCCGTAACAGTTATTGACATCTATGCATGAGTAACAAAGTTCGCAATCAAAAGCCTGCAAACAATCGATACAGTCATCACAATCCCATATATAACTGCTGTACATACAGCTTTCGTTATTGTTACTCGCGTAAATCAAGTAACAGTCTTTTGCGTTGTTGCAGTAGTTCACATAATCACTATTGAATGTGTTATCGGTAAGCATGTCTAACCATGGTACCTCTTTTATAAGCTCTTCAAGTTGATCAAAAAATGGACGCTCGAAGTCAAAATCTCGTCCATAACTTCGTGCATCCCATGTGTCACCCCACCAAACATCTTTTTTGTATGTTTTTTGCGGTTTATCGGGAGCAATCCACGAAATAATTTCCTGCCCTGTTTTGTCGCACTTATTTCGATATAGGCTCTTTTCGTTGCGCCAAACAAGGCGTCTTTGCAACCTGCAGTCAGGACATAATGTTGGTGCCGGAATCGGATATTTGATCCCGTTTATCACAGGTGAAACTCTGTCGTAGAACTCCAAATCCTCTTTGGTGTCTTCGAAAGCCGCCGAGCAGTTTTTACAAGATTTTGACATGGTTTAGTAGATTTCTTTTAAATAGCAATTCTCTGTAATAAACTATTTCTGGCCTCTCAGGCGAACAAGTTGTCTTGATCTGCACATCACATTTGTTGCATTTTCTATCATAGATGCTCGTTAATACAACTGTCCTCTACTGGGTAAGCTGCCTTCATTATATCCATATTATATAGATTTTGCGATTTCAGTTCTTCCTTTAGTTCTCGCACCTTCTTGTGATATTCGGACTCTGAATATGGCTGATTCAATATGTGGAACTCCTTTGACTTGAGGCCGACGCATCCAAAGCAGTCTTGGCAACCAAAGCATAGTTCGCAAAATTCCAAATTCGTGCACTCCCAGCATATGTAGCAAAAATTGAGATTATAGCCGGTGACGCTTACAGATTCATAACACAGTTCCGAGTCCATGAAGAATGAGCAGTCCACGCAGTCCGTAAATCCGCTTACGCCTCCGTCTATATACACGCAGTCTTCTGCGTAATTCGTGTCGTAGCAAGCGTGGCAGTTCTTCACGTGAAATATGTAATCACCTGTTGAGTTTTCGTTATGCAGCGTGTGTGTGTACAGTCGAGGAGTTGTCTGTTCCAGCTTCGCCGTCTCTGCTTCTATCTCATGCTGCGTCAGTTCTTTTTTGCGTTTTTCGAACTCTTCTTTTGTGAATTTTTTGTTAAAAATATGCAGCTCACTATGGCGTAATCCAACGCATCCAATGCAGTTATTACATCCGACGCAACCGTAGCAATAGCTTGCGTCCGTGCAGCTCAAGCAGTCCTGACAGTAGTCGCAGTTATAACATTTTGCGCAGTCGGTACACTCGTAAGACAACTCGCAATCGAAGCAGTATGAGCAATCGAGCATGTCTTTTGACCTGTAAACCCAGTACGTATGCATAATATCCTCGTTGTAATCCGAGGCTATGTGCATGTAACAGCTCTTATTGTGTCGACTCAAATTGCCGTACTCCGCGTTGTGTCCGTCGATATTGTGGAGTCCGACGCGCGGAGAAGCGAGCTGTAATTGCCTGAACTGTTGTATGAAGTCGTGCATATAATAAGCCTTAGTTAACTCCTTTCCGATTTTATCACATTTTGTTTTGCATTTTGCGCAAAACCATTTAATATCCCCTTAGCTCATTGAAAATCAGGCGCATCGATGTATTGGTAGATGATCTTTGTGTAGTTTTTACTTCTAAAAGTTATCAAAGGCTATCATGCCAACTTTCAAAATCCGTTCCCTTTAAAATATTTTTGCCTTCGGCGTAACTTGCGGAGGATTCTCTCTTCTCTATATATAGAACCAAACTTATGACAAGTTTCGATCTTTTGGCTGTAATCGCTCTGGTTACGCTCGCTTTTGGAGATCTGATGGTAGGTGTCGCTAATGACGCTGTCAATTTCCTTAATTCCGCAATTGGCGCAAAAGCTGCCAAACTTAGAACAATATTAATTGTATCAGGCATTGGTCTAATCATCGGCGCAACTTTTTCCGATGGGATTATTGAGGTTGCTCGCAACGGGATTTTCAATCCTAGTTTTTTTACCGCACACGAGGCTATCTTGATCTTCACTGCGGTTGCTATAACGGACATCGTTCTTCTTGACGTTTATTCGACTTTCGGGCTCCCGACATCTACGACCGTATCTGTCGTTTTTGAGCTTTTCGGAGCAGCATTGGTGCTTGCACTTGTAATGACAGGGAATTTAACGGAAGCGTGGGCTGCTATTAATAGCGACTCCGCTGTCAAAATAATTACGAGTATTTTACTGTCTATTGGAATCGCTTTTATCGTTGGAATCTTAGTGCAATTTGTTACTCGGCTTCTTTTTACTTTCCATTATGAGAAACGCATGAAGAGCTGGGGGTTCTTGTGGTCAGGTATCGCGCTTACATCTTTGATGTTTTTTATCCTTATAAAAGGTGGCGCTCATGCCTCTTTTATCACTGATAACACCAAGGATTTTATTCATGCCAATGTTCTCTCCATATTGGGGGTTATGTTTGTTTTCTTTTCGGTTTTGTCTTTTATCCTGATAAAGATGGGGACAAATATGCTAAAAGTCATCATCCTCATTGGTACCGGCGCTCTTGCTATGGCATTTGCCGGCAATGACTTAGCTAATTTCATCGGTGTTTCCGTTGCCGGCGTGAATGCTTTTCTCGGTGCTGATCTTTCAGACAAACTTCCTACGCCAACGTGGACACTTCTCGCTGCGGGCATTATGATGACTATTACAATTTTTACATCGAACAAAGCGCGCACCGTCGTAAACACATCTGTTAATCTTGGTAGTCATGGTAAGAACGTAACAAACGACTGGCAATCAAATGTTTTCGCAGACAAGCTTGTGAAGATTGCTTCTTTTTTCTACGATATGATTCTTAAACTAATCCCAAGCGGAATACATAAATGGCTCTCCCATAGGTGGGAAGGCGGTCATATCATTACTGAAGGTGATGAGCGCAAGGATCATGATTTGATTCGCGCATCTGTAATATTAATGGTGTCCTCTGCTTTGATCTCTTATGCTACTTCGCAAAAACTACCACTATCCACGACTTATGTGACGTTTATTGTCGCTATGGGGGCTTCTCTCGCTGATGGCGCTTGGACTAAGGCCTGTGCTCCTTCAAGACTATCCGGTGTCGCCATCGTTATCAGTGGTTGGTTCATGACAGCCTTCATGGCGTTCACTATGGCCGGAATCGCTGTCACTACTTTGTATTATGCAGGGTCTTACGGGCTTGGACTGCTTGTTGTCGGAGTTGTTTTCTCAGTTTATAAACTTTTCCGAATACACAAGAAGAGGGAGGCAGCGGTCAGCTAGGGCGTGTTAATACTATGAGTTTTGCAATAAAAACACTTTGATTCTAACTGGTTCACTTTTATTCGGCGTAGAGGTCAGCACAATCCGGGATCGGATCGTCGCCATTAATATGCGTATCTATTTCTGACAAACCATGTGCAGCTAAGTTCCATGAGTCAATCCAATCATAGTTCACTCTTTCGCAAATATAGTAAGCATCTTCGTTCGTTATTTTTTGTTCTGGAAATTTTATCAAAACAATTGCTACATTGAAATTTTCTGCCAATTCAACGCCGTCGTCGTATTCGTTTAATTGCCTACTGCCATCACCTGTATAGAAGAAATTAGGTCCCGTCCCCTCACACTCTTCTTTTTCTAAAAGCAAATTCTGAAAATCATACAAGCTAAAATCATGGCGTGTACCTGAGTAGAGGTTTTCGCTTATTTCGCCTGGATTCAAAACAACATATATTTCTTGCTTCCCCAATTCCTCTTCATCGATAAGACCCATGGCATATAAATCCATCGCATTAAATTGCATATGACCTAATCGTGGGAGTTCTTCCTCGGAAAAGGAAAATGTGCCATCATGATTATCAGTTAAGATTCCCTTGGTAATCCCACTTGGCTCTCCTTCGCTTACCACATTCATCTGGTAAGACATGATACTTGCGCCTCCACCCGCTTGGAATAATTCAGTCCAATGGCTATTTTCAAATGCATATTCAATCCAAGATTCATCATAACAACTCAAGTCCGTTGATAACCAGTCTACCCCCCAATAATGCCCTAATTCGTGCACAAATACCGTATCGTTAGAATCTGCCCAGGAATCATTTGATTGATTCATGAATCGTAAGCGTTCTGGATATTTTTCTAGACAAGTCTCATCACAAAGCTCCTCTATGCCAAGGTTTGAAGGAACATACCTATGTACATTATAGCTTGCCCATCCATTATGCTTCCCTGCGTAATCACCAACATCAATGACCATAATCATGTCATAATTATCTTCGTGGTTTTGGTAGAATTTGTCTACAACACAGTCACCACGGACATTTCCATTTGAATAACGACATTCATCGTTCTCCTCAAACTCAAGGATTGCCACATTTGGAATTGATTCCGCACTTATGCTGTCATCAAAAATCAAAGGTAGCCCAGCAAGATAATTCTCAACATTATAAACAAGCTGCGCCATTTCTCCACGAGTCACTGTGTGCTCTACATCATTATCAATTCTATCAAGTAGTCCATTAGGACGCGCCTCCCAATAATAAGGCTCATACCAAATTGAATAACAAGAAGTACATACATCGAAATCATATGTCTCAAGTACGATTTTCAACGCTTCAGCCAAATTGATTTCGTTTGCCGGCCTGAAATATCCGTCACTGTAACCTTCCACAATCGCCAAATCCTCAGCATAACACGCGTAAGGCGCATACCACTCCGTTCCAACATCATTGAAACAATCTGTTCCGAATCCCTCACCTGGATACTTGGATTCAATCAGAATCTTCACAAACTCGGCGCGATTGATGGTGCTTTCAGGCGCATAAGACCCATCGTCGTAGCCCTGAATTACTCCTTTTCCGTAAAGATAGTTAATCGCGTATTCATTGGAATGGCCATTTGTGTCGTTAAATGCTTCGCTCAAGTGAGCTGGCAGCAGCAGCAAAGCAATGACAATCAAAACGACCAATTTTGCGGTGATTTTATATGGCATATTTCATAGGTGATTATTTTTTAACTATCCTAATATGAGGAGTGTACCCATTTGACTTACACAAATCAATCCGAAAAACCGACTTAATTTCTCTCTTTACAAGAACTTAAAAAAACCGCTTCCCCTAAAAATCATTTGATCTTGTATTGTAGTTTGGCTGTCATGTGTTATAATTAACAGATATGAATACTCAAGAAATCGAAAAACTTGTTGAAGGAGCTGTTTTTTTAACCCAACAACAAAAGACGGATCTTTTGCGATTGCTTCCCGAGTTACCTCCAGAGCAACAAGACAAATTGAGACATTTCGTAATCAATAAGACAGAATATTTGAAGAAGTTGGCCGTATCGCAAGAAGAAAAAAAACAGGAAGTCGCTGGCATATTTTTGGACCAAATAAAAGATATCCAAAAAAAAGAAACAACGCATATACGAAAAATTTCGGAAGAAAGTAATCGCAAAAAGGAAAATCTAGAACTAAATGATCTGTTGTCTCAAGCTGATCAACTCTAAATATTTGAACGATGAATTTTGAAGCACATAACGCTAGCCAGGAATCAACTTCTCAGCCACAGAGTGAAAGAGAGTCTTGTGTTACGTTGAGAGTAGCTAATGATGAAGCGAAAGATATAGAGAAAAAACTTATCGATTCAATCCAACTTAGTGTCAATTTGGACAATGATGAGAAGAAAATGCTTTTCGATGGTGTTAATAAAATACTCGGGGATACAAAAGACAAATATATTGATGCTTTAAAACAAATTGACGTACAAAATCGAGATCTTTGCCTGGCTGAGGTTAAAAAGATTCAAGCAGAGTATTTGCGACTTGTAACAGGGTTTTCAAAGGGCCTCGATACTGCGTTTGATGATGCTATAGGACTAAGCTTCCATATGAGTGATGATGAATTTGCTGAAATTTATAATGGACTGGCTCTGCTTGTCCCTATTGATATACGTGGAGTAACCCCTGAAGAACGGGCGAATTGGGGAAAACAAAGAAGTGATTTTAGTCGAACTATGGATGAGGTTCCTCAGTTTGTAGCCGATACAACTACCGAATTTGCCAGTACCATCTTAATGCCTGCCGGAGCAGAAGAAGCGCTAGCTCTCTTAAAAGCCGGTACTGTGGATGCCGTTGATCGTGCGGCAGCTCGTGAAAAACTTATTGCAGCAGGGGTACAAGGAGAAGAACTTGAAAAAATGCTAGATGGTGTCGCGAAACCTTTCACACAATCCTTAAAGGAGAATTGGGCCGGAACGCTTTTCTTTTTCGTCAGCTTGCTACCTGTTGGCAAAGTCGCAGGCAAAGTCGGTGGCAAATTAATGTTATTGCCCGACAAAGAGCTTGCCGTGGTTCTGAAAGAGCTTGGTGGAGCAGCATGGGATGCTATTGTAAGCAATGGAGGTATGAAAATTGCCCTATCGACAATCAAGTCATTTCTTCAAGCTAGGGTCAAGGATGAGCTGGTTCAATAAACCTCTTCCAAATAGCACTTCTCACAATAAATCTTCTCAGATCTGTCTGGTGCATAGCTCGTCCATGTGTCTGAGCTACATTTGGAGCAAGTTCTTTGCCAAAGAGCACGCGGATTTCTGCGCGTGATCCTGTCGTTGTGCCTGCATGCTGGACATTTGCGTGGCTCCGGCAGGTTGAGCTCTTTATAGAATCCCCTCTCTTTTTCCACAATTCTGAAGTTTTTACTACACTGTATGCAAGTTTCCGCGTCGTCGGCTTTCTCACTGCTCTTTGTTATGGCTTCTTCGTGGATGTAGAAATACTCCTGAGCTACCGATTCTCCATATGTGAATGGTGATATTCTGAAAAATTCGCCCCATACTCCTTCTTTTTTCATTTGCTCTATAATCTGCGGCATCAAGGTCTCGTACTCTTCTTTTGTATATTGTTTATTAAGGATGCAGTACTGTTTTTTGTTAAGCCCGATGCAGCCGAAAAGATTTTTCGAAGAGAAACATAAATTGCAGTACATAAGGTCGCTACCGTGCCAGCATGAATCACATGCAATGCAGCTCGTAATGCCACTACATCCGATCGTCTGATAACAGACTTCGCTCCTGTCGTATCCCATGCAATTTGAGTCCATGCAGTCGTAAGATTCGTCCATTTGGAAGCCGTAAGCGCAGTCTTCGCACTCGGCACAGTCGAAGCAGTATCTCATGTTTCTTGAGTTCTCCAAATTGCTTCCCTGGCAATTTTCGCAGTTGCTTTGATAGACCGACCTTACCGGGAATTTCGTTCTGAATTCACCTTCGTAAAAGTTTGCCGCTTTTTCGAAATTATCGTAATTGCTAAATTCATACTCTTTGAGTTTTTTGAAATATTCCTCTTTGGAATAAGGCTCGTTGAGAATGTGGAATTCTTTATGCCTCAAATTGGAGCAAAAAAGACAGTTCTTACATCCTTTCAAATCAACCGAGAACAAACACTCCTGACAGTTATCGCAGTGGCCCAAGTAGATCGATCTATAAGAGTTTTTTGTAAAAACGCATCCGTAACAGAGTTCGCTTTTGTAGAGCTGAAGGTAGTCCATGCAGCTACTGTTCTTGGTCGAATAGTGTCCGTACATGCAGTCCTCCTCGTAGTGATTCCCGAACGTCAGGTAGCAGTTCTTGTTTGCGAATGAGTAGTTGCAGTAGTCCGAGTTCTCTGACTGCTTGTTGACGATAGCGAGACGAGGCGCTTTCGCCATAAGCTCTTCGAATTGGTCCGAAAATGGTTTTTCTTTGTCGAAGCTTTTGCCATATTCCAGTGGATCCCATGAGTCCCCCCAAAAACATTTCTGGCAATAGACCGGATAAGGTTTGTCTTCCGAATAGATCGAAACTATCTTCTTGCTACATAGATCGCACTTGCGCTTGTAGAGATTTTGCTCATTGCGGTAAGCCAACCTGCGGCGTGATCTGCATTGAGGACACGCAGACGGCTGCGGCAAATTCAATTTTGCGTAAAAAGCTTTATCCTCATTCGTTACGAGGAATGGTTGGGAACAGGTTTTGCATTGTGATGGATTCATAAGATGTTTTAATGGTTATTATCGTCCTTGGTTAAGTTTTTGAGACGTTGTATTGAGCGTATTCATATTGAGTCTGTAAACGCTATGAATTTACTACATTACTAATGAGTGGTAAATATCACCACGTGGTGGTAGTAGACACCACCCAAGAAAGCCTGTATAATATAAGCATCTTAAATATCATTTATGTATAGTGAAATTTTTCTTGAATTAGGTCTGTCGCCCAACGAAGCCAAGATTTACGAACGTCTCTTGATCGAAGGAGACACCACCGTAGGGAGATTGGCCTTAGGGACGAACATTCACAGGCGCAACATCTACGATGCCATGCAGAGACTTGTCAGCAAGGGCTTGGTTTTCCAAATCTTCGGTCATGGTGACAACGTCTACAAACCCGTTGAACCCGCTAAATTAATGGAACTTCTCGATGAAAAGCGTGGGCACTTGCAGGCTATTCTGCCTCGCCTGGAAGTTTTACATCGACATCATCCGCAACGCGAAGCCGTATACATGTACAAAGGCATTGAAGGATTCAAGAATTACCTTCGGGATATTTTGAATTCAAAAGAAGACGCTTATTTTATTGGAGCAAAAGGAGCGTGGTTCGACCCTCGTTTAAAGAACTTCTTGGACAGCTTTCTTAAACAAGCGAAAACAAAGGGGATCCGCTATCATCACCTATTTGACTATGAGGTAAAAAATCAGGCGAACCATGTTCCAAAGGCCGCCGGCAAACCTTATAAATTTTTGCCGAAAAAATATTCCACTCCATCGATGGTTGATATTTTCGGAGATCGCGTCGTGTCATTTACCGGAGCCGGTATTTGTGAAATCGATGAAGATATCAGTATTTTTGTCACCGTTAGTCGGCCCATGGCGGAAAGTTACAAAACATGGTTTCAGTTTATGTGGGATCATTGCCCGGCGATCTCCTAATTCGGTCCTAGTACACCGCTTCCAAATAGCACTTTTCGCAATAGACTGTCTCCGGCCTCTCCGGGGCGTAGCTGCTCTTTAAGTCGGCTCCGCACTTTTGGCATTTACGATCCCAGAGGTAACGCGGATTTCGTTTGCCGATTCGCGCAAGGTGGCGTTCATTGAAACGTATGCGCGGCAGGGGAAGATTGTGTTGCTTATATAATTTAAGTTCCTGAGGGATGATTTTGTAAGGCTTGCCGGAGACGGCGCAGGTGAGGATCTTGTCTGCGATATCTTGTGGCACGTCTTTGATATCGCTTGGCAGCTTATAATCAGGCCCTTGGTAGGCGGAAGTTTGCTCGTCTTCGTCGTGCCATTTCCAACTTCTCTCAAGTGCCTGCTCTTTTGTGAGTGGACCGTACTCCTGAGCAACAGTTTCGTTGTACCCGAATGGGGACAATTGGACAGGGAAATATTCGCCGTATTCGCCTGTCTTTTTCATGTGCTCAATTATCCGCTCTCTTAACTGCTCGTACTCCTCCTTTGTGTACTGTTTATTGAAAACACAGTACTGCGCTCGCTTAAGTCCGCTACATCCGAAACAGTTATTACAACTGACACAGTGGTCCAGATATTGCGAGTTTTTTGAGTACCAACTCAAATATGTGAACTGAGTATTATACTGGCTTATTGAGCTGATGATCTCGTAGCAGAGTTCTGATTTGTCGACAACGACATGTCCATCGAAGCAGTCCTTTGATTTGAAGCTAAAGATCAAATATCCGCAGTCTTCGAGATTGCCGCTGTCGTAACATTCGATGCAGTTTTTACAAGAGGTGATGTGATCCCCTGTTACGTCATGGTTGTTATTGCCGTCAATATACTGTTGGACTTGTTGTTCGTTGACTTTTTGAGCAAATTTTTCTTTGGCCCATTTGATAGTATCGTCACT
>Ga0210050_1000964_pt1 | contig 33800 bp, 24 predicted proteins | sample CryGey132114_all_FD_185463 | JGI IMG/M metagenome (GOLD analysis project Ga0210050, IMG submission 185463) | Groundwater microbial communities from aquifer - Crystal Geyser CG22_combo_CG10-13_8/21/14_all (SPAdes) (version 2) | ecosystem: Environmental > Aquatic > Deep subsurface > Groundwater ... | reverse complement strand
GTATTACCTTAAAACCATAATATTCAGCAACCTCTATTGCTTTTTGATATGGTCCCGAATATGACAAAGGGTGTATGTATAGCTCTGGTTCTTTTGTATACATATTTTAGTTTTGTGAGATTTTACCCGGCATTAGAGTGAGGTTTGATATTGGAAAGAGTCGTAGCATTGCTTTTCCAACTAAATATTTTTCTTCAAGCGGTCCCCATACACGCGAATCGGAACTCGCGGCTCTATTATCTCCCATCACATAGTATTCATCATCAGCAAGTGTTACTGACAAGGAGTCTTTTTTCGAGTACTCAACATAAGACTCTTTCAGAGAAATAGTTTCTTCACCAACCTTGCTTATTGTTATATTTCCGTTCTCTATTGTTACGGTTTCGTTTGGTAGGCCTATTATTCTCTTTATGAAAAATTTACTTGGTTGTTTTGGATATTTGAATATTACAACATCAAATCTTGCGGGTTCTTTCAGTCTGTATGACAACTCATCAACTACTAAATAATCACCATTTTTAAATGTTGGATCCATCGATGAGCCACTGACTATAAATGGTTGCGCGATGAATATACGAATCGGTATTACTATTACAAAAGCAATAACTAGAGTTTTTAATATTTCAAAAAAAACTGAAGTTTTATTCGCATTTTCTTTAAGAGCATCTTGCATGTATGAGTATTTTAATATACAAAGTTTTAAATACAAAATTAATTGTAAGTTAAAAAAATTTTTTTGTAATCTTGATACAATCAATTTAATAGTTCATACTATTAATTATGAAAAAACTTGTAGTGGGTTTAGGTAACCCTGGAGAGAAATATTTAACATCAAAACACAATGTTGGTTTTATCGTGCTAGACGAGTTGGTAGGCAAAGATGGTTGGGAGAAAGATACTACATGTAATATTTTATATAAATTGAGTGATGATATCGAGTATATAAAACCACAAACAATGATGAATCTTTCTGGTAAGGCGGTAGCGTGTGTCAAAAATAAGCACGATTTAGAGCCACGAAATATAATAGTTGTTCATGACGATGTAGATATTGCTTCTGGCGAATGGAAAATATCTGTTGGTTCTGGCGATGGGGGACACAACGGTATTAAGTCTATAATCGATTCAATTAATACAAAAGATTTTATTCGTATTAGAGTTGGGATTGCTCCCGTTTCAATCTTTGGAAATAAAAAAAGACCAGCACGAATAGAGAGTTTTGTTTTAAAAAACCTTTCCAATAAAAATTTAGAAAAAATTAAAGAAATGTCAAAAGATATTAAATCGGCAATAGATATGATTGTGACAGGCGGGGAAGAGAAGGCGATGAATAAATTTAATTAGCTTGTTTATAAGGACTGGTTTTATATTTTTTAAAACAAAACAGCTAGCACATTGTGCTAGCTGTTTTTGTGATACCGTATATTATTCCTTATCTATCGCTAATGCCATCTTTCTTTCAGATGGTTCAAAGACAGTTATAATAAATTTATAGGATTTACCAAGCTCCAATACTTCCCTTAGCTTTTCTTCTGATCCAAACTCACTTACGTGTATAAGACCAGCCACACCCTCTTCAATACTTGCAAGAGCTCCATGCTTGTTGAATTTGATGACCACCCCTTCAACTTTTTGTCCTTTAGCATATTTATCCTTAGCATCATTCCAAGGGTTTTCTTTCAATGCTTTTATAGAAAGTGAGATTTTGCCATCTTTTACTTCTATAACCTTTGCATCTACTTCTTCCCCGACTTTGAATATTTGTTTTGGATCTTCTACTAGACCCCAGTCTAATTCTGAGATGTGAGCAAGACCTTCCAATCCTTCTTCTATTTTTATAAATATACCAAAATCCACTATGCCAGTAATTGTTCCGTGAACAACATTACCAACTTCATAATTATTTGCCATTTCCACTCCCTCTTTTTTGTCAGGACTTTTTTCTGAGAAGATTAGCTTTCCTTCTTTTGGTGAAGCTGAAATTATAGAAACAGAAAGTTTTGTTCCTATTAATTCTTTCAACTCCATTAATATTTTGTCTTTATCACCGTCTTCAACTCTTGGGTAGTGCTCAGCCTTTAGTTGAGATGCTGGTAAGAATCCAGCTACACCTTGCCAATCGATAAGAAGACCTCCTTTGTTTGCGTCTTTTACTAGTAGTTCAAAAGTACTCCCGTTCTTTATTCCGGCCTCCGCTTCTGACCAGATTATTGCTTGTCTAGCTTCTTTTAAGGAGAGTTCTATGTATCCCTCTTCATTGCCTATGTCTACAACTTTTGCGGCAATAGAGTCGCCTATATTTACACCTCGTATAATATCTCTGGCGCTAATAAATTCTCTACCATATATAATTCCAGTTCCATATGGCGCTAAATCTATATAGATACTAGACTTTTCTATAGCAATAACGGGCCCCTCCACCACGTCTCCTATGTCTGGAGAATTAGTAGATTTGCTGAACAATGGTGTCATAAAAGCATTTGCAGGCTTTTTAACACCGAGTTTTGTATTTTCCTCATCTGATATTGTTTTATCAGATACTTCTTTTTTTTCTGTAAGCATAAAAAATAACGCGCTGTGTTCCATTCCACATCAATAATCTAGAGAATACTATGGATTGGTGTTACACAAACAAGCGTTTGTTTGATTGATAATAAGGCTTTTACACCTAGAACTGGAGTATACATTATATATATGTATATATCAACAAAAAATCTTTTCCACACCATGATTATTTTTAGGTTGACTCTTTTATCATGTTAGTGTAATATACCACTCACTGAAGAAAATTAGATTGAGTAAAGACTCTTCTACCGAAATTAAGGCTTGAGAGGGCCTCGTTTCGGAATATTTTATACGAGACACTCTATAAATTTGTTTTATATAGAGAATTATAATACATAAATATGTAGCCATTGGCATAAACCTTAAGGGGAAAAATCCCCATGGCTTTATTTTTTGCTAATTTTTTAGTTTATGCAACAAAAATTCTTCTCGCGGTATAAAAAACCGCTGACTTCTTATCCTAATTTCGTTGAGAATCAGGTAAACTCTTACACTGATCTTATAGAAAATAAGCTTAAGAATTTGTTTAAAGAGTTTTCTCCAATAGAAGATTACTCTGGGAAAAAGTTCAATTTTGAGTTTTTGTCTATAGAGCTTGGACAACCTAAGTTTGATGAGTATTACGCAAAGAGTCAACAGCTTTCCTACGAAGCACCCCTTAGAGCAAAAGTAAAACTTACAAACAAAAATACAAACACAGTAAAAGAGCAGGAAATTTTCCTTGCAGATTTTCCTATTCAGACGGCTCACGGAACATTTATAATCAACGGTATTGAGAGGGTAATCGTTCCACAGTTGATACGTTCATTCGGTGTTCTTTTTACTGTTGCTGATGTAAGAGGAAAAAGACGATTTGGTAGTAAGATAATTCCAGCTCGTGGGGCTTGGATAGAATTTGAATCTGATCAAACAGAATCTATATATGTACGAATCGATAGAAAAAGAAAATTCCCAGTTACATCACTTCTGAGAGTATTTGGTGCTAAAACAGACGCTGAAATACTAGCGTTGTTTAAAGACAACAAAGAGTCTTTAGAAATAATAAAAGCATCAATTGAAAAAGACATAGCCAAATCTGTTGATGATGCTTATATTGAGATTTACAGAAAACTAAGAGAAGGAGATATTGTTTCACTTCAAAACGCTAGAGAATATATAGACTCTGTATTTAACGAAGAAAGGTATGACTTATCTGAGGTTGGTAGATTTCGTTTTAACCAGAGATTTAATTTGCCATCAAGTAAAAAAGGAGAATACAAAAAGGTTATAACAATTGAAGATCTTGTTGTAATTATAAACAATATAGTAAAACTAAATAATACTATTGGCGCAGAAGCCGATGACATTGATCATCTTGGTTCAAGGAGAATAAGGTTTGTTGGTGAAATACTTGAACAAAGAATGCGTGTTGGTATGACTAGAATGAAGAGAAATCTTCAAGACAGAATGTCTACAATAGACTCTGAAACAACCCTTCCTATACAATTTATAAACCCACGACCGCTACAAGCAAGTATAAAAGAATTTTTTACAACCAGTCAGTTGTCACAATTTATGCAACAGGACAATATTCTTGTTGAGGTTGAGCACTTGAGGAGACTTTCTGCTCTGGGGCCAGGAGGACTTACTAGAGAGCGAGCTGGCTTTGAGGTGCGAGACGTTCACCCATCACACTATGGTAGAGTTTGTCCGATTCATACACCAGAAGGGCCAAACATCGGTCTTGTATTAAATCTTGCTACATATGCAAGGGTTAATAATTTTGGAATGATCGAGACGCCGTATGCAAAAGTAGAGAATGGAAAAATTACTGGTGAGGTTGTGTATATGAATGCTTTTGAAGAAGAAGATAAAAAAATAGCACACGCGGCAACACCATATGATGAAAACGGAAACATAACAGAAAAGATGGTTGAGGTAAGGTATCAAGAAAAACCAAGACTATTTGATAAAAAAGAAGTTGATTACATGGACGTATCAGCAAATCAGGCTTTTTCAATTGCAACATCAATGATTCCTTTCTTAAATCATGATGACGCAGCAAGAGCGCTCATGGGTTCAAACATGCAGAAACAAGCTGTTCCTTGTGTGAATGCAGATGCTCCACTTGTTGCAACGGGTATTGAAGAGGCAGCAGCAAGAGACACGGGAAGACTTATATTCGCAACAGAGGCTGGTGAGGTGACATATTCAGATGCTAAGAAAGTTGTAATCAAGAATTCAAGTGGTAAAGAAAAAGAATACAAATTACTTAATTTTACAAAGACAAATAGCGATACAGCCTTCCACCACAAGCCATCAGTAAAGGTGGGGGATAAAGTGAAAAAGGGAGGACTTCTGGCAGATATATCTTCTAGTGATAGAGGACAAATTGCGCTTGGCCAAAACATAAGAGTTGCTTTTATGACATGGCACGGTTCAAACTATGAAGACGCAATTATAATCTCTGAAAGACTTGTAAAAGACAGTGTTTTCACAAGCTTACACGTAGAGGAATTTACCGTGAACGTAAGAGACACAAAACTTGGTCCAGAGGTGACAACTCATGACATTCCAAACGTTGGTGAAAATAAACTGAAAAATCTTGATGAAGATGGAATTATTCGTATTGGCGCTGAAGTGAGGCCACAAGATATTTTGGTTGGAAAGATTACACCAAAAGGAGAGACACAACTCACGCCAGAAGAGAGACTCCTAAGATCTATCTTTGGAGAGAAAGCAAGAGACGTAAAAGACACATCTCTAAGACTTGAGAATGGTAAGAGAGGAAGAGTTGTTGGTGTAAAAGTTTTTTCTCGCGACAATGGAGATACACTTCAATCTGGAATAATAAAGAGAATTCATATTGAGGTTGCGCAACTTAGAAGTGTTGCTATAGGTGATAAGCTTGCTGGAAGACACGGAAACAAAGGTGTTATCTCTACAATATTACCAATAGAAGATATGCCTTACACAGAGGATGGTGAGCCAATCGATATAATTCTTACACCACTTGGAGTACCTTCACGTATGAATCTTGGGCAGATTCTTGAGCTTCATTTAGGTCTTGCAGCAAAGACATTAAATTATCAAGCAATCGTGCCTCCATTTATGGGAGCTACCGCGGAAGAGATTGCGGATGAGTTAGAGAAGGCCGGATATCCTAGAAGTGGTAAGGTAAAACTATATGACGGTAGAACAGGAGAGTCTTTTGATCAAGATATATCAATAGGATATATGTATATGCTAAAGCTTCACCATATGGTTGAAGACAAGATACACCAAAGATCAATTGGTCCATATTCTCTAATCACACAACAACCTCTTGGCGGTCGTGCGCAACATGGAGGACAACGTTTTGGGGAGATGGAAGTGTGGGCTTTGTTGGGCTATGGTGCCGCATATACACTTCGTGAAATACTTACAATCAAATCTGACGACATACTAGGTCGATCTAGCGCCTTTGATGCAATTGTTAAAGGCCAACCAATTCGTCATTCCAACACACCGGCATCTTTTAATGTGCTCATGAATAATCTGAGAGCTCTTTCTTTGGATGTTGACTTAAAGAAAAATGCTGGAACTCCAAAAGATTCACAGTAATTAACAATAATATCAAATATTTATGAACGCTTATAAAAATACAAACCCAAAAGATATAGCCGGAAAGACAGTTGATTTTGATATGATCACAATGAAGATTGCATCTCCTGATAAAATCCTGGAATGGTCTTTTGGTGAAGTTACAAAACCAGAAACTATAAACTATAGAACACAAAGAAGCGAAAAAAGCGGTCTTTTCGATGAGAAAATTTTTGGTCCGAGCAAAGACTACGAATGTTATTGTGGTAAATACAGAGGAATAAGATATAAAGGTATTACTTGTGAAAAATGTGGAGTTGATGTGACTCGTTCTATTGTTAGAAGAGAGAGAATGGGGCACATAGAGCTTGCAACACCGGTTTCTCATGTTTGGTTTCTTAGAAGCATACCATCTCGTATGGCTCTTGTATTGGGTGTAAATTCTTCAAAACTTGAAAAGGTAATTTATTTTGCTGGCTATATAATAACAAGCGTAGATGAGGCAGAAAGAAATAGAATAACTAGAGATTTGGAAATTGAATACAAAACAAAGCTAAAAACAATAAAAGAAGAAAAAACAAAAGACGCTTTAAAAGAAGCATATCTTTCAACAAAAAAAGAAATTGATTCTATACAAGTTGGTGTGATTATTGATGACAATGATTACAACAAATATGATATGAAGTATGGATCAATGTTTGACGCTGAGATTGGCGCAGAAGCTATATACAAGATATTTAAAGAATTAGACCTAAGCGCTATTCTTTTGGATCTTGAGGAAAGATACGTAAAAGCAGGTAAGGGAGATAAGGAAAAAATAAATAAAAGAATTTCTCTAATACGTTCTCTTATAAAGTCTGATACAAGACCAGAATGGATGTTTCTAACACATTTGCCAATACTACCTCCAGCATTACGCCCAATGGTGCCTCTTGAGGGTGGAAGACATGCTACGTCTGATGTAAATGATTTATACCGAAGAGTAATAAATAGAAATAATCGTCTTAAAAAATTGCAAGCAATAAATGCGCCACACGTAATTCTTCGAAACGAAAAGAGAATTTTACAAGAAGCTGTTGATGCACTTATTGATAATTCAATAAGACACAGAACAGGGTCTTATATGGCAAACCAATCAACTAGACGACCACTAAAATCTCTTTCAGACAATCTAAAAGGAAAGCAGGGAATTTTCAGACAGAATCTTCTTGGTAAAAGAGTAGACTACTCAGCACGTTCTGTGATTGTTGTTGGTCCAAGCCTAGCACTCGATCAATGTGGTATTCCAAAAAATATGGCGCTTGAATTATTTAGACCATTTATTATTTCTGAATTATTAAAACATGAGTTTGCATACAACATAAGAGGTGCAAACAAATTGATTGATGAGGGTATGCCAGAGGTTTGGGGAATACTTGAAAATGTGATTAAGGATAAGTATGTACTACTAAACAGAGCACCCACACTTCACAGACTTGGAATACAGGCATTTAAACCTGTTCTAGTTGAGGGTCTTGCTATACAAGTTCACCCATTGGTATGTACCGCATTCAATGCCGACTTCGACGGAGACCAAATGGCGGTGCACGTTCCTCTTTCTGCTGAAGCTCAAGCCGAAGCGCGTGAAATAATGGCTTCTAACAAAAATATTCTAAAGCCAGGTAACGGTCGTCCCGTACTTAGCGCCAAAATGCTAGATGTGGTTTTGGGTTGTTATTGGATGACAAAAATGGTAACAGAAAGAAAAGGTGAAGGAAAAATATTTCCTAGTCCAAACCACGCAATTACTGCATACGATTACGGCTATGTAGACTTTCGAGCACAAATAAAAGTAATGGCAACTGATAGTGAAAAATATGCAATTTTTGAAGGCAAGATATTTGAGACATCAGTTGGTAGACTTCTGTTTAACAGTGTGTTACCAAAAGATTTTCCTTTTGTTAATAAGGAAATAGATGTGAAATTGATGCAAAAAATCGTAGATGAGCTTATTGAAAAATATGGAACAGACCGAATACCTGGAATTCTAGATAAAGTAAAAACTTTTGGATTCAAGTATGCTACACACGCTGGTATTACTTGGGGAATTGACGATATACAAATACCAGAAGAGAAAAACCAAATTATTTCCGATGCTCGAGCTAAGGTAAATGAAAACATTGATCAATATAATGAAGGTCTTCTTTCTGCAGAAGAGAGAAGAAGAAAAAGTATAGAAATTTGGCATGATGCTAAGGCGGATATCGAGAAGATAATACCGGGGACACTTGACATAAATGGTTCTGTTTATGATATGTGGAAATCTGGAGCAAGAGGATCACTATCACAGATTACAGTGATGGCCGGCATGAAGGGTCTTATTGCAAACAACAAAGGTGAAACAATTGAGTTCCCAATTACAACATCATCAAAAGAGGGGCATACACCAATTGAATACTTCACAACTACGCACGGATCTCGTAAGGGTCTTACTGACACAGCATTAAACACAGCAACCGCTGGTTATCTGACAAGGAAACTTTTTGACGTGTCTCAAGATATAGTAGTTTCAGAAGATGATTGTGGGACTAAGGAAGGTATTGTAATAAGGTCAGAAAATCTATCTGGTATAGAAATTCCACTTTCAAAGAACCTGCAGGGAAGATTTTTGGCTGAGGATGTGAAGAATGAAAATGGTGAGGTTTTGTTTAAAAAAGGACACTTTATTACGCTTACGGACGCAAAAGAAATGGAAAAAATGGGTATAACAGAAGCAATTGTGCGTTCTCCTATGACGTGTGCCACAGCAAAGGGTTTGTGTAGGACATGCTATGGAGTAGATTTGGGAACAAATGAGCCTGTCGAGCTTGGTGAAGCTGTTGGTACTGTTGCAGCCCAGGCTATTGGTGAGCCTGGTACTCAGCTTACTATGCGTACATTCCATGCTGGTGGTACTGCATCAGTCGGTGGAGACATTACAACCGGTCTTCCAAGAGTTATAGAAATTTTTGAGAGAAGAATACCAAAAAATGCTGCTATTATAAGCGCTACTGGTGGTCTTGTTACAGAGATAAAAAATACAGGACGAGAGAATGTGATTGTTATTATTCCAGATGAAATAGATGTAAAGAAAAGTACAAAAAAGAATCAAAAGGAATCATTGGAATACTCTGTTAGCCATAGAAGAAGTATTTTGGTTAAGGTTGGTGATACTGTTAAAAAGGGTCAAATATTAACAGATGGTTCTGCTGATTTGAAAGAATTGTATAAATATGGCGGTCGTGAGATTACTCAGAATTATATAATTCACGAGATTGGAAAGATATATGAATTACAAGGAGCATCAATCTCAAGAAAGCATATAGAGGTTGTGATACGACAAATGTTTTCTAGAGCACGAATAAAAAATCCAGGAGATACAGAGTTTTCAAATGGTGTAATTGTTGAGACCTCTGTACTTGATAAGGTTAATGCGAATGCAAAAGAAGCAGGCTTGGAGCCAGCAAAGGCGGAACATATGATAATGGGTATTACAGAAGTTTCTCTTACACGACAAAGCTTCCTCTCTGCTGCATCATTCCAACATACTACAAGAATATTGATTGATGCCTCAATAAGAGGAAGTAAGGATCATTTGCGTGGCCTCAAAGAAAACATTATTGTTGGTAGGCTTATACCTGCCGGTACGGGATTTGTTGGTAGCAAGAAACATCAAATGATATTGGATATACAAGAAGAAGAAAGAGAGGATTATAGCGATTAGTTTAAATGTGCTTTGGCACATATAGAAAGTTTTGGGTAGTAGTCTTGGGTCTTAGGGTTTGTTGTATATCAAAACAAATAAGATGTCTGATGTTGAAAAAATAAAAGAACGGCTCGGAATAGTAGATGTTATTGGGTCGTATATACCAATCGAGAAAGCTGGTATGAATTATCGGGCTAGGTGTCCTTTTCATAACGAAAAAACACCATCTTTCAATATTTCTCCGGATAGAAATCTTTATTATTGTTTTGGTTGTGGTGCAAGGGGAGATATATTTACTTTTGTAGAAGAATTTGAGGGGGTGGATTTTATTGGAGCACTCAAATTTCTTGCGGATAAGGCTGGTATAGAATTGTCTGGAGAAGTTGGTAGTGCCAAAAAAGATCATTCTGCTCTTTATAAGGTTATGGAAGAGGCGGTGGATTTTTATCAAAAAAGGCTCGCCTCAAATAATTTTGCCAAAGAATATCTGACAAAAAGAGGCATAAAAGAGGATACGATAGAAAGTTTTTCTATTGGTTATGCGCCAGATGATTGGAGGGAACTATATTCACATCTTATATCTATTGGCTATACAGATATGATAATAGAGAAAGCTGGTTTAATTAAAAAATCAGATAACTCAAACGACAAAAATAAATCATATTATGATAGGTTTAGGAACAGGATTATGTTTCCAATATCGGATTCAACAGGTAGGGTTGTGGCATTCTCTGGAAGATCTCTTGAGAAAAAAACAGAAAATTTGGATGCTATACAAGTTGCGAAATATCTTAATTCCCCAGAAACGGAGCTCTTTAACAAATCTGATGTTTTGTATGGGTATGACAAAGCAAAGCAACATATAAAAAAAGCAGACAGGGCAATTCTAGTTGAGGGCCAGATAGATTTGATTATGGCGCATCAAGAAGGATTTCCTTATAGTGTTGCAGTATCTGGCACTAGTTTTACGGGGAGTCATTTGTCTAGAATAAAAAGACTTACAGATAATCTGATAATTATTTTTGACAGAGACAAGGCGGGGATTTTGTCTATGAAAAAAACTGCAATAATGGCACTTGGTAAAGGTATGAATGTTAATGCTGTGTTGTTGCCAGAGGGCAAAGATCCAGCAGATATATTGCTTTCAGACAAAGATTTATGGTACAGCGAATTAAAAAAGACTGAACATGTAATAAATGTGTTTGTTGAAGAGATTGCAAAGAAGAAACAAGAGCAGAGAGATTTTTGGAAATCCATAAAGAAACATGTTCTTCCTTTTGTCAAAGAAATACAAGACTCTATTGATCAGGCACATTTCATAGACTACATACACAAAATGAGCGATATACCAAAGAACTCTATTATTGAAGAACTTTCTAAAATGGATATACAAGAAGAGAATGATGAGATTAAGATAACTTCAAAGAATGTGGATACAAAATCCAATTTATCAAGAAAAGAAACTGTTTTGCGAAGGTTATCAGCAATAATATTATGGCAAAAGAGTAGTGCAAATCCTGCAATAGATATAGAAAAAACTTTAGCAGAACTGGCTAGATTAAATGGCCCAACACTTGAAGAAATGGCGTCTATGGATATACAAGACTTGATTTTTAGGATAGAGACACTATATTCAGACAAAGGTGTTTTAAAGGATGATGTTGAAGAACTGGTTTTATTTCTAGAAGAAGCAATACTGTCAGAGGATCTTTCCAGAAGCACCAAAAAATTAAAAGATGCAGAAAAAGAGAAAGATAAAGATCTTCAAAAGAAGTTAATGGCTGAGTATCAGTCAATATCGAATAAGCTTGAAGAAGTAAAAAAAATAATCAAAAGTCGAATTAATTAATAATAAAAAATGGCAATAAAGAAAAAAATAGTCAAAAAGACTCCAAAAAAGAATATAAAAAAGAGTGTATCAAAAACTCTTACCAAAAAAAGCGCCACAAAGCGTTCTATAAAAAAAGTAGTTGCTAAAAAAACTACAACCCCCAAAAGTGTTAAGGTAATAAAAAAGACACCAAAAACAAAAAAAGTTTTAAATAAGAAAACAAAAAAAAGTAAAGTTATAAAAGTTGTTGAGAAGACTAAAAAGATAAAACCAGTAATAAAACTAACGCCAAAAGAAGTGAGGGAGGAGAAGCGTAGAAGGGAGAGGATAAAACTACTTACTGGTATGGGACAGGAGAGAGGGTTTATTACATATGATCAAATACTTAAAGTGTTTCCAACTATAGAAGACGACATAATGCTTCTTGAGGAACTTTATGATAGTTTCAATCAATCTGGTATAGATATTATAGAAAGTGGTGGCTTACTAGAGATAAAAACAGACGATGATGTTATTGATAGAGAAGAATATAAATATAAAGGACGCACAGGGTCATCTTCTCACGATTCAATACAAATGTATTTGAAAGAAATAGGCAAGTATGAACTCATTGATGCAAGGATGGAGGGAGAGCTTGCAAAAAGGATTGAGGCAGGTGATGAAGAAGCAAAAAATACACTAGCAAGAGCAAACCTAAGACTTGTCGTTTCTATTGCAAAAAAATATGCTTCACGTAGTTCAAACCTAACACTTCTTGATTTGATACAAGAGGGAAACCTTGGTCTATTTAAAGCTGTTGATAAATTTGATTATACAAGGGGTTATAAGTTTTCTACATATGCTACTTGGTGGATTAGGCAGGCTATTACAAGGGCTTTAGCAGACCAGTCCAGAACTATTCGTATTCCAGTACACATGGTGGAAACTATTGCAAAGTATAAGAGAGTAGTAAGACAGCTTTCACAGGATCTTGGGCGTGATCCAGTTGCCGATGAAATAGCAATGGAAATGGGTCTTGATGTGAGGAAAATTCATATAATTGAGAAAATAAAACAAAACACAGTATCTCTTGAAACGCCGGTAGGGGACTCTGCAGACGACAGATCAACACTTGGTGATTTTATTGCAGATGATCAAATTGATGCCCCAGACAAAGATTCTTCACAAAGAATATTGAAGGAACATGTAAAAGAAATACTTGATGATTTAACACCAAAAGAGAAGAAGATTCTTGAAATGAGAGTAGGGCTTCTTGATGGAATAAATCATACGCTAGAAGAAGTAGGAAAGGAGTTTAATGTAACACGTGAGCGTATTAGACAGATTGAAGCAAAAGCTCATGAAAAAATAAGACAACACGATAAGGCGGAGTGGTTGAAGAATTTTTAATAAAAAACCACCAGCAAATGCTGGTGGTTTTTTATTAAAAATTCTTCAGAAGGTGGTATGGAGAAGGGAGAACGGAGTAACAAAAAACTGTTGGAAGTCGAGCTTCCAACAGTTTATTCGTCAGACTAAAGTGCTTCTTTTAGAACAGACTTAACTTTTTCTAAAATATGATCTGGAGTTACAAAATCATAATTTGTTCTGTAGTTGTGTCCCCATCGTTCATCTTCAAAAACCACACCTTCAAATTCTTTAGGCTTAGAATATCTTGGAATCACACGGCAGTGCAAATGGTGTGTTGAGTTACCAAGAAATGCATAATTCAATAGATCAGGCTTTAGTGTTTCTAAAAGCGCCCTCTCAAGTTCTTGAAGGATTAGAAAAAGCTCCTCCTGTTCTTCTTTCGTGGCATCTGGTAAATCTAGAGCATCTTCTCTCTTACACCAAACAATACACCTTCCTAAATAGCCCTGATTCATATGAATCTGAACACTCCAGTATTTGTAATCTTTTATTATGTATTGTGAGAAGTCCATATTGGTTTTTGGTTTTTTAAACGTTGCCTCTGGATGAATAATAAAACAAAAAGTTATTTAAGTCGATTGTGATATGGAGGAAATTCCTCCGTATGTTTTTTAAAAATTGAGACATTAAAAATTCATGAACACCTGACACCTCACACCTCAAACCTGAAACCTGAACTTGGTATATAATATAGTTATGCCAACTTCCGATATATTCGAAAAATCATATAAAAACCTAAATACGGCACAGAAGCAGGCCGTAGACACTATTGATGGCCCTGTGATGGTTATAGCTGGTCCGGGGACAGGCAAGACGACAATACTTACTCTTCGTATAGCAAATATACTGCGTACCACAGATACGGAGCCAGAGCAGATTTTGGCGCTTACTTTTACTGATTCAGGGGTTAACTCAATGCGCAAAAAACTTAGTGAAATCATTGGCAGTTCTGCGTATCGTGTAAACATTTATACATTCCATGGTTTTTGTAATGAGGTGATCAGAAAATATCCAGATTATTTTCCTAGAATTATTGGCTCTTCAAGTGGTACAGAAATAGACCAGATAAAAATAATGGAAGAAATTATTGATAGTGGTGATTTTAATTTACTTCGCCCATATGGTGACTCTAGGTATTATATTCGCTCTGTTCTTGGGGCGATAAGAAATTTGAAGATGGACAACATTAGTCCAGAGATGTTTAAGAGCTTGATTGATGAGGAGTATGAGGTTTTGATGACACAAGACGATTTGTATCATGTGAAAGGTGCTTATAAAGGCAAAATGAAAGGTGAGTATTTAAAACAAGAAAAAAGCATTATTAAAAATAGAGAGCTGATCCTTGCCTATGATATGTATGAAAAAAGTTTGCGTGAGAAGAAGATATATGACTTTGAAGACATGATACTTGAGGTGATTCATGCTCTAGAAAAAGATTCTGAGTTTCTTCTTATCCTACAGGAGGAATTTCAATATATACTTGCGGACGAGCACCAGGATGCAAATAATTCTCAAAATAGATTATTAGAGCTTCTTTCAAGTTTTCACGAAAGGCCAAATATATTTATTGTTGGGGATGAAAAACAAGCAATTTATCGTTTTCAGGGAGCATCATTAGAGAACTTTTTATATTTTAGGGATGCATATAAAGATGTAACTTTGATAAATCTCACAGAAAACTATAGATCAACACAGACTATTTTAGACAGTTCTCATTCTTTAATAGAAAACGGCGATAAACAAAAGCAAGATAGGCCAAGGCTAGTATCCAAGAAATCATTTGAAGAGCAAAATGTTACATTGCATGTATTTTCAAAACCAATTTTTGAATATATGTATGTTGCTGAAGCGATAGAAATGCTAATAAAGAGAGGCACAGAATCAAATGAAATTGCTGTTTTATATAGAGATAATGGTGATGTCGTAAATCTTGCTAGATATTTATCAAAAACAGATATTCCATTTCAGATAGAATCCAACACAGGTCTCCTGAAAGATGAAGATATAAGAAAATTACTACACATTCTTAGATCTATAAATAGTCCAAATGATGAAGGTCTTTTTATTACGATGTTGGCAATAGACTGCTTCTTCTTGGTAAGTACTGATATATATAAGATTATTGATTATAAAAACAAGAATAAGCTTTCTGTTTTTGAGATTGTGAGGTCAGAAAAACATTTAAAAGATGCGCTAGTAGAAGAACCAAAATCTTTTATAGAGGTGTATAGAAGATTTAATGAGTGGGTTTCTGCTTCAAAAAACAAATTAGTTTTAAGTGTCTTGGAAAAAGTAATTCGTGAGTCAGGGTTTCTTACACGTATCCTTGCTGGAGGAGGTGCCATTAATAGACTTGCAACACTAGAAACTTTTTTCACTGAGGCGGAAAAATCCGCTGAAGGTAAAGACGAGTATTATTTATCTGATTTTCTTGATTATATAAATACTCTTGAACAATATAATATAAAATTATCTAAAAAAGGCGATGTTGTGACAGATGGTGTTCGTTTGATGACGGCTCACAAATCAAAAGGGCTTGAATTTAAAAATGTGTTTGTTATTGGGGCGTGGCATGGCCACTGGGGAGGAAGAAGAACCGCAAGTCAGTTTAAGTCTATGCATAAAGCAATTTCTCTAGATTCGCCGGGAGATGATTCTGATGAAAGAAGACTATTTTATGTTGCTATTACAAGGGCAAAAGAAACCGTGTCTATCAGTTATACAACAATGAGTGATGATGGTCGTTCCAGATTACCGTCGCAGTTTATTGAGGAAATAGATCCAAAATTTATCGATGAAATTTCTGTTTTTGAGACGGAAAAGAAATATGCCACAAAACTTGATACAAAATATAATGCAGAAAAAGAATATGGGCCAAACATAGATGATAAAGAATATTTAAACAAATTATTCCTTGAACAAGGAGTGTCTGTTACTGCGCTAAACAATTATCTTGAATGTCCATGGCAATATTTTTATAGGAACTTACTTAGGATACCTAGTCCGTATGAGAAACCGCTTGTTTATGGAAACGCTATTCATCAGGTCTTAAAGGAATATTTTGATAAATTTAAAGTCGGTAAAGAAACAACAAAAGAAGAGGCAACAACTAGATTTATTCAATTGCTTGGAAAGTATTCATTATCAAAGACCGATTATGACGAGCTTGTTGAAAAGGGTGGTGTTGCTCTTTCTGGCTACATTGATACTTATAAAAATACTTGGCATAAAAACATATTAAACGAATTTAACATTGATGGTATTTATATAAATGTTGGTGATGATATTGATGTTCCCATAAAAGGCAAGCTTGATAAAATAGAGATATATGATGGATATGTAAATGTGGTGGACTATAAAACAGGTAAGCCGAAATCGAGAAATGATATAGAGGGTAATACAAAATATTCTGGCGGAAATTATAAAAGACAGCTAGTTTTTTATAAACTTTTGTTAGATCTTTTTGAGGACGGTAAATATGTTATGAAATCTGGGGAAATAGATTTTATAGAACCACAGGATAATGGAAAATACAGAAAGGAACAATTTGATATTTATAAAGAGGATGTGGAGGAGCTCAAGGAAGAGGTGATTCGTGTGTCAAAAGAAATTTTGGACCTATCTTTTTGGGGTAAGACTTGTGACAATGAAAAATGTGAGTTTTGCGCGCTACACAGAACCGTTGGCAAATAATCTCTATATTTAAAGCCGTATTTTAAGCTATAGATATTATGTCAAAAGTCAGACGTCTGATATTTTTTGATAAATATAAATATAATAAAAACTGTTGAGCGTTCGATACTCAACAGTTTTTTATTATAGTTTATTGTATTTTTGTCTTATCTATTCAGTCGGTGTACTCTCATCAGCGACTGGGTTTTTACCAAGAAATATGTCGACAAAAGATACGACACCCTCTTTTGGTAATCCGCCACTTATAGCCACTCTTTTACCATCATCTGATATAAGCAATGATCCTGGTCTAAACTGACTTTGTAAATCTTTCATTGCCTTCATAACACTATCATTCATTTTTTCTTTTAGAACAAAGATATTGAATGGTGTTCCGTTACCTCCAGCTTTTATTGCACCTTGGTATGATTCTTGAATAGCGGTCTTGTATTTGCCATCTTTTTGACACTGATTAAATGCATCTACATCAAGTCCAACATATTCAGCTATTTTAGGAAGCTCATTAAGATCTAAACCATTGTTTGAAGGTGTTACTTCATACAATCTGTTTATGTATGCCCAGAAAGCACTTTCTCCTCCTAGCTCATAAGCACATTCTGTTGCGTGTGCTTCTGTTGCTGCTTTTGGATGGAGACTTGCCAGTGGGAAGTGTCTATATACCCATGCCAGTTCATTACCATCTTTATAATCAACCATGATTTCATTCAGCACATCATGGAAATTTTTGCAGAATGGACATTCTGTATCCGAATACTCAACAAGAACAATCGAGGCGTCTATACTTCCTATGATATGGTCTTTCTCTGTTACCGCGGGTAATAGAAGTGCAACCGTGCTTGTATCACCACCATCTTCTTTTACTGTATCTTCCGGCAAATCTCTGTTTGCCACGAATACTCCAACAGCTATTAGTAATCCAGCTAATATTATAGAACCAGCTAGTACCATTGTGTTATTTTTTGATCCTTCCATAGTATTTATTGCTAATATTTGATTTCTATTAATGCTGTGTAATACTACCATATACATATGGATAAAATGAATACAGCACAAAAAAAGATACAAAACCTGAGTTTTGTAAAGGGTGTAGTTGGTACTGATGATATTTTCACAGATAATATTCCACAATATGCCTTTGTTGGGCGCTCAAATGTAGGTAAATCAAGCCTAATAAATATGATTTTTGGTAAAAAAATCGCTCATTCCAGTAGTACACCAGGCAAGACCAGTGAAATAAATTTTTTTTCTGTAAATGGTGATGATTTTTATATTGTTGATTTGCCTGGATATGGATATGCAAAAGTAGAAAAAAAGATGCAGGATAAGTTTAGGAAGAGAATAATTTGGTATTTGAGTGAATCAAACGCTTTACCAGAAAAAATATTTTTAATATTGGATGCTCGTCGTGGTATTGCGGATTTGGACAGGGAATTGATGGATATTCTAAAATTAGAAGGACACTCTTTTGTAATTGTGGTAAATAAGATAGACAAATTAAAACAAAGTGAGATTTCAAAACTCAAAAAGGAATTAGAGTCACAACTTGCATCTATTGGAATGTATACTTCGGAGGTTGTTTTTTGTTCTGCAAAAACAGGTAGGGGAAAAGATAAAATCTTAGATATATTATTTGGTGGTGCGACTCTTAAATAAGGTGTATTCATGACAAAGCAAAGAGGTATTAGTATAAATCTATAAAGTCCATAAGGTCTATAAAATCCGAAATCCGAATATCGAAATCCGAAACAATATCTAATTCGCCAGCCGGCGAACAAATATCTAAATTCAAAAACGTGTTTAATTTTTTTCGCCCCTCATAGCCTTGGCGTAGAGGGGAACTACTTATTATAACTTTATATATAACTTTATATATAACTTTATATATAACTTTATATATAACTTTATATTACTTACAAACTTAAAAAAACAACTTATCGCCCCGTAGCTACGCCAGTGGCGTATGGTATCGGGGTGTTTAAATATTTGGGTTTTAATTATTGGAATTTGTTTCGCCTGCCTGGCCGGTAGGCAGGGATTTCGATATTAGGATTTAGGGTTTAGTATTTTGAATTATTTATATATAAACAAACCATACGTTTGAGCGTATGGTTTGTTTAGAACCCCAATGTGAATGTTGCACTTGATTCGTCGAGCTTATCCCAATCTAAAGTGTCTATTTCAAGTTGCATAATTTCTCCGGAAGCATCTCTATATTTTATGTGTTTTTTATCTCTCATATATTCGTATAGATCCTTGGTAACCTTCACATCTGCAATACAATAGTCTATAACTTTCTGCACTTCTCCTTGTTTCCACCATTCTACAGCTTGCAGACCGTGGGCCGTCTTGCTTGTGCCTAGTGTTGCTTGTGCCACCGCATCTAATCCTATTCTTCTACCAAGTGCGTCCTGGATCGTTTTCATTAAGTCTATGCTTTTAAAACGATACATGTCCCCAGGATAATATTTATTTAATAGTGGTATATCAAAATGATTTGAATTGTATCCGATTATTGCATCAGCACTTTCTATTAAAGGCCACAATCTGTCTAAATCATCTTCAAGAAAACTATCATATTTTCCAGTTTCTGATTCATATGTACACAAAACAGACAGGTCCAACAAACTGGGATCATTTTTTCCAACATCTTGGAAGATGTTTTTTGTTTCTATGTCGAAAACCAGGTATCTCATTTTTATTTCCTTTTTATCGTGTTTGGAATTTCATCAATGGCGACAGAGTTTTCCTCTCCGGTTTTTAGGTTTTTTAATTTATATTGTTCGCTATCAATTTCGTCTTTTCCAATACATATTACAAATGGAATATTTTTCTTATCCGCGTATTCGATTTGTGAACCAATCTTTTTGCCGGATTTATCTACCGCAACGTTTACTCCATTTTTTCTTAAAATATCTGCTATTTTGTCTGATTCAGGAATACTATCTTGATCTACAGTGCATATGTATAAGTCTGTGCTTGATCTATATTCTGGTATTAGATTATATGTTTCCAAAACATCTCTCATTGTCACATCACCCATACCAAAACCCATGGCTGGTATTTTTTCTTCTCCAAATATTTCAAGCAGTCGATCATATCTTCCACCGCCAAAAAGAGATCTGTTGTTTTCCGGGCTTTTGTCAAAGACCTCAAAAACAATTCCAGTATAGTAGTCAAAACCACGCATTAAATATGGGTCAAATACAGTATTTGAGATACCTCTTGATTTTAAGGTATTAATAACATCCGTAATTTGTTTGCTTGGTTTTGGATTGAAATTGAATTCTTTTCCCGCGATATTATCTGCTTCTTCTTGAAAATTATCAATCTTGTTCTTTTTATCTAAAAGCTTTTTCATTCTGTAAGCTTGATCTTCATTCAATCTCATTTCTTTTAATGTTTCATCAATAAGAGCTCTATCATTTATACGAATCTCAAAATTGTCATCAATAACACCAAAATTCCTCATTATATTACTTGCCACCTCTATAATCTCGGTTTCAGCGGAAATATCCTCAACTCCAAAAATATCTACATTGAGTTGCCAGTGTTCACGAAGCCTTCCTTTTTGTGGTCGTTCATATCTAAAAAGATTTGGTATAGAATACCAGCGAATAGGGAAGGCGAGCTCCTTTTTTTTCTTTGCTATCATGCGCGCTAGCGTTGGTGTCATTTCTGGCCGTAGGGTCACGTCTCTTCCTCCGCGATCTGTGAATGTGTAGGTTTGTTCATTTACTATCTCTTCACCAGACTTTGCTCTATATAGCTCGGCCGGCTCTAGGACCGAAGCACTGTATTCAATGTAGCCAAAAGACTCTGCTGTTTTCCGCATTGTATTTATAATATGATTTTGTGAAGCCATATCTTCTGGATAAAAATCCCTAACCCCTTTATATGGATCTTTTTCTATGTTTGTCATATAAGTATTATTGTATCAAATTTATGTTTAATTTTGAATTATGTTAATCTCAAGTAATGGATAAGGTATTAAAATTATACAAAGAGATGGGGGAAACACCGCTTAATGTAATTGAGCGATTTAAGGAAGAGAATCCAGAATACAGTGAAGAAAAAATGACATATGCGGGGAGACTAGACCCAATGGCAGAGGGTTTGCTTCTTGTTTTGTGTGGTGATGAGATTTACAACAAAGAAAAGTATTTGGGACTAAAAAAGGAATATGAATTTGAAGTACTTTTTGGTGTATCTACAGATACCGGTGATGCATTGGGGATTGTTGGTGTTGTAGAATCAAAAATAATTAGCGAGGAAGTTCTCAAGGAAGTGAGTAAAGTTTTTGTTGGTAAAAGAATACAAAAGTATCCAGACTATTCGTCCAAAACCATTAATGGTGTTCCGATGTGGAAAAAAGCTAGACTCGGTGATTTGTCAAATGAAATACCCGATCATGAAATAGAAGTATTTAATTTAGAACTAATATCAACAAAAAAACTGATTGGCAATGAGATAAAAGAAATAGTTATAGAAAAAATTAAAAAAATAGATGGTGATTTCAGGCAGATGGAAATAATAAATTCTTGGCAAGAAAAAATTGATGATATGGGGCAATTTTTCGTAGCAAAATTTATAGCAAATGTTTCAAGTGGTACATACATTAGGGTCTTGGCAAATGAAATCGCAGAGGAAGTAAACACAAAAGGTATAGCTTTTTCAATAAAACGCACAAAAATAGGAGATTTTTAGTACAAAATCAAACTATCTACAGACCACCTCACACCCAACTATGTTTTTGGTGGTTGTGTATTTATTCTTGTGCTAATCTATATATTAGACTGATAATTCTTTAACATGAGGTATGTACCATGCGGATTATAGAATATCTTGTACGTAACGTGCCACAGAAAGGATATGATGTAGAAATAATTCAATATAATATTCTAGCGTATATAGTAAAAATTCATCGTAATTTTGTTAGCAACATGCTCTTTCCGCACCTTCACGAAATTCGCTCACAGATTAAAGAATTAAAGGGAATACTCGAGTATTTATCAGAAATAGAGGAGTCTGGGTATTGGAATGTTAATCAGATAGATATGTTTACTGGAGAGATAAAGCGCGACTATTCTTTTTTGGATAATATCAACCATGACCTATTAAAAGAAATGATTGTTTGGTCTATTTCTGAGCTTGAAAAAATAGAGGTCGAGGGTAGTGCACTCGGTGAATTTTTTTTCCAATCACTGCATATATCGCCAGTTGGTGTTATTCCAACTACATTTGAATATGGATATTTTTCATATTCCAGCGCATCTTCTACTGGATACTTTGTTATAAGATATCGGGTGCTAAACATGCTAAATGTTTTAGAGAGTTCTTTATCATTGGTATTGAAATGTGCCTCTGTTGGTTTTTTTGATGGTCAAATTTCTTTATTTGATTTAAAGAAACTGATTACACAAAACCACGATAGTCTTCCCAATCCAGCATTTTTGCACATAGAAGATAAAATAGGTCTTCCAATTGAACAAACCCTAGAGCCACTTTGCAGAAGGAAACTTCTTGCGTTTGTGGTTGACAATAAGCTTGTATAAGTTTGTAGCCCGGCCTCTACATAGAGGTCGGGCTAGTTTTTTTAATTGAAAAACATCATTTTTAAATCTCCCATTAGATATACTTAAAAATCTTTAGGTAACAATGACATTGTTGACGGTAGTTTAACGGTTGTATTTTTGAAAAGAAAATACTTTTAATTCTTTGTGTAATGGTCATTTTCATCAGCGATCGCATCTGTTTTTGTTTTGTGGATTGTTCCGTCTCTATGTTCTGGTGGTGAGTATATCGTGTATATTTTCATCGGTATTTCTCCTGTGTTTATTATGTTGTGCTCACTTCCTGCTGGTACGACAATTGCCCAATCGTCTTCTATTTTGGTCTCAACTCCGTCTAGCACGGCTTTACCAGAACCACTTTCAATTCTTATAAATTGATCTAGGCTATGCACCTCAGCGCCAATATCTTCTCCTGGTAGTAGAGACATTAGAACAAGCTGACTATTTTTTGCTGTGAATAAGACCTTTCTAAAATTGTCATTTTCTAATGTGTCTTTTTCAATATTTCCAATATATGTCATCTCGATAGTAGAAAATAGCATCGATACTTCGTATCACTCAATGATGATACATAACCAAAAGCTTCTTTGCTCATTCTATGATTAATTTATAATATTTGTCCCTGTATCTGATGCTATTTTGCACTACGGGACAGGTCTTTTTTAGCTTAAGCTTGATGCACAAAACTTACACTTTGTTGCTTTTATTGGAACTTCAGAAATACAGTGCTGGCACACTTTGTGTGTTGGGTCTGCTTCTGCTACTGGCTCTTCTTTCTTCATTTTGTTCATCATCTTTATTACAAAGAATATTGCGCCGGCAACTATTGTAAAATCTATTATCGTATTAATAAACATTCCGTATTTCAAAACAACAGCTCCGGTGTTTTCTGTTGCGTCTTTTATTGTGAAAGCTAGATTAGAAAAATCTACACCACCTAAAATTGATCCAACAGGTGGCATTATTACATCGTTTACTAATGATGTGACTATTTTGCCAAAAGCACCGCCAATGATAATACCTATAGCCATATCCACAACGTTGCCTTTCATTGCGAATTCTCTAAATTCTTTTACTACACTCATAAGCATTCTATTAATTAATAATATAAACATTATATCAAAAATATTTTTCATTAATCATTTATCTGATTGACAAAACAAAATTCTCCTTGTTTCGACCTTTGTACACCATAAAAGGCAGCCATGGGGTTTTTTAACCATAAAATTAATATTGGTTTGTTTTTGGTATATAATGTATACAATATGAGTAAATATATTAAAAACTTTAAAGAACTTGCTTCTACAGAAGCAAGAAAGAATGCACTAGAGATAGTTTCTGCCGGTTACGAATCTATAGATACTGAAAATGTTATAAAAAAACAAGTTTGGATAGAGCAAGAAATACTTCATATTGATGGACAAAAGTTTGACTTAAATAAATACGAAAAAATTTACATATTAGGGTGTGGAAAGGTTGCGTGTAGCGCGGCCTTTTATCTTGAAAGAATATTAAAGGCATACGTAGACGAAGGTGCTGTTGTTGGAATAAGTGAAGGTGTGTGTGAAATAGTCGAGACCTTTAAGGGCACGCACCCACTACCGTCTGAGGCAAATTTTCAAGCAAGCAAGCGTATGCAAGAGATAGGTGCAAAAGCCACTGAAAACGACCTTGTTTTTGTAATTGTTGGCGGTGGTGGGAGTGCATTACTTTGCGGGTCTTCTGTAGAACATAAACAAGGAGAAAGGTTGTATAACAAATTTCTAAAATCTGGGGGAGATATAAGTGAGTTAAACACAGTACGAAAACATATATCAGACTTAAAAGGTGGAGGCCTTGCAAAGGCCCTATACCCGGCCACGGTGGTGGGTCTTATTTTTTCTGATATCCCTGGGGATGATTACCCTGATGTTGCTTCTGGTCCAACATATATTGATGAAACCACCATAGAAGACGCGCAGAAAATAATTGAAAAATATTCGCTTGGTGAGTTTGACTTAATAGAAACACCAAAAGACAAAAAGTTTTTTGAAAAAGTTAATAATATTGTTCTTGTTTCAAATAATGTTGCATTAAAAGCAATGAAAGAAAAAGCCGAAGCACTTGGTTATGATTCTTTAATTGTAGCCAACAATTTATACGGAGATCCAAAAGAAACCGCAAAATTTTTAATTGAAAAATCAAAGCCCGGAAGGGTGGTTTTAGCTGGTGGTGAAATAAGTCTTACAATCCCAGAAGGGTGTGATGGAAAGGGCGGGAGAAATGATTATTTGGCTATGGAAATGCTTGATCATATAAAAAAAGGTGATGTGTTTGTCTCTTTTGCGTCTGATGGCCACGACAACACTGATTCGGCTGGTGCTATAATAGATTTTGATACAAAGAATGATTTGGAGTTAAAAGAAGTAAAAATAGAAAAGCACAAAGTTTGCTTAGATTCCTATACACTTTTTGAATACACAAACAATTTGATTTTTACAGGTGATTTGGAATCAAATGTTTCTGATTTGATGATTTTGTTATCAGAAAAATAATATTTTTATGGCCATAATTGAAAATATAAAATGTAGTGAAATAGAAGACTCGAGAGGAAATTCTACAATAAGAGTTGTTACAACCACTGATAACGGTTATGAAGGCGTGTTTGAAGTTCCTTCTGGTGCAAGCACCGGATCTCATGAGGCCATAGAACTTAAAGATAGTGATGGTGGTATGCAATCTGCCATTGATGTTGTGGAAAATGTATTATCACCAAAATTAAAGGGAGTATCTATTACTGAACAAAGGCAAATAGATGAGATAATGTTGGAAATAGATAGTACAGAAAACAAGAATATAATTGGTGGTAACTGTACTATAGGTGTTAGTGTTTCTTGTTTGAAGGCGGCGGCCACATCAGAGGGTTTGGAGATTTTTGAATATTTGCGTGAGTTAAAACAAATTGAGCCATCAAAAGCATTACCATATTTATTTGTTAATTTGATTAATGGAGGTAAACACGCGAAGAATGGAAGTGATTTTCAGGAACATTTGATTATTCCACAAACAGAAAATCCGGAACGTGCTTATCAAATAGCATATATAATACAAGAAAGTTTAGAAGAAATATTGATTGATTCTTTTAAAGGAATCCAAATTGATAAAGGGGATGAGGGGGGTTTTGTATTTGACGTTGATTCACACGAAGAAGCTTTCAGTATTTTAAAAGAAGCCGTGGATAGGGCGGGTATTGATGAAGAAGTTAAATTGGGTACCGATGTAGCAAGTTCATCTTTTTATAATAGTGGCATATATAATGTTTCTGATGAAAGTCTGGATTCAAAAGAAATGTATGATTTGTATAAAAATTTAATAAACAAATACGGCATTTGGTCTTTTGAGGATCCATTTTTTGAAGAAGATTTTGAATCTTTTAGGGATTTTAAAAATAATAATCCAAATGTGTTAATTATTGGGGACGACCTTACCGTTACAAATAAATCTAGAATAAAAAATGCAATAAAAAATGATAGTATAAATACAGTTATTATTAAACCAAATCAGATAGGCACCATTACTGAAACTCTAGACGCTATGTCTATTGCGAGAGATGCTAATATTGATTTAATAGTAAGTCACAGAAGTGGCGAAACAATGGATGATTTTATTGCTGATCTCGCATATGCTTTTGGTTGCTTTGGTTTAAAGTCGGGAGCACCAAGAATGCCAGAGAGAGATGTTAAATATCAAAGGTTAATAGAAATTTCAAGAATGTAGTATGTCATCAGAAACACAAATAGTAGCAACGATAGGGCCAGCATCTAGAGATAAAGATGTTTTAGCCAAAATGATTGAATCTGGAATGGATCTTGCCAGGATTAACTTTTCCTGGGGAACACACAATGAACATAAAAATTCTATTGAGCTTATTCGTTCTATTGCAAAAGAAAAGGGAATTAGAATACCTATAATACAGGATTTGTCTGGCCCAAGAGATTCGGATGAAAGTGGGCATAGATTCGATACAAAGTCTTCCTCGGTAATAACAGAAAAAGATTTAGATGACCTAGATTTTGGTGTTTCTATGAATGTAGAATATGTAGCACTTTCTTTTGTTGGTAGCCCAGGTGATGTTGATGATTTGAGATCTCTAATAATAAAACGCGGTGGTAATGCAAAAATTATAGCAAAAATAGAAAGACAGATTGCCGTGGATGGCGCAGAAGAAATAATAAAATCGTCAGACGCTGTGATGATAGCAAGGGGTGATTTAGGAAACGAAATTCCACTCGAGCAGATACCTTTTGTCCAAGAAAAACTGATTTCTATAGCAAATAAATATAAAAAACCAGTAATTGTTGCAACTGGTATGATGACATCTATGCTGAATAGCGATTCTCCATCAAGGGCTGATATCACAGATGTAGTTATTGCTGTGCTTGAAAACGCAGATGCTGTTATGCTTTCTGAGGAAACTGCAACTGGGGATTTCCCAGTAGAAACTGTTTCATTTATGGAAAAGGCGCTACGTGAGGCAGAATTAAGAAAAGAAAAAACAGGATTGAACTTGTTTTAAAATTTTTATAATGAAATAAGTCTCATCGCACTACGTGTGCGACATGGCTTTTGTTTTGCTAGGGTTTAGTTTTTCTCTGTGTTTTGGTGTAAGAAAAACATATATATCATTAAAGTCAGCCACGTTTTTATTATCAATATGGGTTATTGAAGTCTGACTTCGACAACAGTAAATATAGCAATTTTACTTATTAATTTGTTGTGGACATAAGTTGCTTGTGAGGTGTTTGTTTCTATGGTATTATTGTCGCACGTTGCCTTTAAAACATTTATTAGTAAGGGCAAAGGTTAATAAAAATGTAATGGATCAAGATCGTAAAATGTTTTCAGGCAACTGGACATGCGTTAAGTGTAATGGGGCTATAACAGAGCTTCCATTCGAACCAAGAGATACTAGCAATCTAATGTGTCGTGAATGTCACCGAAATAGCAGAGGAGACAGACCACAAAGAAACGACAGAAGAGAAAGAAGAACGTTTACTGGTAATTGGAGTTGTAGTGACTGTGGTACAGACATTAATGAACTTCCATTTGAACCACGAGACACAAGCAATCTAAAATGTAAAGATTGTTTCAAAAAAGACAAAGGATTTTAAACAAATAAAAAATCACCCCGACTATTTATAGTCGGGGTGATTTTTTTTCAACAGTTTTATTTAGTTTTAGTGGGTTTATAACATATAATTAAAAGGTACATAAGGTTGTCTAATGAAGTTATTGGTTTTGTATTTTTTATATAATGAGATTTAATAAAACGTTATTATTTTTAACAATATTTACAGGTCTTTCTGTGATGATTTTTGTTGGTGTCTCAAGTTTAGATGCAGATACAATAACCACAAACACGCTTACAACAACAGACACATCAACAACATTTATTTCTCATACCTGGCGATTTAGTGATACATATACTGAATCAAAGATACTTAATCGTGTAGATGAAGAGTATTTATATTATATAAAAAAGGTTTATGAATTATGTCGTTTAATACCCAAATCACAAGTCTCTCAATTCCCACATTTTAACGATACAGCATATTGGAAAGAGTTTGGTATTCCGAATTGTGGACAATTTGCGGCGAGTACATCTGATGGTGACACGACCACAACCACAGTAGATTCTATTGTGACCTCTGGTGTAAGCGGGGATGACTCAACGGCATCAATAGACACATCAATTACACCGGAGGATAATACACCACCAACAATCACAATTCTTGGCAATAATCCAATACGAATACAAAAAGGCGCGACCTATGTTGATCCTGGGGTTTCTGCAACTGATGACCAATCAAGCGTCGTATTATACGCAAGGGTAAACACTAAGGATATTATACGTGTCGCAAACATATCTATAGATACTAGTGTTGTTGGAGAGAATAAGATTGAATACTACGCAAGTGATAATAGTGGTAATAAGGCAACTGCAACAAGAATTGTGTATGTCTATGAGCCAACCACAACAAGTCAAATCTCATCTTCGGGTTCTGGTAGCACTTCTTCTGTTACTACGGCAACAGAATCGTCAGAACCACTTTTTGACAGCTTAAGCACCTTAGTTGAACCATTTATTGATGTATTAAACATAGGCACAACATCTACACTTACCACCGCTTCTTCTATTATGGAAGAAGAAAAAATTAATATCATAAAACCAACCCAAGACTCAGGGGTGGGTGGTGTGATTGGTATAAAAGCCCAAAGTATAATGCCTATAACAAATATGGTATTTAAAGTGATTAGCTTTGATAGGGTTGTCCATGAATTGTCTGCTCGTGCATTAGAAGCAAATTATTGGACGTCTGAGTTTGATACCAAAAAACTTTCAAACGGTCAATATTTTATTGTTGCAGAAGCAAAATCTAGTTCTGCAGAATTAATTAAGAGTAAAAAAATAAATATTTATATACGAAATTCAACCATTACCACAACAACAAAAACACCCACTGTTAATAATTTATCGACCGTAAAAGCAACAACCACAACTACAGCCGTAGCAACTTTATCGCCTGATATGTATACATCAACGATTCGGTCAACTGTGACTTGGGAATGTCGTGAGGCCAACATAACAGATGTAATAAGTTGTGAAGAGTTTATGTTTCGTAAAAATATGCCACAGGAATGTAAGGAGCGTCTTGTTTTAACACAAGCAGAGTGCGATAAAATCATATCGGAAATAAAGTTACCAACTGAGTGTGTAGAAAAGGGAATCACGACAGAAGCTCGGTGTGTTGAGTATAAAAATACAATAATAAATATTTCTAGAGAATGTATTGATGCAGGAATAAAGACAGAATCTCTGTGTAGAGAATTCGTCTTTAAAAAAACAGCACCAAAAGAATGTATTGAAGCTGGTATATACACAAAGGCGGATTGTGAGAAACATATTTTCCTAATAAACCTTCCATCTGAGTGTAGAAACGCAAACATATTAAACGTCGAAGCGTGTAAGAAATATATGTTTGAAAAAATAACCACTTCATCAATTGAATCTTCATCAGTTATAAGCCCCGATTTATCAGCTCAGATTCAAGGAGAATGTAGAGAAGCTGGGTTAAAAACAATCAAAGAATGCAATACTTTTTTGTCAAAAAAGTATCTTCCAAATGAATGTAAAGAAAAGGGCATAGAAAATGAATCCGATTGTAATATATATCTTACACAAAAGAGGATACCAAAAGAGTGTCGTGATTCTGGAATTATTGGTATACAAGAGTGTGACAGGTTTTTGTTTCAAAAAAATCTACCCAAACAATGTGTTGGCACAGATGTTGTGGATCAAAATACTTGTCGTGATTTTTCGTTTGAAAATAATCAGACAAAAATAAAATGTGGTGATTCAAACTCATGTGCTGAGGTTATAAAGGAAAGACATATGGGGTCCATTACTTCAACACAACAAAAATTTGAAAAAATAGCAGAAGTTGTAAAGAATCTTGAAAACAAACCAATCAATATTGGTAATTTGATGGAAGAGCTTGGCGAAGATAATGATATTGTTCCAATTGTTGGAACTACAACAGTAATAACTTTAATCAAAACAGATGAAACAATCTCGTTAAACCAAGATGAAGATTTGGTCCAAACATCACCAATTGCAATTATGTTTGATACTGATAATGATGGTTTGTCTGATGATTTTGAACGACGAATAGGTACCAACCCAAATAATTCTGATACTGATGGAGACGGTGTTGATGATGCAGATGAGATTAAATCAAATGAAAACCCGAGTGGTGAAGGTGTTTTGACGATAGATCTTGCTCCGGTTGAGGTTGCTCTAGTTTCTGGTGCTACATTGGAGCATCCAAAAACCTCTGGCGTGGTTTCAGAAGAAATGATTATTGATTCTATTTCAAATATAGAAAAAACAGATTCCTTGGGTAATGTATCTGATAAAAATGGTTATGTGTTTAAGGGTATTGGTGTCCCATATAGCGTGGTTACTCTATATATTTACTCAGAACTACCAATTGTTGTGACAATGCAAACTGATAAATATGGTAATTGGCAATATGAGTTAGATCGCCCACTTAGTGATGGAGAGCATGAGGTTTATGTTGCTATAAACGATAATACAGGCAAGGTTGTAGAAAAAAGTGGCCTGCTTAGTTTCTTTGTAAAGGAAGCACAAGCTTTTTCTGTAGACGAATATCTTGCTAGCGCAAACACGACAACTTCAGATGGTGGCGCAGGTAGTATGCTGACTTTTTATATTATTATAACTATAATTTCTATAACACTTGCCGTATTTTTATTTGGTCTGTTTTTGAAAGAAAAAAATAAAAAAGAGCCAATAATAAATGAAAATTAAAGAATTTTTAGAAAAAAATAGAGTTTTGTTTCAAATGATCTATGGGGTTTTTTTGATAATTCTTATACCAACTTTTATTGCATTTAATACAATATATTTAATAAATAAATACAGTGAAAGTATTGATACAACAATACAAAGGAATGGTCTTTTGGTTGGTAGGTCAATATATGCACTTATAAAAAGTGATTTAAATAATAACGATATTCTTCAAAATAAAATTGAACTGTTGGCATCAAAAAGTACTGATATTTTGGAAATTAATGTACTGAAGCCAGGTAATGATAATTTTATTTTTGTTGCGTCATCAAACCCAGAAAATATAAATAAGTTTTATAAATATGAATATTATGATTTAGCTTGGGCTCAGCCAGATAATGATGGTCTTGCAACAGATTTTGTAAGAGTTCAAAATGAAGATGATTTGGTAATAAATCCCGATACAGGAAATCGCTTTTGGTTAATAGCGATGCCAATGTCTGATTTTAATGGCCACAAAGAAGCGCTTCTAACTGTGAAATTATCCTCTGATATTGTTGATAGACTGGTGTCTGAAAACAGAACAACCTCTATTTATGTTCTCATTCTAACAATTTTATTTGTAATATTATTTTTGGCTATAGCTGTTCGGCTTTGGGACTACGCTCTTTTGTATAAAAAAATCAAAGAAGTAGATCAAATGAAGGATGAGTTTATCTCTATGGCATCACATGAGCTACGGACTCCGGTTACCGCTATTCGTGGATATGCATCACTAATTCTTGAAGGAAGTTTTGGCGAAGTCAATGAAGAAGTTAAAAAGAGTTTGTCTAATATAAATTCTTCTGCCAAAAGATTGAATTTACTTGTTGAGGATTTGCTTGAAGTAAGTCGCATAGAGCAAGGTAGAATCGAGGTCAAATCTTCTCCAACTGATGTAAATCCAATAATAGCAAAAACAGTTGAGGATCTTACTGTTCAGGCAAAGGAGAAAAATCTTGTTCTTTCTTATTTACCACACTCGGATAAATTACCTTTGATAAATATAGATCAAGACAAGTTTACTCAAATAATTGTCAATTTGATTGGTAATGCAATTAAATATACAAAAGAGGGGACAGTAGAAGTATTTACAGAGGTGAAAGATAGCGGAAAGATTTTAGAGATAAAGGTAAAGGATTCTGGTGTTGGTATGTCAGCAAACGAAAGGAAAAATCTATTCGGTAAGTTTTATAGGATTCAAAATGAAAGTACAAAAGGTATAGGTGGCACTGGACTTGGTCTATGGATTACTAAGAAAATGGTTGATCTAATGGGCGGGCAGATAACTGTAGACTCAATAGAGAAGGTTGGAACACAATTCACCGTAAGTTTTCCGATAATAAAGGGTTAATGTATTTAGATATATTTAGATATAATAATAAGATCTAAAAACAAACACATCTCACCCCTAAAACCATCTCAAAAACCAAATCAAAAGTTGTAGAGGTCAGATCTCTACAACTTTTGTAATAAAAGGGAGATTTTGTCAAATTTGTCAAAAGATGGCTTAAATGCGTAGTATACTTGACAAATTAAGTAAAATGATGTATTATTAAATATAGTGCTGTTCTGGCAACTCAATCAACAAAAAGAAAGAGGAAAGAACAATGGGCAAGCACAATGACAATCAAGAAGATTCCTTTGATGCGGACGCTGATCCCTCTTGGGATAGATATTTCGCTGATAAGGAGTTTCGCGAGTCCGAAAGGGCTCGTCGTGAAGCCGAAAGGCTTTGCAATGAGGCTGACGATGATCTCGAAGAAGAAGTGGTTTACCACGACTTCGAGGAGGTTGTCGAATCTCCTGAAGAGTCAAAGCTTGGCTACTTTGTTGGCAAAGCTTTGCTCACGCTTTTTTCGTGGGTTTGCGACGGTATTGCTTGGACTATTTCAAAAATTGGTCTTGGCATCGCCATCGCACTCAAGTGGTTTTGGAACAATTTCCTTTATCCACTTGGGCAGTCTATAAACGACTGGTTCTGGGGAAAGCACGCAAAAGCTCGTCTGGTAACTGTAAAAGGTTATCATTACACGCTTCTTGCCACCATTTTCTGTAGTGCGTTGGTTTATTGGACGGTGAGGCTCACCGATCATACTCCTGCATACTATGGAAGCTCACTTTTAGCTGATTGGAACATTTTCGGAGACGAAAATAACTCCGATCAGCTTGGTTCTGTGGATAGGGAAATGGTTTTGGCATCGCTTGGCGACTCTTCGGAAGAGTCAAGGGTTGCTGATTCGAATCATCCGTTCCCGTCACTCTGGTGGATGGCGCGAGATCAGGCAACTGACTTCGTTAATTCGGCAGAGGGTGATCGCGTGAAGTGTCTTGCTCGTGTTCTTTACTCCGAGGATAGTATCCGAGAGATTAAAGTACTCGTGGCTTGGGCTACGCGCAATCGTGTTGTTGGAGAGGAGAATAGCGATGCACTTACCAAGAGCTTCGGTTCTGGGTATTGTGGTGTTGCTTATCACAAAGGCCAACACTCGGGCCTGCAGACCGGCAACTCTCGCTATGCAGAAAACATGGCTGGTGAGTACGATGAAAAGTTTTCAAACGCGTGGAATCAACGCGCGTGGGAGCTTTCCATCAAGGTTGCCATTGCTGTGATGCGCGCAGAACCTGAAGCCAATCCTCTGTACGAGGATGAGTGGTATTTCTACTCTCCTCAGGGTATGGAGAATGGCTCAGCCCCAACGTGGACATCTGGCTGCAGAGCGACCCATGTGGTTCGAAGCAAGGAAGATCCTGTAAATGGACCCATCAGGTTTGCTTCGTACAGGGCTAGTACCTGTAAGCCATTAAGGGATTACCTTGTCTCAGAGGGTCACAGATTTTCTTCGAATTCGAAGAGTGTAACGACCCCATGATCAAGTTCTTTTTTCACCAAGCCCCCGTGCGACATTAGTCGCACGGGGGCTTTAATCTTTAATTGAAGAACCACCAGCTTTAGCTGGTGTGGGCGTTTAAAGGCATCGCCCTTGATAAAATTACCTTAGGTCGATATTACAAACCTAAGGTAATTTTACTTATGAACCGTAGACTATACCAACT
>Ga0210050_1000962_pt1 | contig 33828 bp, 35 predicted proteins | sample CryGey132114_all_FD_185463 | JGI IMG/M metagenome (GOLD analysis project Ga0210050, IMG submission 185463) | Groundwater microbial communities from aquifer - Crystal Geyser CG22_combo_CG10-13_8/21/14_all (SPAdes) (version 2) | ecosystem: Environmental > Aquatic > Deep subsurface > Groundwater ... | reverse complement strand
TATGACATCAAGCCTGTCCGTTCACGCGGGCAGATTTTTTTAATTAAGGAAAAAATTCATGATGACGTAGTGGCGGCGGCTGATTTGCGGCCTGACGATTTTATTTTGGAAGTCGGGCCGGGCTTGGGGTTTTTAACCGCCAAGCTGGCGGCCAGAGCCAAGCGGGTGGTGGCCGTGGAAATTGATAAAAAATTGGTGGAGGCGCTAAAGGCTGGATTGGTGGCGAAAAATATAAAAAACGTGGAAGTGATAAACGAGAACGTGCTGGAAATAAAAATACAACCCCCCTTATTTCCCCCTTATCAGGGGGGAGGGTATAAAATCGCGGCCAATCTTCCGTACAATATAACTTCCATTTTTTTGCGCAAATTTTTGGAGGCGGGAAACAAGCCGGAGCTCATGGTGCTGATGCTGCAAAAAGAAGTGGCCGAGCGAATAACCGCCGAGCCTGGCGAAATGAGTTTGCTGGCTGTGTCCGTGCAGTTCTATGCCAGGCCGGAAATAATTGAAATTGTGCCTAAAAAATGTTTTTGGCCAGAACCGGAGGTGGATTCGGCGATCGTAAAAATAACCCCCCTTAATCCCCGCTTGTCAGGTGGGAGAGAAAGAGAGAGGGAGTTCTTTCGGCTGGTGAAATTCGGCTTCAGCGCCAGGCGGAAAATGCTGAAGAATAACTTAGCCGCCGGCTTAAGAATCGGTCAAGCCGAGGCGGCGGCTAAAATAAAACAAGCCGGTTTTAATGAAAAAATCAGGGCGCAGGAGCTGGCGGTTGCTGATTGGTTAAAACTATTTAACCTTTTTAAATAAACATGCTATAATAATTTTATGAAAGAAATAAAAAACATTGATAAAGCGTCTTTGGCGAAAGTTACCGCCCTGATTTATGGTTTTATCGGATTTTTTATGGCTTTAATCGTGGCCATTGCCACCATGACTAACATTATCACGAATCGTGATTTTCAAGGTTCGGTGATTTTAGTAACCCTATTTAACATTGGCGCCGGCCTGCTCTTAGGAATTATAACCGCTTTTTTCACCGCGGCCATCGGTTGGGTCTTCGGCTTCATTTCGGCCGGCATCTATAATTGGTTTGCCAAAAAAATGGGCGGAGTGAAAATTGAATTAATTGAAGTTGCGGATGAAAAACAGCCAGCGAATAACCCGCCGGCAAATAATAATCAGACTTTATGATTTTAATTAACGACGGCAAAGATTTGCTATACGTCATTATTTCTCTTTGCGTTTTGCTGTTCACGATTTTTTCCTGCTGGGCGATTTATTATTTGGCCAAAATCCTGCAGCAGATGTTTAAGGTAATCAAAGAAGCGAGTAATTTGCTTAATAAATTTGAAGAGTTGATGAAATCTTTAAAGGAAAAGATTGAACATGGCGCGTCGTATCTGCCTCTGATAATGGAAGGGGTTAAAAAATTGGTAGAGCTAATGAAAAAGCGGGCGGAAAAAAAGAAAAGAAATAAAAAGTCAGAATAAAATATTTAGAATTTTAAAATAAAATAAAATTATTATGATTTATAGATTTACCACAATTATAATTCAAGAGGGCGAATGGTATGTGGCTCGTTGCGTTGAATTAGGAGTAGTCAGTCAAGGGAAAACAATTGAAAAATCTCAAGAAAATCTTAGAGAAGCGGTTGAACTTTATTTAGCAGATCAGCCTCAACGTAAAAAGTTCCTCTCTAAAAGAGCTCCCATAATTACCTCTCTGGAATTAAAATATGCCTAAAATCTTGTCTGGCAAACAAGTTATTAAAATTTTATGCCGAGAATTCGGCTTTTATTTTGTTTCTCAAAAAGGCAGTCATGTTAAACTTAAAAAAACGGAAAAGACTAGGGAAATTGTCACTATAATTCCTCTTCATAAAGACTTAGCTCGCGGAACATTAAAAGGAATTTTAGACTTAGCGGAAACTAATGAACAAGAATTTTTTAAAAAAATTTAAGATAAATTATTTATGCCTAAAAATTTTTATGAGAGAGAGAGAGAGTTAAAAGCGGCCAAGGCAAGTTAAACAATCTTGGCTTTACCCTAATTGAGCTTTTAGTGGTAATTAGTATTATCGGTTTTTTAGCCACTGCTTCTATGGTAGTATTTAATAGCGTTAGAATGAAAGCCAGAGACGCTAAAAGATTATCGGACATGAAACAAATACAGTCGGCCTTAGAACTATATTATGATAGCAATGGTAGTTATCCTGGTAATACTGATAATGATTGTAGTGGTTGGGATGCTGGATTTAATGGAGGACCGGGAAGTGGCGATCCATTTATTCAACCCTTAAAAGTCGGTGGTTTTATAGCAACCCCCGGGGACCCTACAGCTACAGGGAGTTGTGGAGGTTATGCTTATTATCGCTACAGTGCTGGAAACTATGGCTGTAATGCTTCAAGTGGCGCTTATTTCGTTCTTGGAGTTAGAAATATGGAAACAAGCGGAAACCCACATCCTTCAAGTCCTGGCTGGAGTTGCCCTAGTAGAAATTGGCAGACCGAATTCGATTGGGTAATCGGGGGATTTGAGCGATAAATTAGAATTTGCCGCCAAAGAAAAACTTGAAATTATCAGCGGTACGGCTCCCCGATACCATCCACCTTCGGCGAAGCTACGGGTCGGGCCGGGCCAATGGTATATGATAGTTTATGGTTTGGAAGATAAAGCAAATCCAATACAGAGTCTTGATGGCGTTAGAGCTTGCGATGGCGCCTATTTTCATTATGGCTCGGGTAGCAACGGTCTTATGACGGTTGGCGGAAATTGCGCCACGAAATAAAAATCAATTTCGTTATTTTATATACCCGCAATCCTTATTGGAGCATTTAACTTCGCCCTTTTTAGCGTCTTCGATTAATAAAGCGTCGCAGTCCGGGCATTTTTCCCCGGTGGGTTTGCCCCAGAAAGCGGTTTTACAATCCGGGTATTGGTTGCAGGCGTAAAAGATGCCGCGGCGGCTGCGCTTTTGCACGACCTCGCCTTTGCCGCAAACCGGGCATTTGATGCCGGTACCATTACTCGCGCCATTAATATTTTTTAAATTTTTGCATTTAGGATAGCCGGTGCAGGCGAGAAACGGTCCAAATTTACCGACTTTAATCGCCATGGCCGAGCCGCATTTTTCGCAAACTTCGGCTTTGTATTTTTCTTTGAGTCCGGTAATTTCTTCGGAGTCGGCCTGGCCGTTTTTGTCCCGGTTCGTCCCGGTCATTGATTTTATGTTTTTACAGTCAGGGAAAGCGCTACAAGCCAAGAATTTCCCGTAGCGGCCGGTTTTAACCACCATGGCGGCGCCGCATTTGTCGCAAACTTCGGTTGATTTTTCTTCTGGCATAATGTCTTTTTTATTAATTACTTCGTATTTATTTTCCAAATTAGCGTGAAACGGCTCATAAAATTCTCTAATAATCGGCTGCCACTTAACCTCGCCGTCGGCGATTGAATCCAGGTCGTTTTCTAATTTGGCCGTAAACTGGAAATCCACTATTTTAGGGAAGTGCTCAATTAATAAGTCAATAACCACAAAAGCAATCTCGGTCGGAGCCAGGCGTTTATTTTCGTCGCGCTGGACGTAGTTTCTAACGATTATAGTGTTAATAGTCGGAGCGTAGGTAGAAGGCCGGCCGATGCCGTATTTTTCCAGCTCTTTAACTAAGCCGGCGTCCGAATATCGGGCCGGCGGCTTGGTAAAATGCTGTTCCGGTTTTAATTCTTTAAGTTCAAGCTTTTCTTTTATTTTTAATTCCGGTAAATCAATCTCCTGGCTTTTTTCCGGGTAGATTTTAAGGTAGCCATCAAATTTTAAAATTTGGCCGTTGGCGCGGAATTGGTATGAGGTGCCTGCCGCGTCAACATCAACGATCGTGACGTCAACGATAGCTTCCGGCATTTGGCTGGCCAAGGCTCTTTGCCAGATTAATTTATATAATTTATTCTGGCTAGGGTTTAAACTGCTGGCCGCTGATTCCGGCGCGCGCGCGGCTTCGGCTGGCCGGATGGCTTCGTGCGCTTCCTGCGCGCCTTTGGCTTTAGTTTTAAAGCGGCGCGGCGTTTTAAGCGCGTAGTCGGCGTCTAAATTAGCGGTTAAATATTCGGCTGCCTCGCCTAAGAATTTATCCGCTAAATTAAGCGAATCGGTCCGCATGTAAGTAATAAAGCCCATTTCATAAAGCTGCTGCGCTACCACCATGGTTTGTTTGGCCGAGTAGCCGAGCCAGCGGTTGGCGGTCTGTTGCAGGCTGGAAGTAGTGAAGGGTTTGGGCGGCTGCTTTTTAGTCTGCTTTTTTTCCAATCCGGCGACCGCGTACTCGGCGCCGTTCAACGCGGAAAGGATTTTTTCCGCCTGCTCCTTATTTTTAATCTCCAGCTTGTCAATAGTTTTACCGCCGATTTTATTTAAGCGGGCGGCGAAAGGCTGTTTTCTTTCAGCCGCGAGCCGGGCGGTTACGCTCCAGTATTCTTCTACTTTGAAATTTTTTATCTCCCGCTCCCGTTCCACGATTAAGCGCACGGCCACGGACTGGACCCGGCCGGCCGACAGTCCTTTCGCCACTTTTTTCCACAAGAAAGGCGACAGCTCGTAGCCGACCAGGCGATCCAGGATTCTTCTGGCCTGCTGGGCGTCAACCAGTCTCATATCTATTCTTCGGGGACGCTCCAGGGCCGCTAAAATCGCCTGCTTGGTTATCTCGTGAAAAACAATCCGCTCGGCCCGTTCCCGATTAATTTTTAGGGCCTCAGCCAGATGCCAGGCGATGGCTTCTCCTTCGCGGTCCTCGTCAGTGGCCAGCACGACAATTTCTGATTTTTTAGCCAAAGCCTGAAGCTTTTTCAGATTTTTTTTAGCTTTGGGCGGCACCACGTAAGTAGGCTCAAAGCCATGCTCAATATCAATGCCCATCTGACTCACGGGCAAATCGCGCACGTGGCCGAAAGATGATTCTATCTTAAAATCAGAACCTAAAAATCTAGCGATGGTTTTAGCTTTGGTGGGGGATTCAACGATGACTAGTTTCATAAAAAAATTATCTGGCCAGCACATAATTCATGCCGCCAAGATTTTTGACGATTCCTTTCATTTCCATAAGGGTAAGTGTACTATTTATAATCGAGGTGTCAAGTTTTGTCAAATTAACGAGCTCGTCAACATGCACCGGCTCGTAAGACAATTGTTTAAAAATTAATTCTTCTTCCGGCGATTCCGGAATAATCTTTTTATTTTCAATGTAGTTGGCCGCGTCCATTAAATTAAGGTTTTCAATAATGTCTTGGGCGCGGGTAACCGGCTTTGCGCCCATTTTTATCAAGCGGTTGGCGCCCTCGGAAACCGGGGAGTAAATACTGCCGGGCACGGCGAAAACTTCGCGGTTTTGCTCTAAGGCATGCATAGCTGTAATGAGCGCGCCTGATTTTTCACCGGCCTCAATTACCAAAGTGGCGCTGGACAGGCCGGAAATCAGCCGATTTCTTTGGGGAAAGTGGTGTTTTAGGGGCAGAGTGCCAATCGGATATTCAGACATAACTAATCCGTCCGAGTTAATAATTTTGTCCGCCAGATAGCGGTTCTGCGCCGGATAAATATTTTGCCGATCCAGGCCAGAACCCAAAACCGCGATAGCCTTGCCGCCGGCTTCCAGCGCGATCGAGTGCGCCAAAGCGTCTATACCTAAAGCCAGACCGCTTACAATGGTTAAATTATTAAACGCCAACTCACGGACAAGTTTTTCCGTTACCTGCCGGCCGTAAGAGCTGAATTTTCTGGTGCCCACTACTGCCAGGAGAAAGCCGCTAAAAGCCTCAATTTGCCCCTGATAGTATAAGATAAAAGGCGGAGCGTAAATTTGTTTTAAGAGTTTAGGATAAGCCGGATCGTCAATGGTTAAGACTTTGATTTTTTCCCTGGCCAAATCTTCAATTAATTTATCCGGCTCAATTTGCCGTCTAAAAATTATAAATTCCTCGGCGGTTTTTTCATCAAGGCCGGCCGCCAGCATTTCTTTGGCCGTGGCGCTAAAAGCGCTGGCCATATCGGGGAAATAGTTTTTTAGCCTTTTAAATTTAACCGGGCCGAATTTATAAAACTGGCTAAAAGCCAGCCAGTATTTTAGGTCGTCCATAATTAATCATTTAAAATTAGCTATTTTAAATAATATCCGACAAGGCGCATTGGCCTTGACAGAGAAAAAATAATATGATAATATATTATATTAAATTTAGTAGTCATCGTAGCGTTCAGGCTGTTACTTGCTTAAGGGCATAATTTATTAGATAGTTTTCCTCCTTGACTATTTATGAATCATGAATTCCTTCTAAGCAAGTAGCATCTTGGACGCTATTTTTTGACAATTGTTGTTTTTAATAATAACATATTTTATACAGACCTGATAGTATTCGCGATTCTGCCTAGGAGTGATGAAGGTTAAACCTCCCTCCTGGTTTGGCCGGAGTCTTAAATTGGAATTATTTCCGCGCTTCTAGGTGGAATTGCGGATATTATCTTATAAAAAAGAGAGTTGGCTCAAGCCAACTCTCTTTTTATTTGAGTAATTAATTTTTTAATTGCTTTCAGTTCGCTGACGCCAAATTTTTGCAAAACAAATTTGTCAGCCGGAATTTTTTCTAAAGTCGGGGTTTTAATGCCGATTCTCAAGCGCTTAAAATTTTTGGTATTAAGCCGGTCGATGATGGACTGGACGCCCTTATGGCCGGCGCTTCTGGAAGCAACCGAAAATTTATACTTGCCCAAAGGAATATCCAGGTCATCGTGAATGACGGTCAAATTTTCCGGTTGTAATTTATAGTACGCCAGCGCGGCCGCGATCGCCTGACCGGAGTCGTTCATGAAAGTTTGCGGTTTCAGTAAGATAAAATCAGCGTTTTTGGCGACCGCGGCTTTAAATTTTTTACTATTTGCCCACTTCAGACCAAATTCTTCGGCCAAAGCGTCAAGGGCCATAAAGCCGACATTATGGCGAGTGGTTTCATGTTGTTGCCCAGGGTTCCCTAGGCCGGCGATGATAGGCATATTAGTTTCGGCGCAGTCCAGGCACGTTTTTATTTTTGGCTATTTTAATGGTAAGCGGCGTGCCCAGAAAGCCGTAAGTTTCACGCAGGCGGTTTTCCAGAAAGCGGACATAGGAGAAGTGCAAGTCTTCTTTAACGCCGATTTTAAGTTCGAAAATCGGCGGATTGTCGCCGACTTGAGTGAATTCGCGCAGGCGCGGATGCCTAACGCCCCGACCTTTGGCCGGGCGGTGAATTTTAACCACGCGGGCCAGGAAATGCGCCAGTTGCGAATCGCTTAACTCTAGCTTTCTTTGTTCGCCAATTTGTAAAATTAAATCAAAGATTTTTTTTACTTTCTCTCCGGTTTCAGCGGAGATGAATTGGATGGGCGCGAATTTAGCGAAGGGCAGCTTGCCGTAAATGTAGTCGGCGTATTTTTTAGTGTCGCGCTTGGCGATTTTATCCCATTTGTTGGCGATAAAGATAAAGCTTTTTTTGGCGTTGACGATTTCTTCAACCAGCTTGGCGTCTTGATGGGTGAGCGGCTGGCTGATGTCCATAACTAATAAGGCCAGGTCGCTTTTCCCCAGAGCGGCTAATGATTTGGCAATGCCGAATTTTTCCAAACCTTTAGTTTTGGCGCCGCGCCGGGAAATACCGGCCGTATCAATCAGTTTGATGGGCTGGTCCTGATAAGTTATGTCCGTATGTTGGGGTTCGCGGGTGGTATGCGGAATTGGGCTCGTGATTACCCGCTCATAACCTAAAAGCGAATTTAACAGGCTGGATTTGCCCACGTTGGGCTGGCCGATGATGGCAACTCGCAACTCGCAGCTCGCAGCTCGCAACTCTTTTTTATCCTCGTCTTTTTTTTGAGTTGCGAGTTGCGAGTTGCGAGTTATGAGTTTTTTGACGATAACATCCAATAAATCGCCGGTGCCAGAGCCATTGGCCGCGGAAACCGGCTGGGGGTCGCCGAAGGATAATTTATAGAACTCGGACAAGTTCAAGCGGTCTTTGGGCGAGTCAACCTTGTTAACCGCTAAAATAATTTTTTTTGGATTAACGCTTTTTTTGATTAAGAGCGCCATTTGCCGGTCAGCCGGCAGCAAGCCGGTCTTATTGTCCGCTAAAAATATAACCAAGTCAGCCGCTTTTAAATATTTTTTAGCCTGCGCCTGCACTTTATCAGTAATGTCGCTTTCGGCTTCAGCCTGGCCGAGCAGATGTTTTAAGTCAATAATGCCGCCGGTGTCCACCAATTCAAATTCTCGGCCAAGCCAAACCACCCGGCCAAAATTGCTGTCGCGGGTCGTGCCGGCGATGTCGGATACCAAGGCCTGGCGTTTTTCCACTAAGCAATTAAACAACGTTGATTTGCCCACGTTGGTCCGACCGAAAATAACGACGAGGGGGAGGAGGGTATTTTCTTTTTCTTTTGTGTCTGTCATAAAAAATTATTTGTCATTGCGAGCGACCGAAGGGAGCGCGGCAATCTCACGTACTATTTGTTAAATTAATAGATTGTTCTAACTAAAAAAGGTTTATTCCGTTAAACTGTTTGTGAGATTGCTTCGTCGCCCGAGTACGGGTTCCTCGCAATGACAGCTTATTGCGCCGGATTGGCCGCTCCGGAATGGGTGGCGTCCGCGTCTTCGCCTAACAGCAGAATAAAGTCAGGTTGAGCCGGATTTTGTTCTTTGGCCAACTCTTTGGCCATTTCCTCCATCAGCCACTCAGGCAGGCCCAGGGCGACGTTGGCGCCGGTTTTATTTTTTAAAACCTCCAGCGCCTGGATTTTGGCGCCATAGGTTAAATCATAGATAACGGATTTTTGAAAATTTTTCTGGCTGAAGTTGCCCACGCGGATGATGTCAAAGCCGTATTTTTCCAAATCCAGGGCCGCCCGGCTGGCCAGGCCGTTAATCCAGGTGCCGTTCCTGACTTCAACCGAAGCTTTCTGGCTTATTACCGCCCGCTTGTCCGAGCTCGGCGCCTGCTCAAAAATGTTATTAACCAGATATTGGATTTCAGAAAAGTTGCCACTGCGGGGGGCTAGCAGGTAGGCGCCGTCCAGACCGGTCAAATTAACTAACAGGCCGCTTGGGTTATTATCTAGCACGCGATTAATGATATTTTGGCTGCTTAAGTCTTTAACCATACCCCAAAGCTTAACGATTTCCCAAATTTTAAAATTGGTCTGGTAATTGTCGCTGATGTCGCCGATGATTTTAGAAATCAGGCCGGGCCGGAACAACAGGTTAGTGGACAAGAGTTTTTCTTTAACCGCCTCCAAAACTTTTTGCTGCCGCTTGCTACGGGCGAAATCCGAGCCTTCTGTGCCCAGAGCGTGCCGCGAGCGAACGTATTTCAGGGCCAGTTGGCCGCTCATCACCTGTTCGCCTTTGTCTAGGTGCAAATGCTCCCAACGTTCATCCCAGGGAGCGTCTTCCGAACCCAGAATCGGATATTGATAATCGTCCAAAGTATTTTCCACGTTGATTTCAATGCCGCCCAAGTCGTCAATTATTTTGGTAAAGCCGGTAAAATCAACGGTCAGGTAATAATCAATCGGGATTTCCAAAATATCGCTCACCGCCTGACTGACAGATAAGCCGCCTGAACCAGGAGTTTTGGCTTCAGCATAAGCGTTGATGCTATTGATTCTCTGCCAGCCCAGGTTTTCAATCGGCACGGACAAGTCGCGGGGAACGGAGACCAGCGCGGCCTTTTTTTCTTCGGGCAGAAGGCTCACCAGCATAATGGTGTCGGTCAAATAAGCGCCGTCATGGCCTCGGCCGCCGATGCCCAAAAGCAGAAGATTGATCCGGCCGCGGTCCTCGCCCTTTAATTCGGCGTCCGCGCTTTCCACCAGATGTTTAAGCTGGCTCAAAAAGGGCAGGCGGTCGTACCAAGCGGTTGGCTCACCGGTTGGTTTATTGCCCATGGAAAAAATGCCATAAACAATAATTAGAAACATAAAAACATAAGCCAGCGCCCTAACCGGTTTGGTCTTGGGCGGTTTTGGCTGGGAATTTAACAAATTAATATTATCCATATTTATAATCTACAACTTATTTTTGAATAAGTCTAATTTCAATCCCCTTTGTCAAGGGAGGAGATTATGTTATAATAGTTTATGGACAAAATCTTAATTATATATCAAGCTGATTTGCGAGGTAAATCGGGCTTTTTATTCTTTTATGATAAAAAACTTTTTTAGTTATGTGTTTGAATTGATCAAGGTGGTTTTAATTTCTCTGGCCATAATTATTCCCATCAGATATTATTTAATCCAGCCGTTTTACGTCAAGGGCGCTTCCATGGAGCCGAATTTTTACGACCGGGAATATTTAATCATTGACGAAATCAGTTATCGTTTTCATGAGCCGGCTCGCGGCGATATCGTGGTTTTCCGTTATCCGCGCAACCCGGAAGAATATTTTATCAAAAGAGTGATTGGCCTGCCGGGAGAAAAAGTGCAGATTAAGGATGGCGCGATTTATATCTACAACCAAGCGCAGCCAGACGGCCTTAAATTGGCGGAAGCCTATTTGCTGGCCGACACTTTGACTTATGGCTTGAGCGGCGCGGCCGTGGCTTTGGGCGATGGTGAATATTACGTCTTGGGAGATAACCGCAACGCCTCCAAAGATTCCCGAAGTTTCGGTCCAGTGGACAAAAAATTTATCACCGGACGGGTATTGCTGCGCGGCTGGCCGTTTAATAGGGTTGGCGTGTTTTCGGCGCCGGAATACAGTTATTAAAAATATAATTTTTTTATATGCCAAAAATGTTTAAGAAAAAAGAGGCGGAAGAAAAAATTTTTAAAGTTAAGCGCGGCAAATTTATTTCTCGTCTTAGGGGCATGAAAGATATTTTGCCGGACGAATACAAATATTGGAATTTAGTGATAAAAAAAGCTTCGGAGTTGTCCAAGGCTTATGGTTTTAGGCGCTTGGAAACTCCGATTTTAGAAAATCTAGAGCTTTACGAGCGTTCTAGCGGCCGGGCTTCGGACCTAGTCACCAAGGAAATGTTTTCTTTCGTAGATAAAAACGACGATAAAATCGCCCTGCGGCCGGAAGCCACGCCGGGCCTGGTTCGGGCTTACGTTGAACACGGCATGTTCAATCTGCCTCAACCGGTAAAATTGTTTTGGCTCGGCCCGGTCTTCCGCCATGACAAGCCCCAGGCCGGCCGCTTCCGCCAGTTCAGCCAATTCAACCTAGAGACCATCGGCGAACCCAGCCCGGTGGCCGATGCCGAGCTGATCGCTCTAACTTATTATTTTTTTAGCGAGCTGCAATTGGAAGTGGCGATTCAGATAAACAGCATCGGTTGCGCGCTTTGCCGCAAGGAATACTTGGTTAAACTGGATAATTTTTATAAAGAGCGCGGCCGGCGCGCCAAGCTCTGCCAGACTTGCAAAAAAAGATTAGCGAAAAACCCCTTGCGCTTGCTGGACTGCAAAGAAAAACAATGCCTGGAAATAGCCGGCGAAGCGCCGCAAATCGTGGACAGCTTGTGCGACGACTGCCGTAACCATTTTATAAAAGTCTTGGAATATTTGGACGGCTTGGACATTCCTTATAATTTGAACCCAACTTTGGTCAGGGGACTGGATTATTATAACCGCACGGTTTTTGAAATTTGGCCATCCTCCGCTGAAGCTACGGATGGTAAACCCGCCGAGGCGGAAGCGCTTAGAAATGAACAGCCCAGACAAAACGCCTTGGGCGGCGGCGGCCGGTATGACGGTTTGGTTGAACATTCGGGCGGTCGGCCCACTGAAGCTTGCGGTTTTGCCATCGGCCTGGAAAGAGTGATTTTAAAAATCAAAGAGAAAAATATTCCGCTTAAGGATGAAGAAAAGGGTGATATCTTTCTGGCGCAACTGGGCGACCAGGCCAGAAGGAAAATTATGCTTTTATTTGAAGAACTGCGCAAGTCGGGCTTGAGCGTGCGCCAAGCGTTTACCAAAGACAGCCTAAAAGCGCAGTTGGAAGTGGCTAATAAAATGGGGGTGAAATATACTTTGATTTTGGGCCAGAAGGAGATTATGGACGGAACGATTTTAATCCGCGACATGGAGTCGGGCATTCAAGAGGTGATTGATTATAAAAAAATCGCCGTTGAGCTGGAGAAGAGATTGAGTAACAATAAATAACCTAAACTAGATAGAAAGCGAGGTGGACCCGTGGCAGAGTTTAAAAGAAAAAAAGGCGAAAGCTTTGAAAGTTTTTTGAGGAGATTCAACAAAAAAATGCAACAAAGCGGCAAATTATATTTGGCCCGCCAGGTTCAACATGTTCAGCCGAAAATTAATAAGACGCAGCAGAAAAAACGCGCTTTGGTCGGCATGAAGCTAAAGTCAAAAAGAGAATATTTGAAAAAAATCGGCAAACTTAAAGAAGAGCCGAGAAAAAGATGGTAAGATATAACAATTAACAGTTAACCATTAACTATTAACCTGATGAGCAGTCTTATAGAAAAAATAAATAGCGACCTGAAAGCGGCGATGATGGAAAAGCGCGCCGATGAGTTGTCGGCCTTAAGAATGCTGATTGCCGCCGCGCATAATAAAGAAATCAGTATTCGTGAAAAAGGCGCGGCTGAATTGTCCGACGAGCAGATTATTGAAGTGGTGGCCAGCGAAATTAAAAAACGTAAAGATTCCGTGGAAGCATATGTTGCTGGCGGCCGGCCGGAGCTGGCGGATAAAGAAACCACGGAAATAAAAATACTGCAAAAATATTTGCCGGCGCAGTTGTCTGATGGCGAGCTGGAGAAAATTGTTCAGGAAGTCGTGGCATCGGGCGCTGATAATTTCGGCAAAGTGATGGGTCAGGTGATGGCGCGCGTTAAAGGCAAAGCCGCTGGCGCTCGCGTCGGCGAGCTGGTGAAAAAGTTGTTGGTGAGATAGATTGCTGCTTGGGTTGGATGGAAAAATAAATTAAGCTATAATTAAAGCATAATTATTTTTAATTATATTTTATGAAGAGGAGGATTTTTTTCACCCCGTGAAATAATTTTGCTTTTGAGCAAAATTCCCGTTTACGGGATTTCACGGGGTGAACCCCGTGAAATAATTTTGCCAAAGGCAAAATTAGCGCGGAGCGCTATTTCCTGGGGTAAATTTAGCCTGCCGATTTTGCTTTTGGCCTGGTTTTTTGTTTGGGGCGGGCCGGCCAAAGCGGCCGATGTCGTAATTACGGCTGACACGGTTTGGTCTAAAGGCGAGGTCAGAGTGATTGACGGCGACGAAGGTTTGGCGGTCATGCCGGGCGCGAAATTAACCATTGAAGCCGGCGTAATTATCAAGCTGGCGCCGAACAATGCGATTATGGTAATGGGAGAATTAGATATTCAGGGCAGCGCGGTCGAACCGGTAATTATCACCTCGTTAAAGGACGACAGCGCGGGCGGGGACACCAATGGAGACGGAAACAGCGCCGCGCCGGCACCGGGCGATTGGCACGGCATTTTCGCCAACAGCCCTGACGCGCGAATTGAGATTGATTACGCGCGCATCAGCTACGGCGGAGGCTATTTTGACAACGAATCAGCTCTTTTGGCAATCAATCAGGCGGCTGAATTAAACTTGAGCCACAGCCAGATTGTTAATAATAAAGGCCTTATCGCAATTAACCAGGCCTTGGTTGCCAAGATAAACTACTCCAACATTTTCAATCCTGATTTTTGCCTTGACCAAGATCCATTCGGCATGGAAATTCCCCTGACTTATTGCGGCGGGCCGACCGTGTTTTATAACGGCGCCACCGCGCTTGACGCGTCCAATAATTACTGGGGGCATGAGGCTGGGCCGACTTTGTTTGAGCAGATGAGCGGTCAGTCAGACATCAAGGGCACGGCCATTAGCGGCAATATCAATTATCAGCCGTTTTTGACTTCGCCTTGGTTAGCCGAGCCGGCGCCGGCCGAACCGGAGCCGGTGATTTTGATTCCGGGCATCTTAGGCAGCTGGAACATTTCCGGCCGCTGGCAGATTGACCCGATTTTCCATACTTACGACAATCTAATGGAAGCTTTGATCGCGGCTGGCTACCGGGAAAGCAGTTTAGGCCAGGACCAGCCGACTTTATTTACTTTTCCTTACGACTGGCGGGCCGACAATAACATCACGGCCGGACTGCTAAAAGAAAAAATCAGGCAGGTTAAAGAAATAACCGGCGCGGATAAGGTGGATTTGGTGGCCCACTCCATGGGCGGCCTGGTGGCGCGGTCGTATATTCAAGGCGACGGTTATCAGGATGACGTTGACCAAGTGATATTTTTAGGCACGCCGCATTTGGGAGCGGTGGAAAGTTATTTGAAGTATGAAGGGGCGTATTTTCAGAGTAATTTTGTGCCTTTGCAAAAATATCTATTCCAAGTTGAGGCCGCTACTCAAGGTTATTTGGACTTAACTGATTACATTAGAGTTCAAGTTCCTACAGTTGAACAATTATTGCCTATTTACGATTACCTAAAAGACAAACAGCCGGACGACTCCTGGCAACTGCGACCCTACCCGTTAAATTATCCGCAAAATAATTATTTGGAACAATTAAACAGCCAAGCAAACACGGCTTTGTTGAATCAAAGAGTTGATATCACTAATATTGTAAGCGATTTGGGCGCTGACAGCACCTTAAATTATCTTAAAGTAATCGCTGATCCGGATACAACCGACAATCAATGGCAGTCCGGCTACCCCGAAGATTTGGATAATAATTTAATAACTTAAGAAATCCACCGGCGTAGCCGGTCGTCCACGGTTTCCTCTTGCGGACGAAGTCAGTTTGAACTATGGTATAGGCATAATTCAGTAAAATAATTAAGCCTATGCCTCAAGACAAACTAAGTAAATACCGCCGGCAATCCCACGCCACCTACGATTGCCGCTACCACTTGGTCTGGGTAACAAAATATCGTTTTCGCGTCATTGACAAGGAAGTAGAAATAGCCTTGAAATGGGCGATTAAAGATATTTGCGACTGGAAAGATATCGAGATTCTGGAAGGAGCGGTTAAAGCAGAACATATTCATCTGTATCTGCAAATCCCGCCAAAATACTCTATTTCCGACGTAATGAAATGGCTGAAGGGTAAAAGTTCGGAACGATTGCTGCAAAAATTTCCCGCTTTGGAAAAACAATATTGGGGCAGACATTTGTGGGCCAGAGGCTACTTCGTCTCGACGGTAGGCATTACGGATGACATCATCAGACAGTACATCCAAAAACAGCGTGATGAAGAACTGCGGGAATTTGTCGGCAAGTGGAAACCTTAAAAGGACAAAGTCCGTGTCGAGAGTTTAATTCCACCGACAGGGTCGGTGGTAGTTTAAAAGCAATGTGCAGTTTTTGCACATTGCTAAATGAATATAAATTATGATAAAATCCGAAAACAATTATGCTTTTATAGATAGCCAAAATTTGAATTTGGGAATCAGAGAGCTTGGCTGGGCATTAGATTATAAAAAGTTCCGTATTTATTTAAAGGAAAAATATGGTGTAACTGCGGCTTATATGTTTATCGGTTATATTCCCGAAAATAGTGATATGTACGCCGCCTTGCAGAAATCCGGATTTATTTTAAAGTTTAAGCCGGTTTTGCCGAATAAAGATGGTTCACATAAAGGCAATATTGACGCTGATTTAGTTTTGCAGGCAATGATTGATTTTTTTGAAAATAAATTTGATAAGACAGTTATTGTGACGAGCGACGGAGATTTTTATTCTTTGGTTAAATATATCTATGACCATGGCCGTCTTAAAGCGGTAATTAGTCCGCATCAGAAAACCTGCTCTACTTTATTAAAAAAAACTGCCAGAGAAAAAATTATTTTTATTGATAATTTAAGAAACAAACTTGAATATAAAAAAGCACCGCTTAAGGACGGAACCTTAAGAGGTGCTTTTTAATGTGTATTCTATTATTAGAATAGCAGATTTTTTATAAAAGTCAAGTAAAATTGATAAAAAGAGCGAATAATAGATAAAAATTATTGTTAATTTATTGAAATAAATTCTGGATTCCCGCCGGAGTTTATCCGCCTCTGGCGGGCGGGAATGACAGAGAAAATATATGTTTACCAAAAATTTTAAGCATTTAACTTATAAAGACGTGGGCATTGCCGGCGGCAAAGGGGCGAGTTTAGGCGAGATGACGCAGGTTGGCTTGCTGATTCCGCCCGGGTTCGTTGTTTTAGCGAGTGCGTTTGACAGATTTTTGGAAGAAACCGATTTAGAAATGGAAATTTCCTCGGCCTTAAAAAGGGTGAATTATAAGGACGTGAATTCGGTAGATAAGGCGTCAAACGTGATACGAGATTTAATTCATGATAAGGTTATGCCGGCCGACATAAAAAAAGAAATTTTAGCAGAATTTAAAAAATTGAAAGTCAAATTCGTGGCCGTGCGCTCGTCGGCTACGGCCGAAGATTCGTCGGTCGCTTCCTGGGCCGGCGAGCTAGAAACCTATTTAGATACGACTGAAAAAATGCTCGTGGAAAATGTAAGAAAATGCTGGTCGTCGTTGTTTACGCCTCGGGCAATTTTTTACCGGCAAGAAAAAGAGATGTTAAAAACCAAAGTTAGCGTAGCCGTGGTAATTCAAGAGATGATAGCGTCGGAAATTTCCGGCATTGTTTTTACCGTGCATCCGGTAACCAAAAATAAAAATCAGATGATTATTGAAGCCGGCTGGGGGCTCGGGGAAGCAATAGTTTCCGGCCAGGTTACGCCGGACGCTTATATTATAGATAAACGAGATTTATCTATAATAGATATAAATATCGCTAAACAGGAAATGATGATAATTAGAAAAGCCGGCGGCGGCATTAAACATGCGGCCGTTTCTAAAGCTAAATTAGAAAAACAGAAATTAAACGGCAAGCAGATTGTGGCGTTGGCGAGAATTTGCGCGCAGATTGAAAAACATTATAAAAAGCCGCAGGACATAGAATGGGCCATGGCCAAAGGAAAAATATATATAACACAGTCAAGGCCGATTACGACGTTGTAGGCATGTAATGACAGCTGTATGCCAAAAGCATACGATTGTATAGTTAATAGCATACAATTTAATACCATTACCTAAATTTGTAATAATCTATATGTTTAATAAAACCAATAAAATCAGAGTTACGGTGGACAAAAGCCATCTGTTTACCTTGGGCGAAAAAATGTACCGCGAAAGCATTGAGTTCGTGCGCGAGCTGGTCAATAACGCTTACGACGCTGACGCTACCGACGTTTTGGTTTTAATCGCGGACGATAAAATCGAGGTGGCCGATAACGGCGCCGGCATGAATACTAAAGGGCTGGAACAGTTTTTTACCATTGGCTCGGAAGAAAAAAGGACGCACGGCGTCTCGCCCAAATTCGGCCGCAAGCGCATCGGCCAGTTCGGCATCGGCAAATTCTCGGCCTTGGCCTTAGCCGACGAATTTATTGTGGAAAGCGTCAGAGGAAAATACAAATATACCGTGGTGTTCAGCCGCGCTTCCTGGAAAAGCGACCAAAGCTGGGACCTGCCGATAAAAAAAGAAGAGGCCACCGCCTTAGACAAAGAAGGCACAAAAATAATTTTAAACCATTTGACGAAAAAAGTGAGCCTAGCCGAGGCGGAAAAATATTTAAGAGAATCGGTGCCGTTGCGCGCCAAAAAATTCAGCGTTTATTTAAACAATAAAAAGGTCAGCGCCCGGACCGTGCCCGGCCGAATTATTCCGTTTAATATTAAAACTATGTACGGCTTGATAGAGGGAGAAGTTATCGTGGCCTTGGACGCGCGCGACGTTTTGGAACCGGGCATGGAATGCCGCGTCAAGCAGGTGTTGATTAAGCGCGATTTGTTCGGCGTTGAGCGAAAGTACCATCATGGCCTTAATAAAATCACTGGCTCGGTCAACGCTGATTTTTTGCCCTTGATTTCCGCGCGTACGGATTTTGTGATTGACAGTCCGGAATATAAATTGTTTTATCAGCTGATGCAAAAGCAGCTGGAGTCGGTGTTGGCAGATTTAAAAAAGCAAAGCGAGACTAAGAATTTTAAAAAAATCAATCAAGAACTGGCCGAGGTAATGAAGCAGATTAAAGACGCGCTAATACTTAATCCGGATTTTGTGCCGGCCGGCCGAGCCGTGACGCGGCTTAAGCGGGCCGGACGGGCAGTCGGAGCTTTGGCCGGAGTTGATTTGGATAAAAGGGAAATAAAAAATAAAAATGAAACGGCTGTTAAAACTGAAAAATCAGAAAAGCCGGAAGCTCAACCTGAACCGAAAATTCAGGCTAAGCCGCTGGTGGTTAAAAAAATTAGATTGAAAAAATTAGGCATTTCCTGCGGCGTGGTTAGTCTGGGCGAGGACGGGCCGGAAGTATTGAGTCAAGGCAATTTGATTTATATCAATCAGGACCATCCGCTTTACCAGAAATTTTATAAAAAACGGGAGCAGTTTATCCTTAATTTAATGCGCCTCATAACACAGGAAATTGTGCTCATGAAAAAATCGCGCATCACGGCCGCCGAGGCCTTTAGCTGGCAAAGCAAGCTGTTACAGGACGCTTTAAGCAAATAAAATTTTACCGAAGTCAGATTAACGAAGAAGTGGACGCGAATAAGGGGATAGTAAAGATTATAAGAAAAAAAGAGCGAAGAATAAATAAAATATAATTTGGAAATGGATTGCGGGTCGGGGCCGGGATGACAAAATCCCCTTAATTCCCCTTTACAAGGGGGATAAAATTATGCAAATCTTAAAAATAAACATAAATAAAATAACTCAAGAAAAGATTGATTTGATCGCGGGATATTTAAAAAGCGGTAAAGTAATCGTTTATCCGACGGATACGGTTTACGGGCTAGGCTGCGACGCGCGCAACGCCGAAGCGATTAAGAAAATAAATAAAATTAAAGGCGAAAAAGGCAATAAGCCGCTAATCGCCTTGATTAGTGATTTTCTAATGTTACGGCAGTATTGTTTTATTAACCAAGAGCCGGAGAAGTATTTAAAAGCAGTCTGGCCGGGGAAAGTGACGGTGATTTTAAAGCGCCGGCCGATTCTGCCCGATGAACTGACCGGCGGGCGAAATAGTCTGGCCGTCAGGTTGCCGAAAAATGATTTTTTAATTAAAATTATCAGTGAAGCCGGTTTACCGATTGTCTCTACCAGTTTAAATAAGAAAGGCGAAAAGCCTCTCTCGGAGGTAAAAAATTTAGAAAAATATTTTAAGTATTTGCCGGATTTGGCAATTGACGCGGGAACGTTGAAGGGCAAGCCGTCCAGGATAGTTGATTTAAGGGATATAAAAAATATTAAGATAATTAGGAAGTAATAAAATCCCCCTGACCCCCTTTGTCAAGGGGGCATAATTTATGCTGATTGATACCCATGCCCATGTAAATTTTAAAGCCTTTCAGGCAGATGACGACGAAGTAATTCGGCGCTCTTTGGCGGCCGATACCTGGATGATTTTAGTTGGTTCGGAAGTAAAAACTTCCAAGCGCGCCTTAGAATACGCGAATAAGTATGAAAAGGGGGTTTACGCCGCGGTCGGCCTGCATCCCATGCATACGCGCGAGCAGAAAGTTGAAGGCGAAGATTATAATTTTATAACCCGCGAAGAAGAATTCAGCTATGACGTTTATGAGAAGCTGGCGCAGTTTAAAAAAGTCGTGGCCGTGGGCGAAATCGGTTTGGATTATTATCATCTTGATTACGCGACCGACATGGCTGCTCTTAAGCGAAAACAAAAACAAATTTTTACCCGCCAGCTTGAGCTGGCAAAAAATTTAAAGCTGCCGGTGATTATCCATTGCCGCCAGGCGCATGACGACATGCTGGAAATTTTAAAAGCTTTTAAAAAAGACCATAAAGACAGCTTGCCCAAGGACAAAGCCTGGGGCGTGATGCATTGTTTTTCCGGCGACGAAGAATTGGCCTGGCAGTATTTTAAGCTGGGATTAAATATTTCTTTTACCGGTTTAATTACCTTTTCCGCGCAATGGGATGATTTAATCCGGCGCCTGCCTAATGATAAATTCATGGTGGAGACCGATTGTCCTTATATGACGCCGGAACCATTTCGCGGCCGGCGCAACGAGCCGTTGTTCGTTAAAAAAGTGGCGGAGAGGATCGCGGAAATCAAGAATTTAAGCCTAGAAAAAATCTCTGAAATTACGACAAATAACGCTAAAATACTATTTAATATTTAATCAGCCCGGTAAATTAAAAATAAATTAAGCATTGACTTTTAGTTTTATCCAGTATAAAATAATGGTGGATAAGTTAGGCGGTTTATGGATAAAATTTAACATATTATGAACTCCGTTAGAATTTGGCCAGTATATTTTTTTAGAAGCGCGAAGGATTAAATATTACTATAATGAGAAAACAAAATAAAGTTTCTAACGGGGTAAAAAAACAAGCCTGGTGGCAGCCGGCGATATTAATGTTTTTCAGGCTGTCTGTCTGGATCGCGGTTCCGATAATTATCGCTTTATTCGTCGGTAAATGGCTGGATAAAAAATATCAGAGCGAGCCCTGGCTTTTTTTATTGTCAATCGGCCTGGCTTTTATTGTTTCGTTGTCAGGCTTAATTAAAAATACGATTGCTGAATATAAAAAAATTGAAGAAGCCGAAAGAACCAAGATAAATAAAAAATAAATTCGGATAAATTTTTACCCTGATTTTTTTGTTTTTCCATTATGTCAGCCAACGCCAGCCAAATTACCAGCGAACATACCCTATACGCCGAACCCGTTTTGACCATCGGCGGATTTACGGCAACCAATTCTTTTCTTAATTCCTTGCTGGTAATTTTCATCGTCGCGATCTTCGCTTTATTTTTTAAATCAAAAATTAAGCCGGTGCCGCGGGGATTGCAGAACGGAGTTGAGGCGGCCATTGAGTCTCTTTTGGATGTTTTTGATTCGGTTACCGGTTCTAGAGAAAAAACTTTGAAATTTTTTCCGATAATTTTCAGTTTTTTTGTTTTTATTCTGCTTAATAATTGGCTGGGGCTTTTGCCCGGAGTCGGTTCAATCGGCCAAATAGTTTCCGAACACGGCGAGAAAATTTTTGTGCCTTTATTCCGCGGCGGCACGGCTGATTTAAATACCACGTTGGCTTTAGCCAGCATCGGCCTGGCCGCCAGCCATATTTTCGGCGTTATTTTTGTCGGCTGGTGGCGCTATTTAAACAAGTTTATCAACCTTAAGGCTTTAGCGGAAATTCCCGGAAAAATTTTTAAAGAACCAACGGTTTTAATTATCAATCCGATTAAATTTTTTGTCGGTTTGCTGGAAATAATCAGCGAAATCGCCAAATTAGCCAGCCTGTCGTTCAGGCTTTTCGGCAATGTTTTCGCCGGCGAGGTTTTATTGGCCTCCATGTCCGCTATTTTGGCTTTTGGCCTGCCGATTCCGTTTATGTTTTTAGAAATTTTAGTCGGCTTGATTCAAGCCTTGATTTTTTCCATGCTGATTTTAACATATTTAACGGTCATGACTGCCGCGGAAGAACATTAAAGCGTAAAATTAATTATTTATAATATAAATTTTTGAAGATGAGATTTGAATTTTGGCGAGCTTAAATTATTCCCAATTTTCAATTTTCAATTTTCAATTTTCAAATTATGGAATCAATAATGTTGGCCAAAGCCTTAGCCATAGGCATTGGTGCTTTAGGCCCGGGTATCGGCGTTGGCTTAATTGGCGCCAAAGCCATGGAAGCGATTGGCAGAAACCCCGAAGCTTCGGGTAAGATTTTAGTTTCCATGCTATTAGCCTCGGCTTTCGCCGAAGCGATCGCTATTTACGCCTTGGTAATCGCTTTTAGCATCAAATAAGTTAACGATTTAGTAATTTAGCGGACTGTCCCGGGCGCGATGTTCGGGACAGGGGCGAAATTATTATTTTTTAAATTTATTATTTATGGGCAGTTTAATAGATACATTTCATATTGATATCAGGCTATTAGCCGCCCAAGCGGTTAATTTTGCCATTGTTTTTTTAATTCTTTATTTTTTTATTTTTAAACCTTTGTCAAAAGTAATGGCGGACCGTTCGGCCAAAATCGCTAAAAGCTTGGCGGACGCCGAGGAGATTGACAGAAAATTAGCTGAAGCGGAGAATAAATATAAAGTAAGGCTTGCCGAGGCCAAAAAGGAAGCCAATTTAATTTTAGATAAAGTCAACCGTCAAGCCGAAGAAAACAAGCAGGCGATGATAATTCGGGCCAAAGAAGAAATCGGACAGATAATTAACCAAGAAAAGCAAAAAATGCAGGTAGAAAAGGCGGCCACGCTTAAAGAAATTAAAAAAGAAACAGCAGGCTTGGTAATCGCGGCCGTGGAAAAAGTTTTGGGCGAAAAAATGGACGGGAAAAAAGACGGAGAGATGATTAAGCAGATGATAAAATAATGAAAATTACGGCTAAACAATTCGCCTTGAGCTTGTATGAAGCGGTAACGGGAAAACCGGCCGCTCAAGTTAAGAGCGTGATAAAAAAATTCGTTGAACTTTTAGCTGAGAAAAACATGTTGAGTCTGGCGGATAAAATCGTTGCCCAGTTTGTAAAAATATGGAATGAGAAGCGCGGCATCGTGGAGACGGAAGTAGTGAGCGCCAACAACCTTAATAAAGAAACAATTAAATTATTAAAAAATTATATTATTAAATTATCAGGCGTTAAAGAGGTTGTAGTGGATGTGAAAGCGAATAAAGGTTTATTAAGCGGAGTGATAATACGATATGGCGATAGAGTCTTGGACGGCAGCCTTAAGACGCGGTTAGAGGAATTAAAAAGCGAGTTAATTAAATAATTTTAGAATTTATTATATGTCTACCAAAGATTTTATTATTGAACAATTAAAAGAGCAAATCGCCGATTTTAAAGTTAAAGCCAAGCAAGAAACCGTGGGCCGGGTGATTGAAGTCGGCGACGGTATCGCCAGAATTGAAGGCGTTTCCGATGTCATGATGTCGGAGATGCTTGAATTTAAGACTTCTAAGGGCTCGGTCTATGGCGTGGCTTTGAATTTAGAAGAAGATCGCGTTGGCGCCATAATTTTAGGCGATTATCTCGGAATTAAACAAGGCGACGAAGTAAAATGCTTAAAAAGAATTTTGGAGGCGCCGGTAGGCGAAAGCTTGGTCGGCCGGGTAGTTAACCCGCTAGGCGAGCCGCTTGACGGCAAAGGCGAAATCGCGGCCGTGAAACATTATCCGGTGGAAAAAATCGCTCCGGGCGTAATTACCCGCGAATCGGTTAAACAGCCGGTGCAGACCGGCATTAAAGTCATTGACGCGATTATTCCGATCGGCCGCGGCCAGCGCGAATTGATTATCGGCGACCGCCAAATCGGCAAAAGCGCCATCGCTATTGATACGATTATCAACCAGAAAGGCCAAAAGATGAAATGCGTTTATGTGGCGATCGGCCAAAAAGAATCAAAGGTGGCCGGCCTGGTGGCCAAACTGGAACAGTGCGGCGCCATGGAATATACCATCGTGGTTTTGGCCGGCGCTTCGGACCCGGCGTCGCTACTCTACATCGCGCCTTACGCCGGCTGCGCCATGGCCGAATATTTTTTAGATAAAGGCGAAGATGTTTTAATCGTTTACGATGATTTGTCAAAACACGCGGTGTCTTATCGTGAAATTTCCCTGCTGTTGCGCCGGCCGCCCGGGCGTGAAGCTTATCCGGGCGATATCTTTTATCTGCATTCCCGCCTCCTGGAACGCGCTTGCAAATTAAATAAGGATTTTGGCGGCGGCTCGATTACGGCTTTACCAATTATTGAAACCCAGGCCGGCGACATGTCGGCCTATATTCCGACCAATGTTATTTCCATTACCGACGGGCAGATTTATTTAATGCCGGAATTATTTTATCAGGGTAGCCGCCCGGCCGTGGACGCCGGCCTGTCGGTGTCGCGCGTGGGCTCAAGCGCCCAGATTAAGGCCATGAAAAAAGTGGCCGGCAAAATGAAGCTGGAAGCCGCCCAATTCCGGGAATTGGCCGCTTTCGTCCAATTTGGCTCGGACTTGGACAAAGACACCAAGGCCAAGCTGGAACGCGGCAAGAGGCTTTCCGAAATCTTTAAGCAGGGCCAATATAGCCCGGTGCCGGCGGCTAATCAGGTGCTGATTTTTTACGCTTTAATTAACGGCTTGGCCGACGACGTGCCGGTGGAAAAAATTTCCGACTTTGAAACGGGGTTGTTTAAATACGCGGCTGTCTCTGGCGCGAAAATTTTAAAAGAAATCAGTGAGAAGCAGGATCTTAATGATGAGCTGGAAAAGAAGATGAAGGAGCTGATAAATGACTATAAAGATAGCGAAATATGACTTCGTCAAGAGACATAAAAAACAGAATCAAATCCATCGGCAACACCAAAAAAATTACCCGCGCCATGGAAATGGTGTCGGCCGCTAAAATGCGCAAAGCCATTGAAGTGGTACTTAAAACCCGGTCTTACGCCAATTTAAGCTGGTCAACGGTTTTAAATTTGGCCAAAGCCGGCAATGGTCAGAACGGCCAGGCTTTGCATCCTTTGCTGATTAAAAGAAAACCGGCCGAGAAGGTGGCGCTGATTTTGATTACCTCTAATCGCGGGCTCTGCGGCGGCTTTAATTCGGCCATAGTAAAAAAAGCCGTTGAATCAATCAAGCGGCACCAGGCGAGCAGCCACGAATTTATTTTAATCGGTAAAAAAGGGGCGGCCGCGCATAAAAATTTTGGTTTTGAGGTAGCGGCCGATTTTCCTAAACTGGATTATATTAACGAGGTTAAGGAAGTCGTGCCGGCGGCGCGCCTGGTGATTAACGATTATTTGGCCGGCAGATACGATAAAGTTATGGTGGCTTACACCGATTATGTTAACGCGGCCAAGCAGATTCCCCGGGTCAAGCAGCTTTTACCCATTGAAATCGATGAAACGGAAAAATATCTGGGCATTGTCGGCCAAGATACCAGACTGGGCGCGGGCCAAGAGTTTGTGGCGGAAAAAGAAAAACAGCACCTAACCCACGGCGAATTTATTTATGAATACACTTTTGAACCCAGCCCGGCAGAAGTTTTGGATGAAATGCTGCCGCGCTTGATTGAAATTCAGCTTTATCAGGCTTTGTTGGAGTCCAACGCCTCCGAGCATTCGGCGCGCATGACCGCCATGCACCAGGCCACGGAAGCGGCCGGCGACATGGTAGGCGAATTGACGCTGTCATTTAACAAAGCCCGGCAAGCCAGCATCACTTTGGAGATTGCCGAAATTAGCGCGGGCGCGAACGCGTTGGCGGAGTAAAAATATTCATTATTCAATTAAATTTATATGCCAGAAAAACAAATTAAAACAGGTCTAGTTAAGCAAATCATCGGCGCGGTCGTGGACGTGCAGTTTTCCGGCGCTTTGCCCGAAGTTTATACAGCTTTGGAAATTGACAATCATGGTAAAAAATTAGTTTTAGAAACCCAGCAGCATTTGGGCGCCGGAATGGTTAGGGCGGTGGCTATGGGCTCAACCGACGGACTTAAGCGCGGCGATAAAGTGGTTAACACCGGCGGCAACATTACCGTGCCGGTGGGGGACGCGACTTTGGGCCGGATTTTTAACGTCTTGGGCGAACCCGTGGACGGCCTGCCGGCGGCAAAAACCGCCAAGCGCTATCCGATTCATCGTCCGGCGCCTAAATTCGTGGAGCAATCCACCAAAACCGAAATTTTGGAAACCGGCATTAAAGTTATTGATTTAATCTGCCCGATTTTAAAAGGCGGTAAGGTGGGGCTGTTCGGCGGCGCCGGCGTGGGCAAGACCGTGGTGATTCAGGAATTAATCAATAACATCGCCAAAGCGCACGGCGGCGTGTCGGTGTTCGCCGGCGTGGGGGAAAGAACCCGCGAAGGCAATGACCTTTATCATGAAATGAAATCAGCCAAAGTTTTGGACAAGCTGGCCATGGTCTTCGGCCAGATGAACGAACCGCCCGGAGCGCGCGCTCGCGTTGGTTTATCCGGCCTGGCCATTGCCGAATATTTCCGCGACGAAAAAAATAAAGACGTTTTATTGTTTATTGATAATATTTTTAGATTCACCCAGGCCGGTTCGGAAGTATCCGCGCTTTTAGGCCGCATGCCTAGCGCCGTGGGCTATCAGCCCACTTTGGCCACGGAAATGGGCGAACTGCAGGAGCGCATCACCTCAACCGACAAAGGCTCAATTACTTCCATCCAGGCGGTCTACGTGCCGGCCGACGACTTAACCGACCCGGCGCCGGCCACGACTTTCGGCCACCTTGATTCTACCGTGGTGCTGTCGCGCAATTTGTCCGAGCTGGGCATTTATCCGGCCGTGGACCCGTTAGATTCATCGTCGGTAATTTTGGACCCGAAGATTGTCGGCGCCGAACATTACGGCGTGGCTCGCGGCGTGCAAAAGATTTTGCAAAGATATAAAGATTTGCAAGATATCATCGCCATTTTGGGCATGGAAGAATTGTCGGACGAGGACAAAATCACCGTGGCGCGCGCCAGAAAAATCCAGAGATTTTTGTCCCAGCCGTTCGCCGTGGCCGAAACTTTCACCGGCCACGCCGGCAAATACGTTAAATTAACCAAGACGATTAAAGGTTTTAAGGAAATTTTAGCTGGCCAGCATGACGGCAAATCAGAAGGGGAGTTTTATATGAAAGGCGGAATTGAGGAAGTGGGGAAATAAAAAATTTATATTTATGACTGACAAATACATCCAATTTGAAATTGTCACGCCCGAACGTGTCGTGTTTAAAGAGGAGATAAGCCAGATTACTCTGCCCACTAAAATGGGTGAGATTACGGTTCTGCCCAACCATATTCCTTTGGTTTCGGCGTTACTGCCGGGCGTGGTTCATGCTAAAAAAACAAATGGCGAAGATGAAATTATTTCCATTTCCGGCGGCTTTTTGGAGGTCTTAAAAGATAAAGTGGTAATTTTGGCGGACACAGCCGAACGCGCCGAAGAGTTAGATGTATCACGGCTGGAAGCGGCCAGGCAGCGCGCCGAGGAGTTAAAAGAAAAAGCGCGCCGAGGAGAAAAGGTTAATTTCGCCGAAGTTAACGCCGCGATTGAGCGCGAGCTGGCCAGGATCAAGGCGGTTAAAAGATGGAGGAAATTGAAAAATATAGAATAAAAAAATAATAAAACAATATGGAAAATTCAGATATTAAAAACATTAATAAACTTATGGAGACTAACATGGAGAAAATTAAAGAAATCGCAAGGAGTAATTTTTTAATTTGGAATCAAGCTCTCAAGACCGGTGATCAAAAGAAAGTGGCTGAACTTTACGCGGAGGGTGCGACTTTCTTGCCGACTGTTTCGGGTGAGTTTAAAAAAGGCCGGAGCGGAGCAGAGGAATATTTTAAGCATTTTCTTGAAAAAAATCCTACCGGCGAGATTGTTGATGACGAAGTTCAAATTCTTGGGTCTGATATTTATTTGCACTCAGGAATGTACAATTTTGAATTGGGGCCTGATGATAAGAGAGATATTGTTAAGGCTAGATTTTCTTATGTTGTTAAATTAAAGGAAGATGGCAGTTTTGAAATTTTGCACCACCATTCATCAATCAAGCCGTAACAAAAATATTACATAATAATAGATTTTCCATATTTAGCGACCTATCTTTTGCTTAGTCGTTTTTTATTAAAAATTAGGCCAAATTTAAGCCAAATTTAAAGACTTGACAATTGTTTTAAGGACGGCTAAAATACAATATATAGATTAGCGCTTGAATTAAGAGAGTGCTAAAAAAAAATAATTAATTTTACTGTCATTGCGAGGAGCGTCAGCGACGCGGCAATCTCCGGTAAATCGCTACGAACCTGAGATTGCTTCGCTCCTTTCAGTCGCTCGCAATGACAAACTTGTATTTTATGAAATTAAAACCTTTGCATGACCACTTAGTGGTTAAGCCGATCACCGAAGATGAAGTTACAAAATCCGGCATAGTTCTGCCTGATACCGTAGACAAAGAAAAGCCGGAAAAAGGCGAAGTCGTGGCCGTGGGCCAGGGCAAGCTCCTGGAAAACGGCCAGCGCGCGCCCATGAGCGTTAAAGTCGGGGACAAAGTTATGTTTAAGAAATATTCTCCGGACGAAATAAAAGTTGACGGCGTGGAATATTTGATAATTTCCGAAAGCGATATTTTGGGGATTTTAGAATAATTAATTTTAATTTTCATTCATATGGCGAAACAAATCATTTATGACGAAAAAGCCAGAAACGCTTTAAAAAGAGGCGTTGACCAGCTGACCAACGCGGTTAAGGTGACCTTGGGTCCCAAAGGCCGGAATGTGGTGATTGAAAAAAGCTACGGCGGCCCGACCATCACTAAGGATGGCGTGACCGTGGCCAAAGAAATTGAGCTGGAAGATAAATTTGAAAATATCGGCGCCGAACTGATAAAAGAAGTGGCCTCAAAAACCAACGACGCGGCCGGTGACGGCACCACCACGGCGGCTTTGCTGGCGCAAGCCATGATCACGGAAGGCCTGAAAATGGTATCAAGCGGCGTTAGTCCGATTGAATTAAGGCAAGGCATGGAAAAAAAGGTGGCGGAAATCGTGGCCAATTTGAAAAAAATGAGCAAAACCATTTCCACTAAAGAGGAAATCGCCCAAGTGGCTTCCATTAGCGCCAATGACAAGGAAATCGGGCAAATCATCGCCGAAGCCATGGAAGCCGTGGGCAAGGACGGAGTTATCACGGTTGAAGAAGGCCAGACTTTCGGCGTAACCAAAGAAGTGGTGGAAGGCATGCAGTTTGATAAAGGCTATGTGTCCGGCTATATGATGACCAATACCGAAACCATGAAAGCCGAATTTAATGAGCCTTACATTTTAATCACTGATAAAAAAATCGCGTCCGTCCAGGAGATTTTGCCGCTACTGGAAAAAATCGCCCAATCGGGCAAAAAGGATTTAGTAATTATCGCGGATGAAATCGAGGGCGAAGCTTTGGCCACTTTCGTGGTCAATAAATTGCGCGGGACTTTTAACGTCTTGGGAATTAAAGCGCCGGGCTTCGGCGACCGCAGAAAAGCCATGCTGGAAGACATCGCGATTTTAACTGGCGGTAAGTTTATCACTGAAGAAGTGGGTTTAAAATTGGAAAAAGCGGAAATCTCTGATTTGGGTAGCGCGCGCAAAGTGGTTTCTTCAAAAGACGATACCACAATTGTGGAAGGCAAGGGCGATAAAAAAGCCATTAATAATCGCGTGGCGGCTATTAGGAAAGAATTGGAAATAACCGACTCGGATTATGATAAAGAAAAATTGCAGGAGCGGCTGGCCAAATTAGCCGGCGGCGTGGCGGTCATTAAAGTTGGCGCGGCCACGGAAACCGAAATGAAAGAAAAAAAGGACCGGATTGAAGACGCTTTGAACGCCACGCGCGCGGCCGTGGCCGAAGGCGTAGTGGCCGGCGGCGGCTTGGCTTTGGCGCAGGTCGGTAATGCTTTTACTGAATTGACCGACAAAAAAGACGACCCGGCCGGCTCTAAATTGGTGGACATCGCGGTTTTAGAGCCCATCAAGCAAATCGCGGCCAACGCGGGTAAAGACGGCTCCTTAGTTTTATATAACATCATGAAAGAATATAAGGCCGGCAATAAAAATTTAGGCTATAACGCCATGACGGATAAATTTGAAGATATGTTCGCGGTCGGCATCGTTGACCCGACCAAAGTGGTGCGCTCGGCTTTGGAAAACGCGGCCAGCGCGACCATTATGTTTTTAACCACCGAAGCGGTAATCGCGGACAAGCCGGAGAAGAAAGAGCATAATCACGGCGGTGGCTCAGCCGGCGGCTATGGCGGCCTGGACCCGTCAATGATGGGCATGTAGTCCTTCGCCAAGGCTACGGACTATAAAATATTAAATTTAAGACACTCGGTTTCAATGGACACCGGGTGCCTTTTGTTTTATAATAACAGCATGGAACTTACCAATCGTCCAATTAAAATAAACATCACCAGCGCCACGGTTTTTAAAATCGTCGCGATTTTGCTGTTGTTTTATTTTTTGTACTTAATCAGCGACATCTTAATTCTGTTTTTCGTTTCTTTGGTATTCTCCAGCGCTCTTGACCCTTGGGTGGACAAGCTGAAGCAGAAAGGCATCCCTCGTTCGCTGAGCGTTTTGGTGATTTATTTAATTTTTTTCGCGGTTTTGGGCGCGGCCATTTATTTGATAACGCCGGTAATTGTTAAAGAAATCAACGGCATCTCCGCCAACTCTTCGCATTATTTTGATTTAGTTTTTTCAAAATTCAGCAGTTTGCAGGACTACTCTTTGAGATACGGCCTATTGGATAATGTCGCCGGTTCGTTTGATATTTTTACCGGCTATCTGGAGACTACGGCCTCGGGCGTGTTTTTTACCTTGTTCACCATTTTCGGCGGCATCTTTTCCTTCGCCTTGATTTTAGTTTTAACTTTTTATATGGTGGTGGAAGAGAGCGCCATAAAAAAGCTGATTTGGTCGCTGGCGCCGGCCAAACACCAAGCCTATCTGATACATTTGGTCAACCGCATGCAATTGAAAATGGGCTACTGGCTGCGCGGCCAGCTGATTATCGCTTTGTCTTTGGCCGTCATGTCCTATATCGGCCTGGAAATTTTGGGCGTTAATTACGCCGCGGTGCTGGCTCTGCTGGTGGGCCTGTTTTCTTTCGTTCCTTACATGGGAGCGATTTTCGGCGCCATCCCGGCCGTGTTCATCGCTTTCACAGAATCTAGCGTTTTGGCGGTTTTGGCCGTAATTTTGTTTTATATCATTTATTTTATTGAGGGTAATTTTCTCCAGCCCAAAATTATGCAAAAAGCGGTGGGCTTGAATCCGATTATCAGCATCCTGGCCATCTTGGCCGGCTTTAAGCTGGCCGGCATCTTCGGCGCGGTTTTGTCCATCCCGGTTTCCACGGCTTTGGCGGTTTTCATTAAGGACGTATTTGCGGGCCGGGAGGCAAGAATTGAAAATTAAAACATGCCAGACAAAATCACCGATAAATTAGAAAAGGTTATTGCGGCGTTATTAAAAGGCACCGTTTTCCTCCTGCCTTTGTTTTTTTTGCCCTGGACCGCGGAATTTTTTGAATTTAACAAGCAATTTTTGCTTTGGCTGGTTATGCCCTTAGCTTTATTTTTATGGCTTTTTAAAACAATTAGGCAAAAACAGCTGAAAATTAAAACTAATATTTTAAATTTGCCCATCCTGCTGTTTCTGCTCTTGGCCGCCGCGTCGGCCGTTTTCAGCTTGGATCGGTTTTCTTCTTTCTTCGGCTACTATGGCCGATTTTCCGACGCTTGGCTGGGGCTTTTAAGCCTGGTGATATTTTATTTTTTGCTCATTAATACCGGCGTCGCCGACAGCGCGAAAAAGATTTATGATTTGCTGAAATTATTTATTTACTCGGCCTTGGCGGCCGCGGCGGTAAGTTTTTTAGCCAGGGTTGGTTTTTTAAAACTGTTGTCCGCCGAGGCGCCAAACTGGCTTAGCTCGCCCTGGTTTAATCCGGCCGGGGGCTCGCTTTATAGCTTGGGAATTTTTTTAACCACCGCCGCGGCCGCGGTGGTCGGCTTATTTTTAACCGGCAAACTGAAAAAATCCGAACGTTATATTTTCGGCGGCGGTCTGATTTTAATTGTGATTGTTTTGGTATCGGTAAATTCGTCCTGGTTGGGCTTGAAGCCGCCCCAGGAAGCGATTTTAGATTATAGTCCGGCGTTGGCAATCGCCAAGCAAGCTTTAAAGGCCAGCCCGTTTTTGGGCAGCGGCCCGGGAACTTTTGCCTACGACTTTTCCCTTTACCGGCCGGCCGAATTAAATCAAAATCCGCTTTGGCAGGTCAGATTTGACAAAAGCGCTTCGCAGATTTTGGAGCTGCCGGCGACTTACGGATTGCTGGGGCTGCTTGGTTATTTTTTGATTGCGAGCTTGATTATTTATTTAAACGTTAAATTATTAATTAAGCATGGCAGAGCCTGGCGGACTGAGGGCAAAAGCGGGGATTATAATTTAGCCATTACCTTGTTTTCGGTTTTCCTCTGGCTTTTTCTCTGCCAGATATTTTTCCAAACCAATACGGTTTTAAATTTTTCTGGCTGGCTGTTTTTGGGTCTGCTGGTTGCTTTTTGGCAAACGCGGGACGCGGTGGTATTTAAAGAAAAAATAATTAGTTTAGCCGAAAATTTAAAATGGCGAAAGTTTTGGCTGTTGGTCTTATTTTTAGCCGCCGCCGGCTGGTTTGCTTTGGCGGTTTATGAAATAAAATTTTTTGCCGCGGACGTTTTGGCCGCGCGCGGAGCTGATCGGGAGGCTGGCTTAGCCGCCGCCGGCAAATTAAACCCGAAGCGGCATAATTATGAAATCAGTTTGGCTAAATTTTATTTAAATCGGCTGAAAATTGAAGCCCGGCAGCCGAAGGATAAAAGAGACGGCAGCTACCTTAAAGCCAATATCGCTTCGGCGATTGATCAGGGGAGGCAAGCCGCTTGGCTGACGCCGAATTCGGTCGCGGCCTGGGAAACTTTAGGCATGATTTATCGCGACGCCTCGCCTTTGACTTTTAACAGCGAGCCCTGGGCGGTTGAGTCTTTTAGCCGCGCTCTAGCGCTCGAGCCGACCAATCCGGTGTTGGCGACCGAATTGGCCAAAGCCTATTTTAACAATGATGACGCAGTTAACGCGGAAAAATATTTTAAACGGGCATCGGAACTGAAGCCTGATTATTATGAAGCCAAGTTCGGCTTGGCCAAAGTTTATTTAAAAAACCAAAAAGACAAGCTGGCGTTTGACCTGTTAAATCAGTTGGCCGCGGCGACTTTCGACCCGGAAATTTTTTATGAACTGGGCAGATATTATTATAATCACGGCCAAATTGACAAAGCCGTGGAAAGATTCAAGCTGGTTTTAACCGTTTCGCCTAACCACGCCAACGGCTTGTACAGCCTGGGCATCGCTTACGAAGTTAAGGGGGAGACGGCCGAGGCTTTGAAATATTACCGGCAAGTGTTAGAATTAAATCCAGGAAACCAGGAGGTTATCAATAAAATTAAATCATTAAAGCAATAAAATTTATGTTTAACAAAATTACCGAGTGGTGTCTGGGCAGCCGGGAAAAGCGCCAAACTATTCTTTGGACGGTGGTAATTTTAGCCGCGGCTTTGCTGTTGCTCATGATTTTTAACGGTTTATTGGGCGGCGACACCAGAAATTTCGGCCGTTTGTCCGATTGGGCGGATTTTTCCAAATACCAGGCCGTGTTTTTATCTAACGGCCAGGTCTATTTCGGCAAAGTTACGGATGCCAACCAGCAGACTTTGGTGCTGGAGGACATCTATTATTTGCGCACCGCCGGCGACTTACAGACTTCGGCTGAGCAACCAGCCACCTCGGCCGAGGCGGATAATTTTTCTTTAGTTAAGCTGGGCAATGAAATCCACGGGCCGGAAGACAAGATGTCCATTAATTTAAGCCAGGTGTTGTTCGTGGAAGACCTGAAAGCCGATTCCAAAGTGGTGGAAGCGATTAGGGCGTATGAACTGAAGAAGTAATATCAATTTGTCATTCCGGCCACCGAGCCGGAATGACAACCAAGTTTTAAAGTACACAAAAAACCAAACTCCTTGTTTGGCTTCTTGGTGCCGATGGTGGGAGTTGAACCCACACGGGATTGCTCCCAAAGGTTTTTGAGACCTTCTTGTCTACCGGTTCCAACACATCGGCAAATTTAACAAAAACCAGCAAACCGGCTGGTTTTTTAG
>Ga0210050_1000960_pt1 | contig 33862 bp, 47 predicted proteins | sample CryGey132114_all_FD_185463 | JGI IMG/M metagenome (GOLD analysis project Ga0210050, IMG submission 185463) | Groundwater microbial communities from aquifer - Crystal Geyser CG22_combo_CG10-13_8/21/14_all (SPAdes) (version 2) | ecosystem: Environmental > Aquatic > Deep subsurface > Groundwater ... | reverse complement strand
CCGCCGGGAAAAAATCAGGGAAAAAATTTTATACACTCGTGAAAAGACAAAAAAATTTAATCTTGAAATAAAAAAATCTATGAACACTGCGATTGTTGCGGCGTTTGGTTTTTTAATGGCATTGGCCTGGAGAGATGTTATTACAGAATATATTAATGAAATAACTTCCATAAGTCCTGTGCAAGGAAAATTAATCAGTGCTATTATTATAACTTTAATTGGGGTTATTGGGTAAAAATTGAGGAATAAATTTTTAAATGAATTAAAACTAATGAGTATTAAATGGAACCAAAAAAAATAAATTTTTTAGAATTAAGACGTTTGTTTAAAAAATTGAGAAAAAATTATGAAGAAGCAATTGGAAATTTTTTGTATAAAGATTTTAGAATTCAAATCAGCAGATATAATCTTTCTGGAGGTCAAAGAGTTATGCAACTATATAAAAGAAGAAGAAAAGAGGGAAAGTGTATTCAATGTGGAGCCAAAGTAGGAAATAAAAATCCAGGAACAGGAAAACTTTATAGATTGTGTGATTACCATAGAAATAAAGTTGATAAAAAATGAAAAAATACCGACGAGGAATTTTTATTGTAGTTTATTCAATTATTAAAAATAAATTGAAATATTTAATTCTTAAAAGAAAACTTCACTGGAATGGATGGGAATTTCCTAAAGGCGGAAGAAAATTTTATGAAACAAAAAGCATGACTGCAAAAAGAGAGTTGAAGGAAGAAACCGGACTTAAAATTTTAGAAATGAAAGGATTCAGAATATCAGGGAGATATAAATATGATAAAAATTATTCTGACAGAAAAAATTTGACTGGACAAACATATGATATGCTTTACGCGGTTAAAGTAAAAAAAGAAAAAGTTATATTGGATAACTTAGAACATTCGGATTACAAATGGGTAAATTTTAATGAAGCAATGAAAAAATTAAAATGGAAAAATCAAAAAGAATGTTTAAGAATTGTTAATGAAGAATTAAAGGGTTAGTTTACTGGAATTTTGTTCTTTTTGTAAAAAAGAATTTCTTTTGGTTTTAATTCTTTTTTTATCAAATTAAAAATAGGTTCTGCATCATTTTTCCCTCGGCAACTGTACATATTAAAGGATATAGAATTATATTCTGGGTATGTATGTACAGCGAGGTGGGACTCTGATAAGAGGATTAAGGCTGTAAACCCCTACGGAGAAAAATTATGATAAATTGATTTTAATATTGTGAAGTTATTTTTTTTCAGAGAATTTTCTATTAAAGATTTTAATTTCTTGTTTTTGAATAAATAATTTTTTGGAATTTCTTTCATCACACAGGAAATTTCCTGCCCTAATGGGGGAGAATTGTAACTCATCTTTATTCATTAATATCACTTCCGTATAATATAATTTAATTTATAATCCTCAGCCCCGAAAAATTTTTTTGCGAACTCTGCTGCTTCAAGAGGGTTGTAAAATTTGCAGGAGAAGATATCAAGAAAAATGTTGTTAGTCTGGTTGACAAAATGAGCAGAAATAAGTGAAGTCTCAATAAGTTGAGTCATTGAAAATCCTGAGACTCGCGGGTCTTCGCCGAAATCCACGACGATAGTTTTGCCAAATCTTTTCATATCGATTTTTTCACATAGTTTCTTCACAAAATCTTTTATAGCATTTTCATCTTTTACTAAATTAGCGTCACAAGAGTGTAAATCAATCCCAGCCCAAAACCCCCAATAATTCCCAGAGTTAAACTCCTCTTTTAATTTTTTTGAATTTATCATCGGACTTAAGAAACATTCAGTTTAAAAATTTTTTCAATAACTTTAAAATAGGTATATTCTTAAAATTAATATGAAGTTCAGAGAAATAATTACTAACAGAGGAACAATTATTTTTGGTGGTAAAAATGCTACAAATAATGAAGAATTAGTTAAACAGATTCGAAAAGAAGAAGATGCATTTCATACTGCAGAACCTGGGAGCCCTTTTGTGAATATCAAGGGGAAGGCAAAAAAAGGAGATATAAAAGACGCCGCTGTTTTTTGTGCTGCATATAGTAAGGATTGGAAAAAAAATAAATCCAGCGTTGCTGTTCATAGATTCAAAGGAAAAGATATTTACAAAACAAGCGATATGAAAACGGGCACATTTGGTGTTAAGAAAATAAAGAAAATAAAAGTTAAAAAAGAAGGTATTGAAAGATTTTTGAAATTATGGGAAAAATAATAATTACTCAGATAGGAAAAAAAGGAATAACAGAAAATTTTATTGAAACATTAAAAAATTCTTTTAAAAAAAATAGAATAATCAGAATTTCGGTTTTGAAATCAGCGAGGGAAAATGGAAAAAAAGATGTTAAAAAATATGCAGAGGAAATTGAGAAAAAATTAGGAATAAATTATAAAACAAGAATGATTGGTTATGTAATTATTGTGAAGAAATTTAGAAAGAACATTCGATAGTTTTATAAACAAAAACAATTCCTTATTTTTAGTTAATCGCTATGCGATTCTATTGCCGAGAGGTAAGCTATGACAAATAAAATATATGAATACCGTGCTCAGGAATATAATTTAAAATTATCAGAAGCACTGAAAAAAATTCCTGAATTTCAAAAACCAGAATGGATTGAATTTGTTAAGTCGGGTTCTGCAAAAGAGCGTCCTATTGACGACGACGATTTTTGGTTTAAGCGTGCGGCGAGTATTCTAAAACAAATTTATCAAAAAGGAACTATTGGAACAAATCGTTTGAGAACAAAATATGGTAGCAAGAAAAATCGTGGAATGGCCCCTGAAAAATTCAGGCGTGCTGGCGGAAAAATAATCAGAACAATCTTACAACAAAGTGATGCTGCAGGTTTTACTGAAATTCAAAAACCAGTTCGGGGGGTTAAAAGCAAAAAACCAGGAAGAATACTTACAGAAAAAGGAAAGAAATTTTTGGAGGAATTGGAATAATGCCAATAAAAAATCAAGCTAAAAAAACAAAACTCGCTGTTAAAGCGCGACAGACAAAATGGGCGCCAATTTGGGCTGTGTTGAAAAAATTCGGAACAGGAAAACGAGTGCATCCGTCGCAGATGACAAGATACAGGAGAAGTTGGAGAAGAACAAAATTACACATTAAACCCCGACGACAAAAAAAGTCGCACTTTGGATAAATGGCTAAAAAACAAGAAATAAAAACAGAAATTAAAGAAAGAGAATATGTTATCCCACTTAGAGTTGAATGGAGAAAAGTCCCAAAATATCAAAGAGCTGCAAAAGCAATTAAAGCAATTAAAGAATTTTTAGTTAGACATATGAAAATTTATGACAGGGATTTAAAGAAAATTAAAATTGATAAATATCTTAATGAACAAATATGGATTCGTGGAATTAAAATGCCCCCGCATAAAATAAAAGTCAAGGCAATTAAAAATGGAGAAAATGTTCAGGTGGAATTAATTAATTTCCCAGATAAATTAAAATACAAAAAATTACGTGAGGAAAAATTGGAAACAAAGGCAAAGGAATCTAAAGAAAAGAAAAAAACATTGATGCAAAAAATGAAAGAGGGGGCACCTAAAAAATCAGAAGAGAAAAAAGAAGACAGCGCCGAGAAAAAAGTAGAAGAAAAAGAAAAGGCTAAAGCAGGAGAAGAGGCAATCAAAAAATTAGAAAAAACAAAATCAAAAGAGATGAAACATTCTGCAAAAGGAAAGATAAATAAAAAAACACAGCCTGTTAGAAAAGCGTTGGCGAAATAATGAAATTAATAAAACTTTCTCATGAACTTTTAAAAGTAGGAGAATTCTTAGATGAAAAATTCAATCATGAATCAGAAAAATTTTATGAGATGAACGGAATAACTTATCAGGGAATTAGGGGATTAGTTAAAAAAATTGGTGGAGAATGGAGTTGTGAGTTTGGAAAAAGGGAATATGATACTCTAAGAATCCCTTATAATCAGGAGAAGAGAAGAGGAAGCATTATTATAAAAAGACCCAGAAGAGATTTGCAAGGTTTTCTCGTCGAAAAACACCGGGTTCTTTATCTCGGAATTCTTAAACCAAATATGGAGAAATCTGTTATTGAATATTTAGATGAAATTTTGAGAAGATAGATTTTTAACATCACTCTCTCTTTTAGTTTATGGTTTTAGAAAATCTAAAAAAAGAACTTGAAAAAAATGCCGACGAAGTAGCAAAAGCAAAATCTGGGAAAAATGTTTCACAAAAAATTGAAAAAGCCGCTGCAAAAAAATCAAAACATCAAGTTGGTGGAAAAACAAAAGAACCAAAAAGGCAAAAACGAATGGCCTTAGCCAAATAGTCTTTTATATTCAATATGAAAAATAATGAGCCATTAAGTAGTTTAACACACTTCCTGGGATTTTTACTTTCTATTACAGGACTTGTTTTATTGATTGTTTTTGCATCTTTGCACAAAACAATTTGGCATGTAATTGGATTTTCAATCTTTGGAGCAAGTTTAATTTTGCTTTATCTTGCAAGTACATTATACCATTTTTTTTCTTTAGGAAACAAGGCAAAGAAAATTTTTAAAAAATAGACCATTCTTTTATCTATATTCTTATTGCAGGAACATATACTCCGATATGCCTCACAGTTATTAGAGGGGGTTGGGATGGAGTATTTTTGGAATTATCTGGGGCTAGCAATCTTTGGCGTTGTATTAAAATCAAGCAATATTAAGATTAATGGAAAACTCTCAATAATTAGTTATCTTTTAATGGGATGGATTATTTTAATTGCACTTCCTCTCTTATTAAACTCAGTAACTTATGAAAGATTTTTAATCTTGCTCGCTGGAGGAATGGCTTACACATTTGGTGCTATATTTTTTGTATTGGATAAATTCGTTTCAAAAACAAGATTGTTTGGAATGCATGAGATTTTTCATATTTTTGTTTTAATCGGAAGTTTTTTGCATTTTTGGTTCATGCTCAAATATTTAATTTAGGAAAACCATTTAAACAAACTCATTAATAATTTAAACACTAAATGATTTACTATAAAATGCTAATTCAATTAATTAAAGAATTTCAAAACTTAGAAAATCCTGAGCAGGCGAAAATCTGTCAGAAATTTTTCAAGACAGGCAAAGGAGAGTATGGTGAGGGTGATGTTTTTTTTGGGTTGACTTCTCAGCAGGTCAGAGATGTTGCGAAAAAATTTTCCAATCTTAGTCTGCCAAAAATCAGAGAGTTGCTGAAAAGCAAAGTCCACGAAGAAAGAATGTGCGCGTTGAGAATTCTCGACGGAAAATACAAAAAAGCCAGCGACAAGGAGAAGGAAAATATTTTTAATTTTTATCTGCAAAATATCAAAGGCATTAATAACTGGGATTTGGTGGATTTGAGTGCGCCGAATATTGTCGGAGATTTTTTGTTCAAACGAGACAAGAATATTCTGTATAAGATGGCGCGTTCAGAAAATTTATGGGAGCGACGTATTGCGATTGTTTCGACTTATAGTTTTATTCGGCGAGGTGAATTTGGAAATGCGCTCGCGATTTCAGAACTTTTGCTCGACGACAAGCACGATTTAATTCACAAGGCAGTTGGCTGGATGCTTCGTGAAGTTGGAAAACGCGACGAACTTAAATTAGAATATTTTCTTAGAAGTTATTATGAAAAAATTCCACGAACAACTCTTCGTTATGCGATTGAAAGATTTGACGAAGAGAAAAGAAAGAAATGGTTAAGAAAAGAAATGTAAATCACTTAACAGTAACTGATTTTGCCAGAGAGCGAGGATAATCTACATCATATCCATTTAAAATTCCCAGATAATATGCAAGCAATTGAACAGGGATTAAATTCACAATTGAAGAGATTACGCCTGGAACATCGGGTGTTTTAATCCAGTAATCAAATACCTCATTATTTTTTGGTGAAATTCCAATTATTTTTGCCCCTCTTGATTTTACCTCAATTGCATTACTAATAATTTCCTGTTTTGAAGAATCATTAGCAACAAGAACTATTACTGGAGTTCCTTCTTCAATTAAAGCTATTGGTCCGTGTTTTAATTCTCCTCCTGCAAATCCCTGAGCATGAATATAACTTATCTCCATTATTTTTATTGCAGATTCAAGAGATATGGGGTAATTCACTCCTCTGCCAATAATAAAAATATTATTTTCTTTGAATAATTGTTCTGCAATATATTTAATGTGTTTGCTATATCTTGGATTAAGCATATCATTAACTTTTGCTGCAAGGTCTATGAGTAATCTGTCACCTTGTTTTAAAATTCCTGCACAAGCATAAGCTAATAAGATAACAACTGCTAACTGAGAGGTTGTTGCTTTTGTAGATGCAACTGCTTTTTCAGGACCTGCATTTATCTGAAAAACATAATCTGAAATTTTTGTAATTGAAGATTCGGAAACATTTACAATAGAAATTATCTTTGATTTTTGTTTTTTTGCTATATTTAATGCTTCCAAAACATCTGCTGTTTCTCCGCTTTGAGAGACTGCGATAATCAATGTTTCAGGAAGTAAAAAATGCTTATAGTTTTCAAATTCAGAAGCAGGAATAAAATTTATATGTTTATTTGCAATTTCTGAAAAAATATATTCTGCAGTATGACAAACCCTTGCTGCTGTTCCACATCCAATAAAAAAAACCCCTTTTGCATTATTAATTTCTTTTGCAACATGCATTAAATCGTGATCATCCTGATTAATTGCTTTTGAAATTGTTTGTTTTTGCTCCATAATTTCTTTTAACATAAAATGAGAATAATCACCTTTTTCAGATTCAGAAGAATCAATATCTATTTTAATTAATCTTTTTTCTATCTTTTCTCCATTTAGAGCATCAAAAAATTCTGGATTATTATTAATTTTAACTAATTGATTATCATCAAGATATATTACATTTTTTGTCTTATGCAAAAATGCTTGTATATCTGATGCGAGAAATATTTCAGAAAAATTCTGATTTTTATTAATTCCAAGTATTAAAGGTGAACCATTTCTGTATGCAATCATCTCTCTTGTTTTAGAATAAAGAACAACAAAAGAATTTCTGCCTTTGATTATTTTTCCAACAGAAATTACTGCCTCTCTTAAAGATTTGCTTTTTGCAATTTCCTGTTCAATTAAATGAGGAATTATTTCAGTATCAGTCTCACTTAAAAATTCATGGCCTTTTGAAATTAACTGATTTTTTATTTCCTGATAATTTTCAATTATTCCATTATGAACTACTGCTATCTTTTCTGTACAATCTAAATGTGGATGAGTATTCCTCTCTGTAACTTTTCCGTGCGTTGCCCATCTTGTATGACCTATTCCAATTTTTCCACTAAAGTTGCCACATTTTGCAGAACTCACTTTTCCAACTTGTTTTTCAATTTTTAATTCTCCTTTTTCAGATAAAATAGAAATCCCAAAACTATCATAACCTCTGTATTCTAATCTTTTAAGAGAATCTAATATAACTGGCTGAGCTTTATTTTCAGAATTCCAGTAACCAATAATCCCGCACATAGAAAATTCAGAAATTTAAAATTTATAAAGATTTATGAACAAAGTAAATCAATGAAACCAAATCTTGAAAAGATAAAATCGCAAAAAACAATTTCTGAACTTCTGGAATTCGGGATTCTGAATATTGACAAACCCAGTGGACCGACGAGTTTTAATGTTTCTGATTTTGTGAGGAAAAAATTAGGGCTGAGAAAAACATCGCATTTTGGAACACTAGACCCAAAAGTTACTGGTGTTCTTCCAATTGCTTTGAATCGTGCTTGCAAACTTACTGGTTATTTTATTGGGCATGATAAGAAATATGTAGGGATAATGAGATTGCATGAAAATATTGAAATGGAAAAAATTCAAGAAGTTATTAATAAAAAATTTCTTGGGAAGATAAAACAAACTCCTCCTGTGAAATCGCGTGTTGCTCGTCGAGAAAGAGAAAGAGAAATTAAAAGTTTTGAATTGCTGGAACGGGATAAAAAAGACATTTTGTTTAGAGTTGGGTGTGAAGGAGGTACATACATACGAAAATTATGTTTGCATCCAAATACAGAGATTTTATCCAAAGAGGGGTTGATCAAGATAAATCAAATTGATAAAAAAAATAATGTGTGCACATTAAATGAAAAAAATATAAATTACAAAAATCCATCTGCTTTTCAAAAAATAATCTCTCCAAATAAATTAATTAAGATAAAAACTTCTTCTGGAATAGAGTTTATTGTTACCCCTGACCACCAAATGTTAGTCTCCACGGAAGAGGGTTATAAAATGAAAGAATGCACACAATTGAATACAGAAGATTATTTGGTAAAGAATAAAAATTTTACATTAAATGAAAAAGAATATACTATCTCTGATATGTTAGATGACGATTATTTAATTGAACAACCCGAAATCAAGGAAATTTGCAAACAGGCTATGATTAAAAAATATGGGAGTATAAGAGCAATGAATCGAAAAATTAAATTAGATAGAAAGGCATTTTTAAATAATTCAAGTTATGCAATATCTATAAAACATCTAAAATTATCTGGTGTTTATGAAGATGTCAAAAGTAAATTAAAGATATTCAAAACTCCAAAAGGAAAAATAATAAAGATTAAAAGATTAACAGAAAATCATTTTTATCTTATGGGTTTAATAGCTTCTGATGGCAATAATACTAAAGAAAAAGGAACCAAGAGATATACCAGAATTAAATTTCATAATAAAGAAAAAAAATTAATTGACAAATTTATAGAGATTTACACAGAATTATTTCCAACAATAAAAATTTCAAAAAAAAAGGTGAGAGAAAATCTTTTTGAGTTAGATAGTTCAAATAGTCTCTTTGCATCTATTTTAAAATATTTTGGCATAGTAAGTCCAGAAAGAGATTCCGAATTATTGCCTATTTTATATTGCAAAAAAGAATATGTTAAATCATTTCTTAAGGGATATTTTGATGGTGATGGCAATGCTTTCTTCTCAGAAAAGAAAAAGAAAAATGGACATTATTCAAATATAAGAATTTATTGTGTTCACTATCCCATCTTAAAGAGAATTCATCAAATGCTTTTAAAAATTGGAATTTGGAATAAGATAATTGAAACAAAAACAAATTTTTCTGAAATGTTTTGTATAGAATTAATGGATTTGGAATCTAAAAGAAAATTTGCTAAGGAAATTAGTTCATACCATCCCTTAAAAAAAAAGTATTTGGATAAAATATTAAATCACAAAAATACTAATTACGAAGGGGATTCTAGATATATTGGATTTCACTATAAAAAATTCCTTGAAGAACACAAGACAAAACTAAATTCCTTGGGAGGGAACTTACATAGGCTGATAAAATCATCATCACCTCTAACAATTAGAACATACAAAAAAGCGAAGAAAATTCTTCTTTTACCTGAATTAGATGATTTAATTATAGAAAAAATAAAAGAAATAAAAATTCTCAAAGGAGAGGATTATGTTTATGACATGACAATCCCAAAAACACATAATTTTTTAATTGAGACCGGTTATATCTCATCAAATTGTCATGATTTGGGAAAAGAGATTGGAATTGGGGCACACATGCTCGAACTCCGACGGACGGACGCAGGAATTTTTTCAGAAGAAAATTCTGTGAATCTTTATGATTTTGAAAAAGCAGTTGAGGAATATAAAAATGGAAAATGGGATTTATTAAAAAAAATTATAATTCCTGCAGAAGAAGCAATTAAAAAGGTTTATCCGGTAGTTGAAATAAAGAGAGATAATTTAAAACAGATTTTTACAGGCAAGCCCATTTATAAAAATGATTTAGTTAAGAATGAAAAATTTGAAAAAGGGAAAATTGTTTGTTGTTTTTGTGGAAAGAGATTTATAGGTATGTATAAAATCAGCGACGATAAAAATATTTTTGCAAGAGGAGAGTTTGTGGTGCAGGAAATAAAATGAGACACTTCATATATTTTTCAGCAAAAGCATCGACGAGTGGAAAGGCACTTTCTGGAAATTTAATGCATGCAGGGAGAATGGACATTGCAATTCATAGTTTTATTCAGGGAGTTTTTTTGTCGCATGATTTTCGCAAAGATGTTGTTTTTCATTTTGTCTTTTATGGAATGCCAAACCCACCAAAACATATTGAAATTCAAGTTAAAGAAGACACGCCAATCAGTAAAAAAGATGTTGCAAAAATTATTCAAAGATTGTTGTATAAATACCATGAAGGAAAGAAAAAAGAAGTTCTGCCAGGTTGTTTTATTGAGAAAAAAAGTTTTTTGAAAGTTATTGAAGAATTGGAAAATTCAGGAAGTGAGATTTTTATTCTGGATAAAAAAGGAGGAGATATTAGAAAAATTAAAATTTCAGAAAATTGTGCTTTTGTTATTGGCGACCAAGATGGACTTCCTAAAAAAGAATTGAAAAGATTAAAACAAATTGCGACGCGTGTTTCTGTTGGAAATAAAATATATTTTGCTTCGCAGGTTGTAGCAGTTGTGAATAATGAGTTAGATTACCGAGGAATATAAAATTTAATAAACTCCTGTACATTATTCTAATTATGAAAAAATCAGTTCGACTTTATATTACAGGAAGTGTGCAGGGGGTTTTTTTCAGGTTGTTTGTGAAGCAGAATGCAGAGAAAATAGGGGTGAATGGTTTTGTACGAAATCTTGAGGATGGACGGGTTGAAATTTTTCTCGAAGGAGATTCTGATAAAGTTAATTCAATGACTGAAATTTGCAAAAAAGGACCGCGTCATTCGCAGATACGAAATGTTGAAATTAAGCCAGAGATATTTCAGGGCTTTAGAAATTTTAAGGTGTTGCATATCTAACCCCAAAGTGATAAGAATTTTATTTAAAGATTGGTTTTTATTCTTTATATAAGTATAGCATATTTAGATGGAAAAAAATTTCATAATAATAAGAGGACCTGCAGGAGGTGGAAAAACAACTATTGGTGTTGGGTTGGCAAAGGAACTTAAAGGAAAATTTATTTGTTTTGATAAAATTCTAAAAGAAAATAATTTGGGTTATCTCTCTGGAGAGAAATGGGTCCTAGAAAAAAAATGCCTAAAAGGTAATAAGATTGTGCTTAAAAAGATATTGGGAAAATTTAAGAATAAAAATGTTGTTATAGAAGGAAACTTTTATCATAAAAAACAAATAGAAGATTTAGAAAAAAATCTTCCAAAAACGCCTAAAATATTTACGCTTAAGGCGAATGTTCCAACCTGCCTTGAAAGAGATAAAACGAGAAAACCTCTTGGTGAAAAGGGAATAAAAGATGTCCATAAATTAGTTTCAAAATTTGATTATGGGAAAATAATTGAAACAGAAAAGAAAACAATGCGAGAAGTAATTAAAGAAATTATTTCATTTTTATAAAATGATATTCACAAATTCTGACGGAGGATGCCGCGGAAATCCAGGACCTGGTGCAATTGGTGTTATTGTGCGAACAAACAAAACAATCCTCACAAAATACAGTGCGTTTATAGGAAGACAAGTTACAAACAATATTGCTGAGTATGAAGCATTGATTAAAGCACTTGAATTAGCATCTCAATTTGGAAAAGAATTAACTTGTTATCTTGACTCTGAACTTTTGGTTAATCAGCTTCTTGGAAGATATAAAGTCAGAAATCATCGGCTTTTGCCGTTATTTTTGAAAGTCCAGAAACTTCAGGAAAATTTTGATTTGATAAAATACAAATATGTTCCTCGATGGAATTATTATCAAAAAATTGCAGATGAAATTTTAAACAAAGAGTTAAGCAAGAGGGGGTTTTGGAAAAAGGTTTGGCGAAAGAAATAAATCATTAGATATAAAAACTATTTTTCTTTTCATTAAATATGGGGCGTGAACAACAGATAATTGATGAGAGGCTGAGAAAAATAAAAGAGATGAGAAAAAATAAAATTAATCCTTATGCTTACAGATTTGATAAAAAACAAAATTGTGCAGAATGTTTGAGTTTGAAAATTGGCTCGAAAATTAAAACTGCGGGAAGGTTGATGACGACGAGGAATTTGGGAAAAATTGCTTTTGCGAATTTGCAGGACGCGTCGGGGAAAATTCAGATTGTTTTGCAGGAAGGGGAGACCCCTGCGAAAGTGCGCGAGTTTTTTAAGAAGTTTGCCGACGCTGGCGACGTGGTTGGAGTTGAAGGAGGGATTATCAAGACGCGGACAGGAGAGATTTCTATTCTTGTTAAGAAATTGGAGATTTTGAGCAAGGCGGTTTTGCCGTTGCCTGAAAAGTGGCACGGGTTAAAGGATATTGAGGAGAGGTATAGGAAGAGATATCTTGATATGAATATGAATCCTGAAGTGAGGAAAATTTTTGAGACGCGCGCGAGGATTTTGGAAGTGATGCGGAGTTTTATGAAGGAGAAGAATTTTGTCGAGGTGGAGACGCCGTTGTTGCAGACGATTTACGGCGGTGCGTCGGCGAAGCCATTCAAGACACACTGCGACGCGTATGATTCTGATTTATATTTGAGCATTGCACCGGAATTATTTTTAAAAAAATGTCTTGTTGGCGGATTTGACAGAGTTTATGAGATTACAAAAAAATTCAGAAACGAGGGAGTTGATAGACAGCACAACCCAGAGCACATGACAATTGAGTGGTATCAGGCATATGCGGATTACAGCGACGGCATGGACTTATTCGAGGAGTTGATAAAGAAAATCGCGAAGGAGATTTTCGGGAAATTTGTTTTTGAATATCAAGGGCAGAGAATTGACCTGAGCAAGTGGAAGAGGATGGGAATTCTCGACGCAATTAAAAAATATCTTGACGAGGATGTTTCAAAAATTAAGAGCGACGCTGAGGCGAAGAAAATCGCGAAGAAGCACGACATTGATGTTAATGGAATTACGAGGATTAATTTGCCTGATGAGTTGATGAAGTTGTTTCGGCACAAATTAATTCAGCCGATTTTTCTGACAGATTATCCGATTGAACTCGCGCCGTTGGCAAAACCAAAACGCGGAGATCCGACCAAGGCAGAGATTTTTCAGCCGTTTGTCGGAGGCATGGAATTAGGAAGAGCATATTCAGAGTTAAATGACCCTGCACTTCAAACAGAGCATTTTGAAGAACAGGAAAAGGAGAGAGCAAAAGGAAACGAGGAGGCGATGGAAACAGACAGGGATTTTGTGACTGCACTGGAACATGGAATGCCACCTGCGTGCGGAGTTGGAATTGGGATTGAGCGAGTTGTGATGCTTTTTACAAATTCGTCGTCGATAAGAGATGTTATTATATGGCCGTTTATGAAACCAAGTGGGGAAATAAAATGAAATCACCATCAAACGAACTAATTGATGAGGAGAAATATTCTTTAGAAACTTACAAAAGTAAGAAAAAGAAACTTGAAGCAAAATGGATAAAACTTCCTTCAACATTGAGGTTTATAGAATTTTTAAAACATTATATTAAAGAGAAATTTATTCAAAATTTAAGAAATTTTAAATCTCAAAAATGAATTTTTTTCTCGCAGTAAAACTTTTTAACCCCTTCCTCTTTTTATAAAATGGACCTCAAAAAGTTAAAAGAAAAATAAAGGGCTTTTCGAAGAAGGATATTATAATTACCCGCCACGCAGAGTTGCAGGCTTTTATAAGAGAGGTAGAATTAGAAGAAGTCCGGGAAAATATCATTAATCCAAAGAGACTTGTTTATGCGAGGAGGCAAGAGGCGACAAAGGAAAGCGAGGGAAAATATGACTGCTATTTTGCTTACTCAAAACATTTATACCATCGATATGCTCTTGTTGTCAACGGAAAAGTTATTATAGTCACGATCATTAAAATAAATAGAGATTGGCAGAAGGCGATTGGCTAAAATGGAAAAATTTAATTTTGATTACGAAAGTGAAAGTGACGATTTATTTATTTATTCAGAAGGGAAAAAATCAGCAGGGGCAGTAGAGTTTGGCAGTTTTATCCTGGATTTTGATGACAAACATAATCTCGTTGCTATACAGATAATGAATGTTTCAGAAGTTCTTGCAAAAATTCTTTCTAAAATGGTGGAAGTTTCAAAGATAAAAGAAATAAAAGCAGAGATTGTTAATTTCCGGGATATGGACGCGATTAAGTTTAGTATTTCCGACGGCAAGGTTAAAGAAAAAGCGAATATTTTGATTCCACGTATCCGGGAAAAGAGTCCTGTTCTAATATATTAAAAAATGATTTCCCGCACTTCTGCTCTCGAACTATTAAAAAAATATCCACAAGCTGACGCTGATAGAAATCATTATCTTGAAAGCGAGGCAATTATGCGTGCGCTCGCAGAGAAATTTGGAGAGGATGTGGAATACTGGGGCATGCTCGGGCTTTTGCATGACGTGGATTGGGCAATTACAAAAAATAATCCTTCGGAGCATTTGAGCAAAGCTCCTGAAATTTTGAGAGACGTGGGTTTTGACGAGGAGTTTATCGACGCTGTTTTGTCGCATGATTGGGACACGAGATTCTTCTGCAGTGAAAAGACAAAGCGCGCGAGAAGAAAGTTGAACACGCGCTTGCGTCGTCGGAAACTTTGACAGGAATTATTTACGCGTATGCGTTGATGCGAGGAAGAAAAATTTCAAATATGGAAGTTAAAGGTTTGAAAAAGAAATTTAAAAATCTGTCGTTTGAAAAGATTTTCTCTTTCCTCAATCATAAACATTCTTCCTATGCCCAATTTTCAAAACATACAGAACTTTAATTTCTTCTAAAACATCGACGATAATTCTGTAATTTCCAACTCTTAATTTATAACCTTTAATCTGAGATAAGTGTTTAAGGTAATAAAAAGGATTTTGTTTGCATTCTTGCAATTTATCCCAAATTCTTTTTTTAGTTTGCTCGTCTAATTTATTCAAAAAATCCAACGCTTTTTTATCAAACTGAATTTCATACATTTTACAAGCCGAGAATTTTTTTCGCCTCTGCTTCTGTATACAACTCCCCTTTCTTAATTCTTTCTCGCGCCTCTTTAATTTCCTTAACTGTTTTCTGGGAAAGTTTTGGTTCATCCTCGCATTTAGTCGCAATGTAGATTAATTTTCTAATTAATTCATTGTAACTTTCATTTTTGTATTGCTTGAATTTATCCAAATCTTCTTTTGTCTGGATATTCAAACGAATTGTTGTTTCAGTCATTTTATTTTCCATTATACATTTGTATACAATTGTATACTATTTAAATCTTTTTACAAACATCCAAAAAAATAAAAACCCCTCTTTCCTAATTTAATTATGGTATTAATTGTCAAGTCAAACATAAAAAAAGTTGTGCGGGAATTAGATAAAGAAAATTCTGTGTCAAGTGTTGCTGAAGAAGTTGGAATGGCAATGGAGCGAAAAGTAGAGGACTTGCTAAGAGATGCAATTAAACGCGCAAAAGAAAATCACCGACGGACTTTGCACGCGAGGGATTTGTAGAAAATAATAAAAACTTCTTATTCTTATTTCTTTATGGAAAGAATAAAAAAAGAAAGAAAAGAAAAAATTATTGAAAAAATTAATCCAGATAATTATGAAATCTCGTGGAATGAAGAAGGTGTTCCGTATAAATTCAAAAAAAAATCAGAGATAAAAAAAGGGCGGAAGTCGCGGGGGCAGGGAGCGAGGTTTGAGCTGAAAGTTCGCGAGGAATTGGAAAGCAGAAATTGGATTGTTACAAAATGGATGAATAATATTGATTTGGAAAAAGGAAAAATTATTCCAGCAAAAAGAAAATACAACCCATTCAAAAAAGTTCTAGTAATTGGAACTGGTCTCCCGGATTTTGTTGCTTTCCGACGATACGGAGAGAAATGTGAAGTAATTGGAGTTGAAGTTAAAATAAACGGAATTCTTTCAAAAGAAGAAAAAGAAAAATGCAAATGGTATTTGAAAAACGGAGTTTTCTCTGCAATTTGGATTGCAAAAAAAGGAAAAAAACGCGGGCAGATTGAATATGATGATTTTGCAGAAAAGTATAACAAAACTTAAAATCAAGTTATTCTTATTATTTTATGAGATTATCGTTGGTATTTATAATTGTAGTTTTTTTAATTAATTTTGTCAATGCGTCGTGTTCTGATAATCAAATTGATATTAATTCTGCGTCATTGGAAGAATTAAAGGAACTGATTGGAATCGGGCCTGGGAAAGCACAGGCAATAGTCGACGAAAGACCTTATGAAAGTTTAGATGATTTAGTAAATGCTTATGGAATTGCCGAGGCAACTCTTAAAAGAATAAAAAGCCAGGGGTTGGCGTGTGTTGAAGAAGATAAAATGGAAGAAGAAAAAGAAGAGTCAAAAATTGTTGCAGAAAAAATTATTGAAATTAAAACAGGCGAAGTTATTAACCTTGCACCAAAAGATATAAAAGAAGAAAGAGATTTGAAAAAATTAGACAAGAGCAATTATGCTGTTTATGGATTTGTTGTGTTCAGTATTTTGCTTGGTTTGTTGTTTGTGCTAAAATTAAAAAAACAAAACAAAGATGAAATTGAATGAACCAATTAGGGCAATAATGATTTTAGAAATTATTGGCAGACCTCCTGAACATCTGAAAGAGATACTTGGAAAATTAATCAAGAGTATTGGCGACGAGAAAAATATTAAAATTGTGAGTGAAAAAATCGGAGAGGCTCAGGAGATAAAAGAACAGAAAGATTTTTATTCGGATTTTGCAGAAATTGAAGTTGAAGTTGAATCATTATTTAATCTGCTTTTACTAACATTCAAATACATGCCAGCACATATTGATATTATTTCCCCTAAAAGTTTAGATATGACAAACAACGACGGAAATAGTATTCTTAATGAACTTGCACGACGGCTTCATGGTTATGATGAAGTTGCACGAGTTTTGCAAATGCAAAATGCACAAATGCAACAAAAGATGAGAGAGGCTGGATTTGAGATTAGGGAAGAAAATCCTGAAAAAGTAGAAAACAGCGAAGGAAAAAAGGAAAAGAAAGTGAGAAAGAGAAAGGAGAAATAAGAGACAGCGACGGGAAAAAAGAGAAGAAAGTTAGGAAGGGAAAATAGTGGGGAGAAAAGGAAAGGGAAATACAAATAAGATAAATTTCTTAATACTGTAGGTAATGAAAGATATATTTGGAAATAAAATTACTCATGATATTTACGGAAATTCATTAAGTAAAATAAATAAAAGAGAACCAATTTCTAAATCTCAAAAAAATGAAGTTTTAGCGAGACAAAAAAATAGATGTGCGAAATGCCCAAAACCACTTGATATGAGAGCGACACATTTTGACCACATTAAAGAAGTTTATAGAGGAGGAAAAAGTAGAATAGAAAATTTACAAGCTTTATGTGCAGATTGTCACAATATAAAAACACATGATGAAAGATTAAAGAAAGTTGAAAAAAGAAGAAAGAAAAGTAATATTAAAACAAATCCTTTTGGGATAAAACCGATTAAAATACAAAAATTTAGGTTTTGAAAACCCAACAAACCCGTCGGTAAATTCTAAATTGTGCTTACAATCTGCGGACTTGGAAGATTTGATTTATTCTCCTGAATTATTATTGGATTTTTTTCAAAAATTCTGTTTCTTATTTTTACCTGATAATTAAGCCGAAATTCAATTATTCCTTCATCTATTTTTGCTTTAAAATTCCATCTTGAAATCTCTCTCAAATTTAATTTAGACATTTTTAAAAATTCCGACGCTTCAAAAATCTGTATTCCAACAATAAATTTTTCTTCATCAATATCTATAACCATATTTCTGAACTCAATAGAAAAATTATATTCTCTATTTTTAACTTTGAAAAACAAAATATCATTTGCAAAATCATAATCCATTTCTCCTTCTGCTTCCAAATGTTTTGGTTTTATATCTTTGGTATTTGCCATTCTTCTATAAAATAGAAAGTAACTATTTTAATCTTTCTGTCAGCAATATCAATTACTATTTTAAGATTTTTATTATTATATTTATAGAATACAGAATATTTTTGATTATACTGAAAACCAACTAAAAAGGGTTTTTCACAAATAAGAATTCTTTTTAATTCATCACAACTATAAATTTTCCTTTGTTTTTCACTTAATCTAAAGAAAGTATGCTCTGTGCATTTAATTTGTTCTTTATTATATTCACAAAGAAATTTAGTGAATTCTCCAACATCTATTCTCTTTTTAATTCTCGTATCTTCAAACATTTTATTTTATAAATAAATAATATAAAAATCTTTTCAAAACTCCGTCGGCAACTCATTATCTTTTCCCGTACTTTTTCTTGAATTCCTGCAATTTTTTCAAAGCATCGTCCTCTAAATTTTTATTTTCTTCAATTTTTTCAGGAGAAGGTTTTTTAAAAATTTGTTTTGGTAGGGGAGGAAATTGTTCTGGAAGATTTGAAAAAGATTTATTGCTTTTGAATGGAAGTTTTGCTTCACTTTTTACTCCGCGATATTTTTTGAAGAAGAACCATCCAATTCCAAGAACAATAATTATTAAAATTGACCAACCAAGCCAGCCATATGAAGTTGTTTCCTGTTTGACGCAATTACCCTCACAACAAATTCCGTCTTTAGCATAAGTTAAATCAACAGAACATTTTTCATCTGTTTCGCAAACTTTTCCGTTCATCTCTGAACATGTTTTAATGACAGATTCTTTTTCTTCTGCTTCTGACATTTCATAGTTCTGCAAATAAATAATCATTATTCCAGTGTATGCATTAATACCTGATTCTGTCTGTGCTTTTAATTGTCCTTCAATTACTTTCTCGTCGACACTCTTTGTAAAGTATAATCCTATTTCAATTTCTTCATCTGGTTCTAACTTTTCTATTTCTGTTACAGGCAATTCAAGATAAGGTATTAATTCATCTGAAAAAGAAATTGTTATGTCTTCGAGAGTTTCCTGCCCGATGTTCTGTAATTTGAGTGTCCTGACAAGTGTCTCGCCTGTTGAAATTTTTATCTGAAATTCTTCAAAATTGAATCTCATGTCTTTTTCTTTTTTATTTGAAACAGGAGTTGCAATAACATAAAGCGGAACTTCGTAAATTGTATTATTTGTCGAGAGAATTATTTTTTTCAAAGAATCCTCTTCAACCCCTATTGTTTTTAACTGGATTTTTCTTATTGCTCCTGTAATTAATGAGAAATTTTTTTCATCGCCTTCTTCAAATTCTCCGAGAGTAGAAGAGATATAATTTCCCGCGTCTCCTGTTTCTGGTTCTATTTTTAAATTTATTGTTATTTTTTTTTCATTTAAATTTTGCATTTGTAATTCAAATTCATCAGAAGTTACAATCACGCCCGGCTCTACCCAAAAATCAGCTGTCTCATTTGTAATTGTAAAATTTTGTATCACATCCTCGTCGATGACCGAACTTCCCTGAAGATATTTTACATTTTCTAAACGAAGAGAATAATTATCTATTCTCTCTGAAAGATGTGCATAAAGATAATATTCCTCTCCTATTTTTGTTAAGTGAGGTTCAATAGAAGTCCGGGTATGCCCACGATAAAATATTACATTATTTACTGTAACTGCATCAACAAAGTTCGCGGAAAATTTTGCAATCAATGTTTCGCCCTGTGAGTAATTTGATTTTATCTCAAATTCAACTGCAGAAATAATTGGAAATATAAGAATTAAAAAAATTAAAAGTGATAATGGTTTTTTCATACAGAACTAATTGAATGTGGTTTAAATAATTTGTTGGGCAGGAATATAAATATAATTTATTATTTTCCCATATCTTTTAATTTTTTCAAAATATCATCGATTTCACTTGGTTTTTTTGGTGCAGGTCTTAATGGGTTTCTTGAAGAAGGAGGAAGAATTCTTCGCGGAGTTATTCGTCGCTGAATTGGTCTTAAGATAGACTCCCTGGATTGATTTCCTGGCCCTGGACCTGATTTTGTAAATTTGGATTTTATTTTATAATAATAATTTCTAAAGCGATTTCTGAATATTATTGCAAGAACAACCAGAATTATTAAAATTATTAAAAGCCATATCCACCATAAACTTTTAGTTTCAGAAGAGTCACTCATGCAACAGATGTCGCCGTAATCACAGGAATAAGAACTTGCTTCTTTTTCGTTATGTTCGCAACCATAAGGACGGCAAACCCCCTTATAATATTCGCAATTTAATCCTGCTCCTTCTTTTTCTGCTTCACATCTTCCACCAACACAACATGATTTTCCATAATTTATATCAGATGCTTCTGTAGTTATTCCTCCTAAACAAACTTCTCCTTTCTCACATATTCCTCCTCCTTGTTTTGAACAAGTTTCTATTGCTTTTTTTTCATCACAACATATTTTTCCAACTCCGCAGGAATAATCATCTAAAATATTTCCTTCACATTCAGTTTCATGAATACAATAATAACCCGCATCCTCACAATCATCTGTTGAAGAAGTTGAGGAATAGGATTTTTTTGGCCAGATGGAATAAAGGAGAAAGGCATTGTTTCTTATATTGCCTCCATCCCAGCACCCGTCGCTATTCTGAATTTCTAATAACCAATTTTTTGTTGCTGATTTTTCAGAAGGTGATTCATATTGAAAAGGAAGAAGTGCAACTGCAGAATCATAAAACTTATCCCCTGACCTATCCCAATACTGCGTCTCTTGTTTTAGCAAAACATCTGCACGAAAATCAGAAGCACCTGTCAGCAAATATAAAAATGCTTCTGGAATTAATTTTTTATTGTCATCAGCCATGGTAATCAAATAAGGCATGTAAGAAGAGATATCATAACCGAAATGATCAAGAACGAGTGTTGCCCAAAGTGTTCCTTCGTAGTCGCAGTTGCCTGTATCTGAAAAACATTTAAAATCAACTTTTTCAGAGGTTGTTCCTTCTGCAGATGCAGAGGATATTGATTCAGAAACATAAATTGTTGGGGATGTTTTTTTCTTGTATAGTAAAGTTGTTAAAAATTGCTGGTCGCATGAAACTTCAAATTCATAATTATAACATGACGGGGAAACACGCAACCAATAGTCGCTATCTGAAAGAGTTAAACAATTTCCTGCAGATGAACTTAATTGTTTGCCCTCACTGATTGTTGTCTTGTAAGTTGCACCGCCATAACTTATTGAGCAAATTGTTTTTTCCGGGCTTTCAATTTCCAGATACCAAATAATATCTTCAGGCGTTGTGTTTTTTGAAAATAACCATTCTTCTGCGTCGAGTGTTGATGAACTTGCACTATCAAGAGCAAGAATTGCCTGCGCTGTTGTTTTTATTTTGCAATTAGATTTTGGCCAGCATTCGTTGTCCCATGAATCTGCAAGTATTTCTCCCTTACATTTTCCAATTGCTAACAATGAAAAAATATTATCTTCCAGCGACGAGGAACAATCATCCCCTAATTTATTCTCCAGACATTTGTAGGCATTTTCGACTTTTGAGGATTCACTTAAAGAATTTTCTGTTTCATTTTCTGCAATAACAAAAGGCATGACTAATAAAATAAATAATAGAACAAGCGTTATTCCTCTTTTCATTTTTTAATAAGTTAAGTGTTGTTTTTAAAATTATCCTTAATTTTCTTTTTCCTTGCACCTGCAAAGTTTTTCCTAACCACATAATTCACTGGATTTTTTATTTTATTGCAAAGATTGTCAGGAATGCAAACACCAATTCCCTGATAAAATTCGCGGCAGTTTGGAGGCATAATTGGTTTGTGGCGATAACTCCAGAGCAATTGTGATTTGATGTAACCTTGTTTGATTGGAACTTCGTTTTTTTTATTCCAGTCGTCGATATTTTTTTCAAGTTCTTGTTTTTCCATTCCTATTGAGCGGAAAAAATTTATCAAAACAAACAAGGCGCGTTTTCTTCCGTCGGAAACTCCTTTTAGAATTTTTTTTATGCAAGGAGGAAATTTTTCTTCTGAAATATCATCTAGTTTAATTGGCTTGAATTCGGCAAATTTATCTGTTATTTTTTCATCTGTTTCCCCCCGAGAAATTTTATTTTCACGATACCAATCCATTGCCTGCATAACAAGTTCTTTTGCTTCATCTTGTTTTGCATCTGGCATAAAATTTTTTACAATTATTTTCATCGGGTCTGCATCTTTTAACTGAAAATTCTCAAGATCTTGTTTTTCAATGACAACGCTCGCGAGGGCTGTTTTTTCATGAAGAGAATAAGGTGTCCGAAACAAATGCCGAGGAGAAACAAGAATCAAGTCCAAACCCATTAAATCAAATAAATCAGTTTCTATTTTTTGCGAGAAATTGTCTGGATTTTCTTTTGAATTAATATTGCATTTGTTACATTCATAATAATTTTTTGTGTCCTGAATTATAAATTTTTTTCTACAATTAGGACAGTAAAAATTTTGCTTTTCTTCTTTCCGGATTTTTTTTGATTCACCGATTTTGCAATCTGGGCAGAATAATTCAATAGAATAAAATTCTTCAGAGATTTCATTGCAATTATTGCATTTTATTCCTTTTTTTATTTTAACATTTTTGAATTGATTGTAAAAATCATCTGGAAGAATGTTCTCCATTTCTTTTCTTGCTTCATAACGAAGGTAATCAACGATTTTTCGAGGAAGTTCTGGAAAAAGGTCTTTTGTTCTTTCTCCTCCGACTTCTTTTGGAAAAGATTTCCATGGAATTAAGATATGCCATCCTTTTGAACCGGAAAATTTTATTCCGATGTTTTTTACATTATTTTTTTCAAGAACATTTATTATTGCTTGCGCTGCAAGTTTTGAATAATCAAACCATTTGCAGTCAATATCTATCAGCAAGTCCCATCCTGTTCTAAGTTCGTTGAGTTGTTTTTCTATCATGCCTGTCTGAATCTGAAGCGGGTCTGACCAAATTTCTTCTGAACAATGAAAGCTTGTTGCCCCTTTTTTTACAAGTTCAAAAACATCACCTGGATATTGGAGAGAATCAGGACGTTTTCCAAAACCCTCAAAATATCTCGGGCATACTTCGCGATTTTGCGCGAATTCCACGATTGCCTTTTGAATTGATGGATTAGAGTAATAAAGATGTGTTATTTTTTTTATTCTTTGTTCTTTAAAAGAGATTGAATTTTCCGACATATTAAATAAATAGTATTAAGTTTAAATAAATAATCTATACTTCAAGATAACAATTAATTTAAAGGGTTTGTGTGTGAAATAATCATGTTAGTTAAAATTGAAGAGCCGGCGCATTTTACAAAGGTTATTGAAATAATTTCAGAACTGGTTTCAGAAGTTCGGATAAAGTTGAATGAGTTTGGAATGAGCATCACAGCAATTGATCCTGCGAATGTTGCGCTTGTTGGATTTCGCTTGCCAAGAAGTGCGTTTTCACAATTTGAATCCGGACATGATATTCTTGGAGTTAATCTTGATGATTTGAAAAAAATTCTAAAAAGAGCAGGTGCAAAAAGTTCACTTATATTAGAGAAAAAAGAAAACCAGTTAGAGATAAGAATAGAAGATAAAATAAGACGGAAATTTGGGCTGAATTTAATTGAAGTTGAAGGAGAAGATATTGATTTTGAAGAAAAGGTTTCTCGGATGATGTTCAGTGCAAAAGTTGAAATGAATTCAGAGGATTTTATTGCTTCTGTCGAGGACTGCGGGGTTGTTGCTGATGCATGCTCATTTATTATTGAAGATGGAAAATTTATAATTGAAGCAAAAGAAATGAATTCTGCACGTTCTGAATTTTCCGACGAGGCAAATGTTTCAGGGGAGAACTGCAAGTCGCGTTTTAGTTTGGAATATCTTGCGAAATTTGCAAAGGGTTCAAAACTTACAGACAAAACAAACTTGCAATTTGCAAATGACCATCCGCTTGGAATGCATCTTAAAATTGATGCGATTGAGATAAGTTTTATTCTTGCACCGAGGGTGGAAACAGAGAATTGAGAAAAGTTTATAAGTATTTTAAAATTATTGGTAAGATTTATATATGTATATACTTTCACTAATAGGTAGATTACTATGGATATTCATAAAGAAATAATTAATTTTATTAAAAAAGAAAAAGTTGTGACAAGCTCAGAAATTGCACAAAAATTTAAAGTTTCTTGGAATACTGCTGAAAAATATCTTCTTGAATTAATTATTGAAAGAAAAATAATTAAAATTAAAAAATTAGGGGTTAATCTTTGGATGTTAAGATGAAACGCGGGCAAGTGAGTATTTTTATTATCGTGGGTATTTTGATAATTGCTGCACTGATTTTCTTTTTTGCGTTTAAGGGGAAGATTATGCCTCAACAAATTTCAAGTGAAAACATTAATCCAAATATTTTTCTTGAAGCATGTATTGAAGACAAGGTCAAGGAGACTGCAGAAATAATCGGAATTCAAGGAGGTTATGTAGAACCACAATTTTCAAAAAAATTCAAATTCAGCGACGAGACAGATTATAGTGAAATATCTTACTTGTGTTATACTGAAAATTATTATGTGCCGTGTGTTATGCAACAACCAATGTTAATTCAGCATATAAAAAATGAGATTAAAAATGAAATAAAAAACGAAGTTAAAGATTGTTATGACAATCTGATTGCTGGTTTGCAAAAAGAAAATTATGAAGTTAATTCAAAATATAGGGATTTTGAAATAGAGTTTATTCCGAAGAGAATAAATGTAAATATTGATGCTGAAATTTCAATGAAAAAAAATGAAGTTGGTTCAAATCAGAAAGGGTTCAAAGTTTCTGTGAATAGTTATCTTTATGATTTGTCGACGATTGCGCAGGAGATTTTGAGCCAGGAAGGAGAGTATTGTAATTTTGAACAAGTTGGTTTTATGTTGCTTAATCCAGGTTTTGAACTTGATAAATTCAAGACAGGAGATTCAGACACTATCTACACTCTTAAACATAAAAAAAGTAAAGAAATCTTCAGATTCGCTGTAAGGGGGTGTGTTATTCCAGCAGGAATGTAAAATGAAAAATACTGACTTGCATATTCATACTTATTATTCTGACGGAGAATTGTCCCCTGCAGAAGTTGTGCGACTTGCGAAAAAATCAGGAGTAAAAAATATTGCAATAACAGATCATGATTCCATAAAAGGAATTGATGAGGCAATTAGAGAAGGAAAAAGAATTGGAATCAAAGTTATTCCTGGAGTTGAAGTTAGAGCAAATGGAACAGAAGTTTTGGGATATTTTATAAATTATAAAAATAAAAAGTTTGCAAAACAAATTGAAAAAAGTGCAAAGAAAAATGATTATTACACAAAAAAATGGTGTGAAAAATTAAAAAAAGAAGGTTATAATATTGATTTTAAGGATATTGTAAAAAAATTTCCAAAAGCAAAAGGGAATATCAATACGGCATATGTTATTAATTTTTTTCATTTTGAAAAAAAAGAGAGCCAAGAATTTTATAATAAAATTAAAAAATTTCAACCAAAGAAAAAAAGAATTTCTCTTGTCAAGGCGATTAAGAGAATAAAAAAAGCCAGCGGCGTCGCTGTTCTTGCACATCCCTGGATTTATCCAGATTGCTTGAAAGAAAAAAATATTAAAAAATATATTAAAGCGGGTTTAGATGGAGTTGAATTAAATAATGGCGATAAAGAAAATTACAGGACAGAAAAAATTATTAGAAAGATAAAAAACATTTCTGAAAAATATAATTTAGTTTTAACTGGAGGAAGTGATTTTCACTATAAAGAGGGTTTTGGAAATGGGAAACATATTATTGGAAAAGTGGGTTGTGATGAAAAAGTGATTGAAGAATTAAAAAAGAGGTTGAGAAGATGAAAAGAAATTTTTTAATAACAGTTTGTGTGTTTCAGATTTTTTTATTAGTAATGATGATTGTTTCAATAAATTATAATATTTATCAATCAGATATCTTGCCTTTTGTAAGTGCTGAAACATTTAGCTGTTGTGAAAAAACAAATGATGGTGCAATTTGCCAGGATGTTCTCTCAAATTATGAAAATTGTGCTGCGGATATTGTTCCGACAAAATGTTCTTCTTATTCTGAATGCCAGATTGGCTGTTGCATCGACGACGAAGAAGGACTTTGCACAACAATGTCTCCGAGAGCAAAATGCGAGGAAAACAGAGGAATCTGGAAAAATGAAAAAAATTGTAATTTACTGGAATGCCAAAAGGACTGCTGTGTTCTCGGAAATGAAGCCCAGTTTATCACAGAAAAAAGATGTGAATTGCTTTCACTTATTTTTGGATTTGAAAAAGATTTCAGAAATTTTGGAACAGAATATGAATGCCTCGCACTTAAAGCAAATCAAATTGAAGGGGCGTGTGTTTTTGAAAATGGAATTTGCAAGTTTGGAACAAAAAGTGAATGCATTCGTCTTGGAGGAAAATTTTCAGAAGGAAATCTGTGTTCAAAAGAAAGTTTGAATACAACTTGCGAAAAGCAATCTTCAATCAGATGCATTGACGGAAAAGATGAGATTTACTGGTTTGATAGTTGTGGGAACAAGGAAAATATTTATTCTTCTGACAAAGATGCATCGTGGAATGATGGAAAAGTTTTGATTAAATCAGAAAGTTGTGGTGCTGGAAATTCAAATACAAATTCAGTTGATTGTGGAAATTGTAATTATTTTTTAGGAAGCATTTGTTCTGAATCTTCTCTTTTAGAAAAAGGAGTGAAAGACGGAAATTTTATTTGTGAAAACTTGAATTGTATTGATGAAAATGGAAACGAAAGATTGAATGGAGAAAGCTGGTGTGTTTATGATTCTTTTATTGGCGACGGAAAAGATACTGTTGGAAGCCGACACTGGAAAAGAATGTGCATTGACGGGAAAATAAAAGTTGATCCGTGTGCTGATTATCGAGGACAAATTTGCGTTCAGGCAAAAATAGAAGGAGGAGATGGAAAATCTTTTACAACAGCAGCATGTGTTTTAAATGAAGCAACAAAATGTCTAAATTATAATTTAAGGCAAGATATGAAAGCGTGCAAGGAAAATGAATATTGTGTTGTAAAAAAAATTAACATTGATTCTGATTTTAAATTTGATGTTTGTGTCGGAGCATATCCAAAGGGTTTTGACCTGACAAGAGAAGAATATATTGAGTCACAGAATATTTGTTCAATGGCGAGTCAGAAATGCGAGGTGCGTTATGTAAAAAATTGGAGAGGAAAATGGGGATGTAAAAATAATTGTAATTGTGAAAACAGTGCTTTTTCAGAACAAATGAATGACTTGTGCATTTCCCTCGGTGATTGCGGAAGTTATGTTAATTATCTTGGCGACGGAACAAACAATGCAGTTGTTGAAAATGCCCCAGGTGTTTCATGGGAGGACTACAAGAAATATGCAGAAGTAAATAAAAGCCAGTTTGCAAAGCCAAATAGTATCCCGCAAATTCTTAAAGCAATTACTGGAAATTCTGGTGGGGCAAATTTAGAAGAACAAGAAGCAAGCAGTTTTGAAAAGGGGGCGATGTTATTAGGGACTATATCATTTGCGACAGGAACGCTGATTAGTGCAGGGATGGTAATAGGAGAAGCATTTCCAAGTCTTGTGATAATAGAATTAAGTGAATCTGCTGCTACAACTCTTGGTTCTATAAGTGCGGCTGCATCTGGTATTGGAATTGGATTGATGATTGGTTCTCTTGCTGCAAAAGCATTTGGAATTCAAGGAGATGCAGCAACAGCATTAGTTATTGCAGGAGGTGTTGCAGGAGGTGTTGCGGGCTTAGGGGCTACTGGAGCATTAGGAACAACAATGACAAGTTTTTCAACTTTTGGAGGATTATTTGGACCAATGCTAGCTACAATGATTTGGGCAGCAATAGCTGTCGCAGTAATAGCTACAATTGTAGAACTAATTGGATGGGGGGACACAAAAATTGTTGTGGTGAAATTTGAATGCCAGCTGTGGGAAGCACCATTAGGGAATAAAAATTGCGAAAAGTGCAACGATGACCCTCTAAAACCTTGTTCTAAATATCGATGCGAGTCACTTGGACAAGCATGCAAATTATTAAATAAAGATACTGAAAATCCTATTTGTGAAGGAATTACCAACGACGGCAAACCTCCAATAATTACAATAGGAAATATTATAGAGAATTTTGAATTTTCAGGAACAAGTGATTTTAAAACAGAACTCAAAGAAAAAGGAAAAAAGTGCATTACAGAATTTACACCTGTTGTTTTTTCATTAAACACTGACGAATATGCACAATGTAAATATAGTTTTGAAAGAACACAAGATTATGGGGGTATGAATCAATTTCCAATTGAACAAAATATGTTTTCAGAAAATCACACATTTGCATTTTCAATTCCAAGTGTGGATAGTGTTCATACTTATAACATAGTCGGCAATCTAACCGAAATGTATTCTGATATGAATATGTATGTTCGGTGCCAGGACTATCACGGGAATTATAATTCAAAAGAATATATAGTTCATTTTTGTATCAATGATGGTCCTGATTTAACACCACCAAAAGTTGTTGCTACAAATCCTAAAAATAATAATTATCTTACTTATGGAACAACTGAATCTAATCTGGATATTTATATCAACGAGCCAGCAGAATGCAGAATTGATTCAAATGACCGGACTTATGAACAAATGAGAAAGAACATGGTTTGTGATACTGACTTGCTTCATTATACGGATTTTGGGTGGAAATGCTCGACGACATTGTATGATTTAAAAAATGAAGAAAATAATTTTTACATTAGATGCAAGGACCAGCCATGGATGCTCAATGATACAACCGCAGAATTTAATGAAGCCACAAATAAAATAACTTATAAGATGAGAAATGCAAATCAGGAAAGTTTTGTTTTTGATTTATTTGGTTCTGAAAGCGAATTAAATATTAATTCTATTGAACCAAGCGGGGAAATTTTTAGGGGTTTTGAACCAGTAACAATAAACTTAAATGCAAGAACATCAGGGGGCGCTGAAAACGGAGAGGCACTTTGTTATTATAAATTTTCAGAAAAAGGAGAAAACATTCTTTTCTCTGATACATATTCTAACTTGCATAATCAAGAATTTAATTCAATGATGTCTGGAGATTATGAAATTTTTATTGAATGCGAGGACAATGCAGGCAACATTGCAAAGAATAAAACAAATTTTGAGATAATTGTTGATTCTGACGCACCAAAAGTTGTGAGGGCTTATAATAAAAATGGGAAATTAATTCTGATTACCGACGAGGACGCAGAGTGTTATTATGATTTTGAAAGATGTAATTTTAATGAAGCAAATGCAACAGCAATGAGCGCCACTTTCACAAAAGAACATAGTGCTGATTTTGTTTCAGGACAAACTTATCATATAAAATGTGGGGATATATGGGGAAACAAAGGAGAAGGTTGCACAATTAAAATTAGAAAATGGTAGATATTTTTATAAATCTAAAATGAGTAAAGAGAATATGAAAAAAAGAGGAATTTTTCTACCACATAAACGCTCACAAATAACTATCTTTGTAATTGTCGCGATTATGATAATTGTCGTTGCTGTTTTAATTTATTTTCTTTATCCAATAATAAAGACAAATATCGGAATTGGCTCAAAAAACCCGTCGATATTTCTGCAAAATTGTCTTGAGGACAAAATAAATGAAGGTATTGAATTGTTATCCAAACAGGGAGGTTCTATTGAACCTGAATTTTATTTTCTTTATAATAATGAAAAAGTGGAATATTTATGTTATGCTGAAAGTTTTTATCAGACATGTGTTATGCAACAACCAATGCTGAAAAGACATATTGAAGGAGAGATTAAAAATTATATTGATACAGATGCAAAAAATTGCCTTGAAAGTTTAAGAGTTAATTATCAAAACAGGGGCTATAACGTGCAGATGAAAAGTGGAGATATTGATGTTGAGATTCTTCCGAATATTGTTTCTGTTAATTTTAATGAATCAATTGTTCTGACAAAAGATGAAACAGAGAGATATAATTCAATTCGGGTTTCTGTAAAGAATAATATTTATGAACTTGTGAGCATTGCAAACAGCATATTAAACTGGGAAGCAAAATACGGCGACGCTGAAACAACAACTTATATGAATTATTATCACGATTTGAAAGTTGAAAAGAAAAGGCAGTCAGACGGGACCACAATTTATATCCTGACTGACAGAAACAGCGACGACAAATTTCAGTTTGCATCGCGGAGTGTTGCATGGCCACCTGGTTATGGTGCAGAGGAGGTTTATTGATGAGACGACAAATTTTAACAAAAATTAAAGACATTGAAAAAATTGCAAGAGAGATTTCAAAAATAAAAAATGTTGAAGCAATTTATTTATTTGGAAGTCAATCAAGAGGAAACGCAGGGCCATTGTCAGATATAGACATTTGCATAATCGGCGGTTTAACTGAAAAAGAAAAAAGCAGAGTTTATTATTTTTCGTCGGACAATCTGGATATTTCTTTTTTTGAACAACTTCCAATAATAATTCAGTTTAGAATTTTGAAAGAAGGAAAAAAATTATTTGTTAGGGATAGAAATAAAATTGACGAATTAAAAATAAGAATAATCAAAAATTATATTGATTTCAAATATGTGATTAATGCATATTGCAAAGAGATTTTAAAATGTACGATATAGAAAAAATAATTAAAATAATCAAAGAAATAAAAGATTATGAAAGGGAATTAGAAGAGATGGGGGTGAATTCATTGAAAGATTTGGATGAGCCGAAAACAATTCATGCAACTTCAATGCTATGCTTTGCGATCTTGAACAGAGTAATTGATCTGGGGCAGGAAATTTTAATTAAAGAAGAAGCCGGATTTCCGTCGAGATATGCAGACATATTTTATAATCTTGCAAAAATAGGTTTTATGGATAAAAAAGAAGCAGAAGAATTAAAGCAGTTAATTGATTTTAGAAATATAATTGCCCACGCATATTTTGAGTTAGGAAAAAAAGATATTTTAAAAATGGTTGAGGGAATATTTATAATTGATAAATTTATTGAAAAAATAAAGAAGAGAGTTAAGAAATGAAAAAAATATTTTTGATTTTTTTGGGAATCTTTTTAGTTGGAACTTTTATTTCTGCTGAGGCATCTTATTGCTGTGAACGATTGGAAAGTGGTGCGTGGTGCCAGAACGCCAGAGAAGATTTATGTGATGATGATTATAGAATTGCTCCGACATCATGCGAAGCAACTTCTTATTGCAGAACAGGAACTTGTATTGATAGTGAAGAGGGAACATGTATGGAAAATACCCCGCAAAAAGTTTGCGAGGAAAATGAAGGTGTTTGGTATGACAATGAAGCAGATGAAGTCCCTCAATGTGAACTGGGTTGTTGCTTAATTGGAGACCAAGCAGCGTTTGTAACAAAAACAAGTTGCAAGCGACTTTCTGCTCTTTATGGATTGCAAACAAATTTTAGAGAAGATATTAAAGGAGAAATCCAGTGCATTGCAACTGCAACTTCTGATGTAAAAGGAGCATGTGTTTTTGAAGAAGAGTATGAAAGAACATGTTTAATGACTAGCCAAAAAGAATGTTCTGAAATGAGCGGGAACAAAACAAAATTTTATTCGGGAAAATTATGTTCTGATGAAGGACTGAATACAAACTGCGGACCGTCTAAAAAAACGACCTGTATAGAGGGAAAGGACGAAGTTTATTTTGTTGACACTTGTGGTAATGTTGCGAATGTTTATGACTCATCGAAAATTAACAATAAAGAATATTGGGCTAATCTGAAAGATGTTTCTGAAGCGTGTGGTTATGGTTCTTTAAATGCAGGTTCTGCAACTTGTGGAAATTGTGATTATTATTTAGGAAGCACTTGCAAGAAATATAAAAGAAGTGATGATGGATTGTCTGCACCTCTTTATGGAAATAATATTTGTCGTGATTTAAGTTGTAAATATCAGGGGAAAAAATATGAACATGGTGAAACATGGTGTGCAGATAATAAGGCAGATAAAAATCTTCCTGGTTCAAGATATTTTAGATTGGTTTGTTATAATGGAGAAGTAAGTGTTGAGCCATGTGCTGATTTCAGGCAGGAAATTTGTATTGAAGATGACATTGACGGATTTAGTACAGCAGCATGCAGAGTTAATCAATGGCAGGATTGTGCTTCACAGACGACAAAAAAAGATTGTGAAAATTCAGACAGGAGAGATTGCATATGGACAGATAAGAGTTGTGTTCCAAAGTTTGCACCTGGATTTAATTTCTGGAAAAGCGACGGGGATTCAGAAGAAATTTGCTCACAAGCAAGTGTTGAATGCACTGTTGTTTATGAAAAAAAATTAGGTGGAGATAAAAAGTGTATAAGTGGATGTGAATGCTTGAGTAGTGGTTGGGAAGGACAAATGAATGAAATGTGTGTTGCACTTGGAGATTGCGGAAGCAGTGTTAATTATCTTGGACAAAAAGGTTTTTACGACGGAAGGGCTGTTTATAGTGGGAGTGGTGAATAAAATTTGGCTTGAATAAATTGTTTTAGTGACGGAGTTTTAATGGGACGAAGATTGACTGATTTTTTGTCTCCTGTTGTCGTCGGTGTTATTCAATAAGCAAAATCATGATGGTTAAATGTTATAAAATAAACACGATTTTCTTCTACACTAAATCTTAAAACAAAAGGACCAAAATGAATTCTTTGCTCTCCTTTTAATACATTTCTCAAATGCTTGAATCTCGTCGGTTCTATTAAAATTTCTTTAATCTTTTTTGTTAATCGTTCAAAGTGGTTTAATCTTTTTTCTTTAATTTTTTTAATTGTTTTGTGAATTCATTTGAGAATACTGCTTCATACATTTTATATTGAAGCGAAAAAATTGTTTAAATCATCCTCTGTTTTGCATACAACAACCTTTCCTTCAGAAATATCTTTTTCTCCTCGTAAAATACTTTCTTGGAATTCCTTATCAAAAAGCAAAATATTGTTTCTTAATTCATTAATAATTGCTTCTGCTTGATTTAATTTTCTTATAAATTGGTTTATATCAATATTTTCAGTTTCCATACTTAGTTAAAATATCCTGAGTTTTTATTATTTTCTGTTTTGAAAACCTGATGACTGGTGTTTGGTTTGTTTATGGCGTCGAGACAGAGGGGAAGAAGAATTCGAAGACGAGGAGTTTAAAGAAGTGGTTTTGTTATACGAATAAAGAAAGATTTTTATACATTGTTGGAATATATTTTTATGCTAATAAAACCAAATAAACTGGAAATTGGAGATACTATTGCAGTAATTTCTCCTTCAGCAGGTTTGGCTGCACTTGCTCCTCACAGATTGGATAATGCAATCAAATTTTTAAAAGGACAAGGATATAGGATAAAAGAATACCCCACGACTAGAAAGAACAATGGATGGGAAGCTGCACCTGCAGAGGAACGGGCTAAAGACATAATGAGTGCTTTTTTAGATAAAGATGTAAAGGCAATCATATGTACTATTGGGGGGAATACCTTGAATAAAACTTTGAAATATTTAGATTTTGAAAAAATAAAACAGAACCCTAAGATCTTATGCGGGTATTCAGATATAAGTGTTCTTCATTATGCATTACATGCGAAAGCAAATTTAATGAGTTACTATGGACCTTGCATGATGGTTCAATTTGGAGAGTATCCAAAACCTTTGGATTATACTATCGAATATTTTAACAAAGCATTAGTAGACGGAAATATAGGGAGAATTAATGCTTCTGAAAAATGGACTGATGAAATTTTAAATTGGTTTGCTAAAGAAGATTTAGAAAGATCAAGAAAATTAAAGAAAAATATAGGGTACCAATGGTTAAGAGAAGGTTCTGCAGACGGAAAGATAATCGGAGGGTGTCTTCATTCCTAGATGCATTTGATTGGAACAGAATATTGGCCTAATCATCAAGAGAAAATTCTATTTATAGAAATTCCAGAAGGAGAAGACTTTGCAAAAGGAGAATCTTTGGCAGAAGTTG
>Ga0210050_1000955_pt1 | contig 33920 bp, 35 predicted proteins | sample CryGey132114_all_FD_185463 | JGI IMG/M metagenome (GOLD analysis project Ga0210050, IMG submission 185463) | Groundwater microbial communities from aquifer - Crystal Geyser CG22_combo_CG10-13_8/21/14_all (SPAdes) (version 2) | ecosystem: Environmental > Aquatic > Deep subsurface > Groundwater ... | reverse complement strand
TGGAAGAAATTCATGAAACCCTCTTCGAGAAATATTCAGACCAGAAAAAGGAAACCATTGTTAAAATTGTCGACAAGCTTTTGAAAAAAACCATTCGGGAACAGATTCTTAACAAGGGCAAAAGACCGGATGGAAGAAAACCGGAAGAAATCAGGCCAATCGAAGTTGAAGTCGGTATTTTACCGCGAACCCATGGTTCGGCCATGTTTAGACGCGGCGATACTCAGGCTTTAACGGTGACGACTTTGGGTTCTCCTTCTTTAGAACAGCTGATTGAAAATATGGAAGGTGAAGAAAGCAAGCGCTATATTCATCATTATTATATGCCGCCTTTTTCGGTTGGTGAGGTTGGGCGAATCGGTTCGCCTTCCCGAAGAGAAATTGGCCACGGGGCCTTGGCGGAAAAAGCTTTAGAAGCCGTGACCCCCTCTGAAGAGGACTTCCCTTACACCATCAGGCTTGTTTCGGAAATTATGTCTTCCAATGGGTCGACTTCCATGGCTTCGGTTTGCGGTTCAACCCTTTCCTTAATGGATGCCGGAGTGCCACTCAAAGCGCCGGTTTCCGGAATCGCCATGGGTTTGGTTAGCGAAGGGGAGAAACAGGTGATTTTATCAGATATTATCGGTTTGGAAGATTTTAACGGTGATATGGATTTTAAGGTGGCTGGAACTAAGCAGGGAATTACCGCGATGCAGATGGATGTTAAAAAAACCGATTTAAATCTTAAAACCGTAGAAAAAATTTTAAAACAGGCTAAAGAAGGAAGATTTTTCATTTTGGAAAAAATGCTGGCGGTTTTGTCTTCTTCGCGGGCTTCAGTTTCTAAATTTGCCCCGAAAATTGAAGTGGTTCATGTGCCGGTGGAAAAAATCGGAGAGGTCATTGGCCCGGGTGGGAAAATTATCAGAAAAATTATTGCGGAAACCGGGGCGGTGGTTGATGTGGAGGATGATGGTTCGGTTAATATTTCCTCACCGGATGAGGCAGCTGTTAAAAAGGCAGTTGAGTGGGTTAAGAATCTGGTCAGAGAGGTTAAAGCTGGAGAAATCTTTGAAGGGACGGTTAAAAGAATTCAGCCCTTTGGCGCTTTTGTCGAGATTCTCCCCGGGAAAGACGGACTAGTCCATGTTTCCAGAATGTCAAAAGAATTTGTCAATGATCCTTCGGAAGTCGTCTCTCTTGACCAAAAGGTGACGGTCAGAGTCACTGAGATTGATTCTCAGGGCCGCATTAATCTTTCCATGATTTTAGACGAGAAGGAAAATCATCGATAGAAATGACTGATAAACTTGCCCCTCTTTTAAAAGAGGTCAACGATCTAGAAAAAAGGGTTGCTTCTGTTAATCTCCCAGCAGAACTTCAGGAAAAAATTCTGATGATGATTCAACGCTTGGGTCGGATGGTTCGCTTTGGCGAATATTCCGCCGAATATGAAAAAGCCGCTCATTATGTTGACTGGGTGACTAATTTGCCTTGGGCCAAACGCAGTCAGGATGCTTTGGATCTCGCCAACGCCAAGAAAATTTTAGACAAGAATCACTATGGCTTAAGTCAAATCAAGGAAAGGGTTTTGGAATACTTGTCAGTTTTGGGTCTGAAAAAGGGGCAAAGCGAATTTCAACGAGCCCCCATCTTGTGTTTTGTCGGCTTAGTCGGAACAGGCAAGACAACGATTGCTTCTTCCATTGCCGAAGCGATGGGCCGTAAATTTGCCCGTATTCCTTTCGGCGGCTTAGGTGACCCGCTTGATTTAAGAGGCCAATCGCGATTAAGGCCTGATGCCGAACCGGGTTTAATCATCAAAGCCTTGAGAAGAACCGGCACCAAAAATCCCGTTATCCTTCTTGACGAAATTGACCGGGTGACCGATGAAGGTCGTTCCAGTCTGATGGGTGTTTTGGTGGAACTTTTAGACCCGGAGCAGAACGTTGCCTTTCGGGACCATTTTCTTGATTATCCTTTTGATTTATCGGAGGTTTTGTTTATTGCCACCTGCAATAATACCAGCAGCATTTCCGTGGCGGTTATGGATCGCTTGGAGCCGATTCAAATGCCTTCTTATACTGATGAGGAAAAGATTGCCATTGGCAAAGATTATATTTTGCCACGAACTTTGCAGGAATCAGGCTTAAGCCCAGAGACAGTCAAAATTGACCCTGAAGTTTGGGCCAAGATTGTCAGGCCTTTAGGCTATGATGCCGGCATTAGAACTTTGGAAAGAACGATTGAAGGTATCTGTCGTAAAATCGCTAAATTGGTGGTTGAAGGCAAAGGCAAAACCTTCTATCTTAATATTGAGAACATCAAAGAATTTTTACCGACTTGGTAAAACAATGATTTTTAGAGATAAAAAAAATAATCAGCAAAATTTAAGAATTATTTCTCTTGGCGGTTTTGGCAATGTCACCCAGAACCTTTTCGTTTACGAATACCAAGACTCTCTTTTGATGGTTGATTGTGGGGTGGGTTTTGCCGAAAAGTTCCATCAAAAAACAGAATTGGTCATCCCTGATTTTAACTATTTGATTCAAAATCAAAACAAGATTAAGGCGATTATTTTTACTCACGGCCATGAGGACCATATGGCTGGCTTGCCGTTTTTCTTGTCAAAAATTAAAAGAGAAATCCCCATTTATGCTTCGCATTGGAGTGCGGCTTTAATCGAAGAAAAATTAGACGAATTCAATCTTCATCCTCAAATCAAGGTTATTAATTCCGACAGCCATTTAAATCTTGACCCTTTTGTCGTTGATTTTGTCTACATGACCCATTCCATCCCGGACAGCTATCATTTAATTATCCGAACTCCCTGCGGCGTTGTTTACCACGGCAGTGATTTTAAATTTGACTGGACGCCGGTGGCCGGAAGGCAAAGTGACGTCGGGAAAATCGCCCAAATAAGCAATGAAGGGATTGACCTTCTTTTGTCCGATTGTTTACGGAGTGAAAAAGCCGGCTATACTCTTTCCGAACAGATGATTGAGGAATCTTTTGAAAGAGAAATAAAAGACTGCCAGGGGAAATTTTTCGTAACCACCATGTCTTCTAACGTTTCCCGTTGGCAGCAGGCTTTAAACGTCATTGCCGAACATCGCCGCAAGGCGGCTTTAGTCGGCCGTTCGGTGGATAAAGTGGTTAACATTGCTGTTCGTTTAGGCTATTTGAAATTACCGCCGGGAGTGGTGATTCCTCTTAAAAAAGCTCATCAATATCAGCCTCACCAGTTGGCTTTCTTGATTTCCGGGGCTCAGGCTCAATCCGGTTCAGCCCTGGATAGGGTTGTTCACGATGAACATCATCAGATTAAAATCAAACCAGGGGACAAGGTGGTTTTTTCCACTGACTATATTCCCGGCAGTGAATTGGCCATTCATCATTTAATTGATAGACTTTCCTTTTTGGGGGCCGATGTTTCCTACTCGGAAATTTCCGATGACATCCACGTTTCTGGACATGGAGCCCAAGCTGATTTGGCTCTCTTGATTAGTTTAACCAGGCCTAAATGGCTTTTGCCGATTGGCGGCGCTTTCCGTCAGATGAAACAATATGCTCTTTTGGCTCAGAGAATGGGTTACCAGGAGAAACAGATTTTACTTCCGGAAAAAAATCGGACGATTGAAATGATACCAGGGGGACAAGTTCGTTTAGGCCCCAAAATTAATCTTCGTTCAGAATTTGCCAGATAAGATTAGATTTTTGCTATAATAGAAAATAAGATTATGTTTCAAAAAACAACTCTTAAAAATGGCCTAAGAGTTTTGACTTCTTCAACCCCTAAATCTTTTTCAATTGGAATTTGTCTTTTGGTTAAAGTCGGGTCAAGATATGAAAATGAAAAAAATGCAGGAGTTACCCATTTTTTAGAGCACATGTTTTTTAAAGGAAGCCGAAAATGGCCGAGTCAAAAAGAATTGTCTTTTGTCGTTGAAGGGAATGGTGGATACTTTAATGGTTGGACAGGGAAGAATTTAACGGGTTTTGATATTAAAATTCCTAAGGAAAAAACTGAAAAAGGAGTTGAAATTTTATTAGACATGATTCTTTACCCGCAAATAAAAGAAAAAGACTTTGAAAAAGAAAAAGGCGTAATCCTTCAAGAAATTAATTGGCGATACGATAACCCTGACAGGCATATTTGGAGCCTAATTGATGAAACTATGTGGTTTGGAAATCCTTTAGGCCAAGACGTAGTTGGCTATAAGGAAACAGTTCAAAGTCTTAAACCAGAAGATTTAAAAAATTTCTTTGAGAAGTTTTATATCCCTCAGAATATGATAATAGTTGCTGGCGGTGAATTTAACCATCAAGATTTTGTTAAGAATGTGGAAAAATTTTTTGATAAAAAATTTACAGGGGGAAAAGAAAAATTAGAATTTTTACCTGTAGAAAAAAAACAAAAGGCCTACAATTTGAAGATTGAAATAAGAGAGACAAAACAATCTCATTTTGTTTTGGGAATTAAAACTTTTGATATTAATCATCCCGATAAATTTGTTTTAAACGTTATCCATAGTCTTTTGGGTATTGGTTTTAGTTGTCGTTTGATGCTTAATATCAGAACGCAAAAAGGATTGGTTTATTCTATTCACTCAGGCGTAAATTATTTAAGTGATACGGGCTGTTTGCTTATTGATAGTAGTGTTAAAAATGAAATGATAATGTTAGCTCTTGAAGAAACAATCAAGGAATTAAAACGTTTTAAAAAAGAAAAAGTCTCCAATAGTGAACTTACTCAAGCTAAAGAAAAAATTAAAGGCAGGTTTTTATTTGGGATCGAACTACCAGAAAACCAGGCTGAATGGTATGCCCGGCAAGAGCTTTTTCAGTCTAAAGTTTTAAAACCGAAAGAAGTTTTGGCTAAAATCGATAAAGTTAGTAATAAAGATATTTTAAGAGTAGCACAAAATTTATTTGTTTCAGAGAATTTAAGTTTAGCCTTAATTAGTCCGTTTGAAGAAAAAGACAAAACAAATCTTCAACAGATTCTTAAAAAAATAGATTGAAATCTGCTATAATAGAATTATGCCCAGGGGTCGACGGCGTAAACCATTTAAATTAAAACTTAAACCGACAACGCTCTACACTTTTTCCACAGTTGGTCTCTTTATTCTGGCGGGAGTGATTATTCTTTCTTTTTCTCGCCAAGGGCCTTTTTTAACTAAACTTTATTTAATTTTGACTCATTATTTTGGCTGGGGTGTTATTTTCTTCCCTTTTTTATTGATGGTGGCCGGTTTAATGCTTTCTCGTTTACGTTGGCGTCTAGCTCACCCCAATGTTTTGGTCGGCGGTTTACTTTTGCTGTTTTCTTCCATCGCCTTGTCGCGTTCCGGCTTGATTGGCTTTGAAATGTGGCAAAACCTAGCTTTTCTGATTACCAGCGTCGGCGCCTTTTTGTTTTTATTGGGCTTTGCTTTTATCGGTCTGGTGGTTTTCTTTAACACTTCTTTGGAAGAGATGCTTTTGTTTTTAGGCAAAATTTTTTCCCTTTTAAGGAAGGCGACAACGCGTTCTCAACTCAACGGTAAAAGATTGCCTTTTCAGATTAAAGAACAAAGAGCTTCGGAAAGACCGGCTCTGAAAATTCCTACGGAATCAGGGAAACCAGCGACAGTCGATTTAGAGGGGGGTAAAAGCCCGCTGAAAAGTTTATCAGCTGAAGGACAAGTTTGGGAATATCCCTCCTTGTCTTTGTTGGCTGATGGTCTTTCCGGTAAGGCCGACAGAGGCGATATTAAAGGCAATGCGGAGAAAATTGAAAAAACGCTTGAATCTTTTGGCATTTCCGCTCGGGTTTCTGAAGTTAATTTAGGCCCGGCCGTGACCCAATACGCCTTGGAAATTGCTTTAGGAACTAAATTGTCCAAAGTCACCGCCCTAGCCAATGATTTAGCTTTGGCTTTAGCGGCCCCTACCGGTCAGATTAGGATTGAGGCGCCAATTCCGGGGCGTTCCTTAGTCGGCGTTGAAGTCCCTAACCGTAGTTTGGAAATTGTCAGTTTGAAGCGCATGTTAACCTCTGAACAGATGAAAAGAAACAAGTCTAAATTGTCAGTAGCTTTAGGCTTGAATGTTTCCGGAGAACCAATTATCGCCGATATCGGTCGGATGCCTCACGTTTTAATCGCCGGAGCAACTGGGAGTGGTAAATCGGTTTGTATCCATTCTTTTATCACCACCTTTCTTTTTCGGGCTTCTCCGGCTGAGGTCAGACTGATTTTAATTGACCCTAAAAGAGTTGAGTTGACTCAATATAATGGGATTCCTCATCTCTTGACGCCGGTTATCATTGAAGCTAATAAGGTTCTTTCGGCGCTGGAATGGTCAATCCAGACAATGGATGAACGTTACAAAAAATTTGCCGAGGTCGGGGTCCGTAACATTGAAGCCTACAATGAGCTGGCTGGTTTTACCGCCCTGCCCTATATCGTCATTATTATTGATGAGCTGGCTGATATTATTATGTATGCTCCGGCTGAGGTTGAAGACAAAATCTGTCGAATTGCCCAGATGGCCAGAGCCACTGGCATTCACCTGATTGTTTCCACCCAAAGACCGTCAGTGGACGTTATCACCGGCTTGATTAAAGCCAATATTCCCTGCCGGATTGCCTTTAATGTTTCTTCACAAGTTGATTCCCGAGTGATTTTGGATACTCCGGGAGCAGAAAAATTATTAGGTCGAGGTGATATGCTTTTTATCCCTCCAGATCAAGCCAAACCGGCTCGTATCCAGGGGACATTTGTCTCTGACGGTGAAATAAGAAAATTGATTGACTTTTTGAAAAAATTTGAAGCGCCACCTGATTATAGTGAAGAGGTAACTAAAATACCGGCTAGAACTCAAGCCTCTAGATTCGAAAAGAGAGAGGAAGAGCAAGATGAGCTTTTTGATGACGCCGTGCGTATCGTTTGTAATTTTGAAAGAGCTTCCGCCTCTTTATTACAAAGAAAATTAAAAGTTGGTTACGCCCGTGCCGCTCGCATTTTGGACCAGATGGAAAGAGCCGGCATTGTTGGCTCTTCAGAAGGCTCAAAGGCAAGAGAAGTTTTTAGCCAAAATGCCCAAAATTATCTTGCCGTTGGGGTAAGTCAAGAATGAAAAGTGTCGGTAAAATTCTTCAAGAAACGAGATTGGGTAAAAAAATTACTTTAGAGCAAGTTGCCGCCCAAACTAAAATTCGTCAGGATGTCCTGATGGCTTTAGAGGCCGATGATTTTCAAAAATTATCTTCAGTTGCTTCCATCAAGGGTTTTTTGAAAAGTTACGCTGAATTTTTAGATTTGTCTTCACCACAGATTTTAGCTTTTTTCCGGCGTGATTTCAGTAAAAAAGAGAAGAAAAAGGTGATGCCCAGTGGCCTACTTAGACCACTGGTGAGAAGAAAACTTGATTGGACGCCCAAAAGAACCATGATTTTGGTGATTGTTGTTTTCTTTATGGGCTTAGCTAGCTGGTTGATTTGGCAATATCTTTCTTTAATTCGTCCACCTTCATTAAAGATAATGAGCCCCATTTCTCAAATTCAGGTTAATCAGGAGACGATTGAGGTCGTTGGCAGGGCGGATCCTGATTCTCTAGTCACCGTTAATAGAGAGACGGTGCTTCTTTCTCCTGATGGTGAATTTCGTCACCAGATGACTCTTTTCCCTGGTGAAAATAATCTAGTCGTTGAAGCGACAAGTAAATTAGGCAAAAAAACGAGCGTGGAGAGAACCGTTTTTTATCAACCTAACGATTGAAAAAGATATTGAAAGTTATAGTTGACGTAGATTCAACTAAATCTTAAACTTAATAGAGTAAAAGAAAATCTGCCCATGTTAAGTCCAACTCAAATTTTACTGATTATCGTTGTCTCCGTTTTAACTGCTGTTTTGGCGGTGATTGGCATTCAAGTCTTTTTAATTTTAAAAGAAGGAAAACGTTCGGTGGAAAAGGTTAACAAAATTTTAGATAATGCCGGAAAAGTTTCCGAAGCAATTACCAAACCGATTACCTCTTTATCTGGGTCTTTAGGAAGTCTTTCTGGCTTAGGCGGTCTTTTTAGTTGGTTAATTAATCGCCGTAAAAAAACCGAGGAGGAAAAAAAAGATGAGTGAAGAGCATGGGCAGGGAGGCAGTTTTTTCAGAGGTTTAGTGGCCGGAGCGGTTTTAGGAGCGATGGCTGTTTGGTTTTTAAATCAGACAGAAAAAGGCCAAGAAATTAAAAAGGAAATCAAAGAAAAAAGCGGCGATGCTTTGGAGAATTTAGATGATTTAGTCCAGAATTTGGAAGAGAAAGGCCAAGAGTTTAAAAAGAAAGTTCTTCAGGTTAAAGAAGAATTTGAGGAAAAAGCCAAAGACTTTCGTCAGGATGTTATTGAAGAAGGCAAAATTGGTTTAGAAAGAATTGAAGAGCTGGAAGAAAAAGGTCACAAAGCTGCTCAAAAATTTTTCACTCGCAAAGGTAAACCTCTTTCTTAATTCTTGCTTCGAAGCTGAATTTGAAGTATCATAAATTTTAGATGAAAGCTTCTGATTTAAAGAAAAAATATCTTGATTTTTTTGTTAAGAAAGGGCATCAAATTCTTTCCAATGTTTCTTTAATTCCGGAAAATGACCCGTCGGCTTTGTTTATCAACTCCGGCATGCATCCTTTAATCCCTTATCTTTTAGGAGAAACACATCCTTTAGGGAAAAGATTAGTTTCCAAGCAACGTTGTTTAAGAACTCAAGATATTGAAAAAATCGGGAATTCTTCTCATCTAACTTTTTTTGAAATGTTGGGCAACTGGAGTTTGGGCGGGTATTGGAAAAAAGAAGCGATTGAATGGTCTTGGGAATTTTTAACAAAAGAATTAAATTTAGACCACAAAAGAATTTCTGTCAGTTGTTTTGCTGGCGATAAAGATTCGCCAAAAGATGAAGAATCGGCCAAAATTTGGAAGTCCTTAGGAATTCCTTCCGAAAGAATTTATTTTTTAGGGAAAGAAGAAAATTGGTGGTCGGTTGGTGAAACCGGTCCTTGTGGGCCAGATACGGAAATGTTTTATGACACCGGCCAAAAAGCTTGTGGACCAGATTGCCGTCCGGGTGATAATTGCGGTAAGTATTTCGAAATCTGGAATGATGTCTTTATGGAATTTAATCGTTTGCCAAATGGAAAATTAGAAAAATTAAAACAGAAAAATATCGATACCGGCATGGGGGTGGAAAGAACCGCGGCAATGCTTCAAGGTAAGGATGATATTTATCAAACGGAATTATTCAGCGGTTTAATTAATCAAATCGAAGAAATTAGTAAGAAAAAATATGAAGATAATAATCAAAAGGCAATGAGAATTATTGCCGATCATCTACGAGCGGCAACTTTTGCGATTGCTGATGGAGTCATACCTTCTAATACGGAAACAGGTTATGTTGTTCGACGTTTAATAAGGAGAACTATTCGTTATGGACGACAATTAGATATTAACCAACTTTTTACTTTTAAAATTGCCGAAAAAGTCATACTCTCTTACCAAAAAGAATATTCTCATTTAAAAGAAAATCAGGATTTGGTTTTAGACCAATTGCAGTTTGAGGAAGAGAAATTTCAAAAAGCTCTACAAAAAGGTTTAAAAGAATTCGAAAAGATTATCAATAGCGATTTAATTGATAAAACTAAAAAGATTCCAGGTAAATCAGTTTTTTTTCTTTATGAAACTTATGGTTTTCCTTGGGAGCTAACAGCGGAATTAGCCAAAGAAAAAGGCTTGTTAGTCGCAAGGGAAGAATTTTTTAAATTCCAAAAAGAACATCAAGAAAAATCAAGAGTAAGTTCGAACAAGAAATTCGCCGGCGGTTTAGCTGACCATTCTCAAGAAGTGACCAAACTTCACACCGCGACTCATCTTTTGCATCAAGCTTTAAGACAAATTTTAGGCGAACAAGTTCGTCAGGTTGGTAGTAATATTACGCCGGAGAGATTACGTTTCGACTTTACTTATTCAGAGAAGTTAACCCCAGGGCAAATTAAAGAAGTTGAGGATTTGATTAATGAACAAATTACTCAAGATTTGGTGGTTAAAATGGAAATGATGAGTTTAGAGAAAGCGAAAAAACAAGGGGCTTTGGCTTTTTTCACTGATAAATACGGAGAAAAGGTCAAGGTTTATTCTATCGGTGACCCTTCGACAGGCTCAGGGCAAGTTTTTTCCCAAGAAGTTTGCGGCGGACCTCATGTTAATTCGCTTGGAGAAATCGGTCGTGTTAAAATAATGAAGGAAGAGGCGGTAGGGGCAGGCAGACGCCGGATTTATGCTCGGATTAAATAAACCTGAACCAGAAAAAAAAGAATATTTCTTTGCTCTAGAAATTGATACCGGACGGGTTAAAAGCGCCATTTGGACGATAGAGGATGATCAAAGCCAGCTTTTAAGTTTGGGGGAAATTGTCAATTGGGAAAAAGAAGAAGAGATTTTGGAAGCCGTTGACACTTCTTTATCCTCAGCGGTGGAAAGATTAACGCCGTCCCAGGCAGGCAAGGAGCCTGAGAAGATAATCTTTGGTTTGTCATCTGAATGGATTGAAGAAAACAAAATTACACCTCCAAAAGCCGAAGTTTTAAAAAAGATTTCACAAAAACTGGAACTAACTCCTTTGGGTTTTGTCGTTATCCCCGAGGCCATTGCCCACTGGCTGAAAAAATTAGAAGGAGTTCCTCTTAATGCCGTTTTAATTGGTCTGGGTAAAAAGAAAATTACCGTTAGTTTAGTTGAAGCCGGTCGGGTGATGGAGACGAATTTGGTTGTCCGTAGTGAAAATCTGGGTTCCGATTTGACTGAAGGTCTTTCGCGTTCAGGCAAAGAAGGCCCTTTTCCGGCCAGGATTTTGCTTTATGACCATGAGGAGAAACTTGAGGAGGCCCGACAGGAATTAATTAATTGGTCTTGGCCGGACGAAAAAGTCAATTTTCTCCATTTACCCAAAGTAGAAATTTTGTCAGCTGATTTTGATATTAAGTCGATTGTTTTGGCCAGCGCTTCGCAAATAGCCGAGGTTAAAGGGATGAAGGAAATAGAAGAAGTTCCCGAGCCAAAAGAAGAGGTAGTTGAAGAAAAAGAAGAGGTGTCGGAAGTTGTGGAGGCAGAAAAGAAAGAGCCGGAAAATCTTTTTGGTTTTGTTAAAAATCAGGATATTAGTCAGATAAGTCCTCAAGAGCCAGAAGAAAAACCAACACCAGTTTTTAAACCTAAACTTGATTATTTTCAGAACAAATTAAGTTTTTTCAAGCGTTTGAACCTGGGAGCTTTTTTAGGTTCCCTCCGGGAAACTTTAAGCCACAGAAGTTTGGCAGTTTTTCTTTTGATCGGGGCGGTTTTACTAGTTTTGTTAGCTGGTTTGTGGTCTTTGTATTGGTTTTTGCCAAAGGCCAATATTATTTTGACCGTCAAACCTAAAGTTCTGGAAAAAGATTTTACCATTAAACTTGATCCTTCCTTGTCCACGGTTGATAAGGAAAATTTAATTTTACCTGCCAGTGAAATCCAAGCCACAGTTGAAGGCGAAAAGGAGGCGAATACTACCGGAACAAAACTGGTGGGTGATAAAGCCAAAGGGGAAGTAACTATTTTTAACGCCACCACTCAAGCAAAAACTTTTGCCAAAGGAATAATTATCAGTACTCCGGCGGGGATTGAATTTAGTCTTGATGAATCGGTTTCCGTTGCCTCTAAAAGTGGCACCGCCGCTGATTCCGAATCAGGCAAGTCCAAGATTAAAGTAACGGCGGTGGAGATTGGCAGTGAAGGGAATTTGGCGGCCGGTTCTGAGTTTAGTGTTAGTAATTTGGCTAAATCTGACTTTGTCGCTAAAAATGAGAGCAGTTTTAGCGAAGGTAGCTCAAGGGAAATTCAAGTTGTAGCCAAAGCTGATGAAAATAAGCTTTTAGCTGAATTGCAGGAAGAATTGGAAGAAAAAGCCTTGGCTGATTTAAAGACAAAATTAACTTCAGGACAAAAATTGGTTGAAGAATCTTTGACTTCCCAGGTAGTCGAGAAAACTTTTGATAAGAAAGTTGATGAGGAAGCTGATAGGGTCAATCTGAAACTTCAAATAGAAATTACGGCTTTAAGTTTTCAGGAAGATGAATTTAAGCAATTGGCTGAGGTTGAGATCCGTAATTTAGTCCCGAGCGATTTTGATTATGACCCCGCTAAAACGGAAATTGAGTTTGAGCCAGAAACTTCATCATCAAAAGGAGTCTTTACTTTTCAGGCTCGTTTTAAAGCCGATTTGGTACCTAAACTTAATCTGGAAGAAATCAAGAAGAATCTCTTGGGCAAGAAACCGGTGATTGGGAAAACTTATTTAAACAATTTGCCCAATGTTACTTCTTTTGAAGCCCAAATTAGTCCCCAATTGCCGGAATCAATAGCGACTTTTCCGCGGCTTTTAAAGCGGATTAATCTTGAGGTTGAAACGGAATAAGGTAAAAAATGCTTTATACGAAGTAAAAGATGCTTTATACGAAGTAAAAGATGCTTTATATTTATATTAAAAAACAACCAAAATTTTTTAATTATCCAAAAAGGATTCATTTTTTTAAATATCTTTCCTTGACTGCTCTTTTGGTGGGGATGATTTTTCTGGCCAGCGTTTTCTGGCCGATTTTGAAATATGAATTTAAAAGTCAGAATTTTACTCAGCAACTGATTTCGCCAGTAGAGGTTTTGGGTGAATCAACAACAGTGGTTGATTATAGCCGGCCTTCTGCCTGGTTCCCAACCGCTCCCAATTTGCCGCCTCAACCGAGTAAAATTACTCATTACACTCTTTCCATCCCAAAACTTAAAATTGCCAAAGCCGTGGTTTATATCGGTGGTGAGGATTTGATGGATAGTTTAACCCAATATCCAGGCACCGCTTTGCCAGGCCAATACGGAAATACAGTTGTCTTTGGTCATTCGGTTTTACCACAATTTTTTAACCCTAAGAATTATAAAACCATCTTTTCTACTCTACCGACTTTAAAAAAAGGAGATGAAATCTTAGTTGATTTTGATGGCATTTTATATCGCTACGAAGTCGTTAGTTTACATGAAGTTTTGCCGGAGAATGTTTCCGTTTTAGAACAGCGCTACAATGCCGAATATCTAACTCTGATTACTTGTGTTCCGCCAGGAACCTATTTAAAGAGATTGGTGGTCAATGCCAGATTGGTAAGATTTTGAGCATGGCGAGAAACAAGGTTCTTGAGTTTAACGAAAGGTTCTTATTTTAAAATGCCCAAAGTTTTAGGGATTGATTTTGGTTTGAAAAAAATCGGCCTAGCGATAGCAGATATGGATAGTGAGTTGGTCATGCCTTTGGAAACAATAGCAGTTAAGCGCGATAAACAAAACCTTTTAAGAAAAATCGATAATGTTTGTAAAAAAGAACAGGTGGTTAAGATTATTATTGGTCTTCCAGAAAGTGGCTTGACCAAACAGATTAGGAATTTTGGTGAAGAGATGAAGAAGATGACTGATTTACCTGTTTTTTATCACCCTGAAACCTTGACGACTAAAGACGCTCTTGTTAAAATGAGAGAGGCAGGCATAAGAAAAAAAGCCAGAAGAAAAAAAGAAGATGCTGTTGCTGCCGCTTTAATTTTGCAAAACTGGCTGACTACAAATAATGTTTAAAAATATTATTGCTCCAGTTCAAGCTTGGTTACTTTCTCGGGGACAATGTGTTGGCTGTGGCAAACCATTAAATAAAGGAAAGAGAGAAAAAAGAAAAGATGGGACAGAAAAACTGACTTGTAAGTGCGGACGAATTTTTATCTATGACCCGAAGACCAAAAAATATCGAAGGGCCCTTTTTGAAGAAGTTTAATTTAATTTCCATCCCTATTCTTTTAGTTGCTGTTTTGGCGACTTTTTTTCTTTGGTGGCGTTGGGCCAACCAATCAGTCATTAACCATCAGCCATCAGCAGCCAGTAGCACTTTTGTTATCAAAAAGGGAGAAAGTTTGTCCTCGGTGGCTTTTCGTTTACAGAAAGAGGGTTTGATTAAAAGCGGGGCGGCTTTTAAAATTCTGGTTGTTTTTGAAAAACTGGAAAGTCAAATTCAGGCTGGCAGTTTTCTTTTAAAGCCTTCATTAACACCAAAAGAAATTGCCGTTTTCCTAACTCGTGGGACAACGGATATCTGGTTGACTTTTCCGGAAGGTTGGCGAAAAGAAGAATTTGCTCGGCGCTTGACCAGTAATCTGGAGAATTTTGACCAAGAAGGATTTTTAGATTTAGCTAAAAACCATGAGGGTGAGTTATTCCCCGACACCTATTTAATTGCAAAAGATGCTTCAGCTTCAGCCGTTTTTCATCTTTTACAGGATAATTTTCAAAAAAAATTCGATGAAGATTTAACTCAAATAGCCAGCCAAGCTGGCCTAAGTCAAAAAGAAGTTTTAATTTTATCTTCTTTAGTTGAACGAGAGGCCAAGCATGATCAAGATCGAGCGATGGTGGCCGGAATATTTTTGAAACGTTTAAAAGCCGATTGGCCACTTCAGGTTGATGCGACCATGCAGTATGCTTTAGCTAATCTTAGATGTTCCCAGACAGAAGATGACTGCGATTGGTGGTTAACTCCAACCGCTACCGACAAAAAAATCGATTCACCTTACAATACTTATAAATATAAAGGTTTGCCGCCAACGCCAATTTGTAATCCTGGTTTGGCTTCAATTGAAGCTACTGTTTACCCTCAAAATTCTGATTATTGGTTTTATCTTTCCGATGCGAGTGGAAAAATGTATTACGCCAAAACAGTTGAAGAACATAATAAAAATATTAGCCAATATTTAACTCGTTGACAAAGTTTATTTTTTGTGTTATTTTTTAAATATATCTTTAAAGTAAGGCGCGCTTAGCGCGCTTAATTGTTGTCCTAGAAATTAATGACCTCCTTAAAAACTAAAACAGGGCGGATTTTCTGGGGTAAAATTTATAAAAATTTACCACCTTTTGATTTACTTGCAGTACAGCAAGAGTCTTATCAATGGTTTTTAGACAAGGGTGTTCATCAAGTTTTGGAAGAGATTTCTTCTATTGTCGATTTTACTGGTAAAAATTGGGAACTTCGTTTAGAAAATCCAACCTTTGGTGAACTACGTCATACCATTACTCAAGCCATTGATAAAGGCTTAACTTATGATCGACCATTGAAGGTAGAAACAACACTCTTAAATAAAAAAACTGGTAAGAAGACGAAGCAAAAAGTTTTCTTAGGCGACATTCCCCACATGACTGATGTGGGGACTTTTATTATTAATGGGGTAGAAAGAGTGATTGTTAATCAATTAAGCCGTTCACCGGGAGTTTTTTTCTCTGGGGAGATTGATCGGTCTTCTGGACGCATGCTTTATTTAGCTGATGTGAGGCCTCTTCATGGTTCTTGGTTGGAGATAATGGTTAACCGCAATAATGTCATTAATGTCCGAGTTGATCGCCGAAGAAAATTTCCAATAACAACTTTATTGCGAATTTTTGGTCTTTCTACCGATGAAGAAATTTTACAGGTTTTTGCTGGCGAGAAAAAAAATAATGGTTTTCTTCTACCAACAATAGAAAAAGATTCAACCAAGAGTACCCAAGAAGCTTTGATTGAGTTTTACCAAAAATTAAGGCCAGGCGAGCCAGTTGTTTTAGAAAACGCGCGAGAGTTGGTGGAAAATATGTTTTTTAACCGAAGGCGTTACAATCTGGGAGGGGTTGGCCGTTTCAGAATTAATAAACGTCTGGGTTTAAATATAGATGAGGGACCTGAAAATTGGATTTTGAAAAAGGAAGATTTAGTTGCCATTATCCAATATTTAATTAAGTTACAAAACAATGAAGGAAAAGTTGATGACATTGATCATTTGGCCAACCGACGGATAAAAAGAGTTGGCGAGCAGTTAATTGAGGGTCCGTTTAGGGTAGGCTTTTTAAGATTAGAAAGAGCGATTAAGGAAAAAATGAGTCTTTTTTCGCCCGACGAAGAGATTTTACCTTCGCGTTTAATTAATGCCCGTTTACTAGTCGCTGCCATTAATGAATTTTTCCGTAGCAATCAGCTTTCGACTATTTTAGACCAGACCAATCTCCTTTCAGAGATTGATAATTTACGGAGAATTTCGGTCATGGGTTCTGGGGGGGTTACCCGTGAGCGCGCTTCCTTTTCCATTCGTGATATTCATCATTCACAATATGGTCGTATTTGCCCAGTCCGGACACCAGAAGGCCCCAATATCGGTTTGGTAACCTATTTAACTTTGTACGCCAGAGTCAACGAATATGGCTTTCTGGAAACGCCTTATTTTAAAGTTGAGTCGGTAAAAACCGATGGCAAAATCAAAATGAAAGTTAAAGATGAAGTTGTTTATTTACCAGCCGATGACGAAGAAAAATTTTATATCACTCATGCTGGAGTGAATATTGATGAACGAGGTTTTATAATTGATTCTTGGGTGCCAATGAGATTTGGAGGAGAACTTTTAGAAGCTCCAGTAGAAAAGGTTGAGTTGATTGAGATAAGTCCACTACAGGTTTTCGGGAGTTCAGCTTCATTAATTCCTTTTTTAGCTCATGACATGCCGGCTCGAGCTTTAATGGGAACTCACATGCAGTGTCAAGCAGTGCCTCTGGTCAGGCCGGAGTCTCCAATCATTGGGACTGGCATGGAAAGCACCATCGCCGAAGCGATGCAACGGGTAGTTCGAGCCCGTCATGATGGTAAAGTTATTTATGTCGATGCCGAGAAAATTATTTTGAAGGTTAAAAATGGCGGTAAAAGAAAGAATCTTTTTGATACAGAAAAAATTAAAATTAAAGGGAATGAAGAAACTTACTTTTTAGCTAAATTTAAGCGTACCAATCCTAATGGGACTTGTTTTCTTCAAAAACCACTGGTTAAAGTCGGCGAGACAGTTAAAGCCGGTGACCTTTTAATCGATGGGCCTTCTTGTGAAAAGGGAGAATTGGCTTTAGGTCGTAACCTTATTATTGCCTATTGTTCTTTTAAGGGTCTGGGTTATGAAGATGCAATTGTTGTTTCCGACCGCTTAGTTAAAGAGGATATTTTAACGTCGATTAATATCGAAGAATACGAAACTTCAGTCGTAGAAACAAAACTTGGGCCAGAAGAATTAACACGCGATATTCCCAATGTTTCAGAAAACGATTTAGCTAATTTAGCTGAAGACGGTATTGTTATTGTCGGTAGTGAAGTTGGACCGAATGACATCTTGGTGGGGAAAATTGCCCCTAAAGGTGAAACTGAATTAACAGCAGAAGAACGTTTATTACGAGCTATTTTTGGGGAAAAAGCCAGAGAGGTTAAAGATACTTCCCTAAGAGTTCCACACGGTGAAGGGGGAACGGTTATTGATGTGCAAATTTTAGATCGGGATAAAGGAGATGAGTTAGAAGCCGGCGCGATTAAAAAGGTGATTGTTCGGGTGGCTCAAATTAGAAAGATTACGGTTGGTGATAAAGTGGCTGGGCGTCATGGCAATAAAGGGGTGATTTCTAAAGTTATTCTGGAAGCTGATATGCCCTTTTTACCTGATGGGACGCCGGTAGACATTGTTATTTCTTCTTTATCGGTTTTAGCGAGAATGAATTTGGGCCAGTTGTTTGAAGCCCACTTAGGTTGGGCAGCTTCCAAATTAGGTTATAAACTAGCTGTTCCAGTTTTTGAGAAGATTAAGGAAGATAAAATTATTAACGAGCTAAAAAAAGTAGACTTACCGATTGACGGGAAAGTTACTTTGCGTGATGGTTGCACTGGCGAATTGTTTAAAGAGAAAACGGTAGTGGGGATTGCTTACATTCTTAAATTAGTTCATATGGTTGAAGATAAAGTGCACGCTCGTTCCACTGGCCCTTATTCTTTAGTAACACAACAACCATTAGGCGGTAAGGCTCAAATGGGGGGTCAGCGTCTAGGTGAAATGGAAGTGTGGGCTTTAGAAGCTCACCGGGCAGCTCACACCTTACAGGAAATGTTAACCGTTAAAAGCGATGACGTTGTTGGACGAGCTAAAACTTTTGAGGCAATTGTTAAAGGAGTCGAAGTTCCTGAGTCAACCGTGCCAGAATCGTTTAAAGTCTTAGTTAAAGAATTAAATAGTTTATCTTTAGATATTATTCCAATAGGAGCAGTTGAATCACAGGTTAGTGAGGAAGAACCGAAACAAAAGATAGGGGAAACGGAATTAAAAACAAAAGAATTAAAAAATGGATAAAGTTGTTGATTTTTCTCGCTTGAAGATTAAATTAGCTTCTCCTGAGACTGTTCTTTCTTGGTCAAAAGGGGAAGTGATTAAGCCCGAAACGATTAATTATCGGACTCTAAAACCAGAAAAAGACGGTTTATTTTGTGAGCGCATTTTTGGTCCAACCAAAGATTGGGAATGTTATTGCGGTAAATATAAAAGAATTCGCTATCGTGGCATTATTTGTGACCGTTGCGGTGTTGAAGTGACACAATCGCGGGTTCGTCGTGAGCGTATGGGTCATATTAATTTAGCCTCGCCAGTAGCTCATATTTGGTATTTTAAAGGTGCCCCTTCCAAGCTATCTTTACTTTTGGATATTTCTCCGCGTGATTTAGAAGCAGTTATTTACTTTGCCCAGTATTTGGTCATAGAAGTTGACAAGGAGAAGAAAAAAGAGATTGTTAAAGAAATGGAAAAAGAAATAGAAGAAAAAGCCACTGTTTTAGAAAAAAACCTAGAGAGACAAATTAAACAAATTGAGAAGACAACCGAAAAAGAAATCAGCCAAACCAAGAAAAAAATCAAAAATAAAGAGCAACAATTACTAGCTTGTGAAGAATTGAAGTTGAGAGCTAAACAAAAAATTCAAGGGTTGAGAGATGAATTGATTTTAGAACAGGAAAAAGCTCAAGAGGAGAGTAAAAGTCTTTTAGATTTAATCCAAAGGATTAAGAAATTAAGTCTTTTAACAGAAGATGAGTATTTTCGATTGGCAACGGCGCGTGGTTTGTCTTTTCTTAAGGTTGGTATGGGGGCAGAGGTTCTTTTAGAAGTTATTAAAAATCTTGATTTAGAAAAACTTTTAGTAGAACTTCGTCAGGAAGTGAAAGAAAGTACCGGAGCTCGTCATATCAAAGCCACTAAACGGCTGATTTTAATTGAAGGAATGAAAAAGGCGGAAGTTAATCCTGCTTGGATGATTCTGCAAATTTTACCAGTAATTCCACCTGACTTGAGGCCGATGGTCCAACTGGCCGGAGGTCGTTTTGCGACTAGCGATTTGAACGATCTTTATCGCCGAATCATCAACCGCAATAATCGTTTGAAGCATTTAATTGATTTAGGGGCACCACAAATCATTTTAAGAAATGAGAAGCGAATGTTACAGGAAGCGGTTGACAGTTTAATTGATGCCTCCAAAAGTCCTATTCAACGTTTACGCCGACAAGTTAAGCCTTCTCGTTGCTTGTCAGATATTTTAAGAGGAAAACAAGGACGTTTTCGTCAGAACCTTTTAGGGAAAAGAGTTGACTATTCTGGTCGTTCTGTAATTGTCGTTGGTCCAGAGTTGAAATTAACTCATTGTGGTTTGCCGAAGGAAATGGCCTTAGAAATGTTTAAACCTTTTGTTTTAAGAGAATTGATTCTATCGGGGATGGCCCCGAATGTTAAAAGTGCCAAATATACCTTAGAACATCGCCCACCTGAAGTTTTTGATATCTTAGAGAAAATTACCAAAGACCATTTAGTTTTGCTTAACCGGGCACCAACTTTGCATAAATTAGGAATTCAAGCTTTTTACCCAATTTTAGTTGAAGGAAATGCCATTCGTATTCACCCTTGCGTTTGTAAAGGTTATAATGCCGATTTTGATGGAGACCAAATGGCGGTTCATGTTCCTTTTGAAACCCGCCGATTGTTCTCCGGTGGCTATTCCTGACAAGGAAATGGCTTTAGGTTGTTATTATTTAACTTCAATTGATAGCCGTTTGGAGTTATTCCCCACGGTTTTTATCAGTCCACAGGAGGCAATTTTAGCTTATCAGGAAGGAAAATTAGAATTAAGGCAGCCAATGAAGGTTTACCTTGGGAAAGAATTAATCGAAACAACCATTGGCCGGATTATTTTTAATGAAATTTTGCCAGATGAGCTTTCTTTTGTTAATGATAATGTCCGCCAAAGAACAATTCAGTCTTTAGTTACTAGGGCCATCCAAATTTTCGACAAAGAAAGAATTGTTAAATTAATTGACGATTTGAAAGACTTAGGTTTTTATTTTTCCACCCAGTCAGGTTTGTCCGTCGGAATTTTTGATTGTAAACTTTATCCGGATAAAGAAGAATTTGTCAAGGAATCAAATAAAAAAGCCGATCAGTTGGAGCATAATCTGGCCGAGGGTTTAATTACTGAGGAGGAAAAAAAGCGTTTAGTCCAAGAGATTTGGCGGGATACGGCTGACGAGTTAGCTGATTTAACTTGGCATCAGTTTGAACCAGAGAACAGCATCCGTTTAGTTATTGAGGCGGGTTTAGGACGGACTTCAAAGGATCAGGTCAAGCAGTTGTCAGCGATGCAAGGCTTAGTCGTTGATCCGTTGGGGCGTATTGTTGAACTGCCGATTAAATCTAATTATCGAGAGGGGCTTTCTGTTTTTGAATATGTGACTTCAGCGCGTGGTTCACGCAAGGGTTTAGCTGACACGGCTTTAAAAACTTCTGATGCCGGTTATCTGACACGTCGTTTAGTTGACGCTGTCCATGATTTAATTTTAAGAGAAGAAGATTGTAAGACCAAAAATGGTCTCTTAATCAGTCGTGAGAAGGGGAAAAAGAGAGCCGAGAAGTTTTTTGAGAGAGTTAAAGGTCGAGTTTTAGCAGCGCCGATCATTGACCCCAAAACAAAGAAAGTTTTATTAAAGAAAGACGAATTAATTACCGAAGAAAACATTGGTCTTTTAGAACGCCACAATGTGCTGGAGGTTATGGTTCGTTCCCCGTTAACTTGTGAATCGCATTATGGACTTTGTGCGGCCTGTTATGGTTGGGATACAGGAAGCAAAAAGATGGCCGAAGTCGGTAGCCCGGTGGGAGTTTTGGCGGCGCAGTCTATCGGTGAGCCTGGGACTCAGTTGACGCTGAGAACAAAACATTTTGGCGGTATTGTTGTTTCTGACGTGACCCAAGGTTTGCCGAGAGTGGAAGAAATCTTTGAAGCCAGATTGCCAAAAGTAGTTTCACCTTTGGCGGAAATTTCCGGCAGGGCAAGTATCGTGGAAACAGAAGACGGCTACAAAGTCAGAGTTAAAACAACCAGTAAGCCGATTGAGGAGAAAGAATATCTGGTTCCTTTAACCAGCAAATTAAATATTGAGGATGGGCAATTGGTTGGGACCGGGATTCAATTGGCCGCCGGAGTTTTAGACATCAAAGATATTTTACAAATCCGTGGTTTACAGGCAGCTCAAGAATATTTGATTGAAGAGCTTCAGGGTGTTTATGAGTCACAGGGAATCCCCATTCATGATAAACATTTTGAAGTTATCGTCCGACGGATGAGCGATAAGGTTCGGGTAGAAACTTCAGGCGATACGACTTTACTCCCAGGAGAATTTATCAGTAAAGCCAAATTTGAAGAAGAGAATGCCCGAGTTTTAGCTGAAGGTGGCGAGCCATCGACGGCTCAAGTGATTATTTTGGGTTTAACCAGAGTCTCTTTATATACAGATTCTTGGCTTTCCGCTGCTTCTTTTCAAGAAACAACCAACATTTTAACCGAAGCCTCGTTAGAAGGTAAGGAGGATAAATTAATTGGCCTTAAGGAAAATGTGATTATTGGACGGTTAATCCCCGTGACCCCTGAAAGAGCTAGGATTGAAGGATAAGATAAAATCTGTTAAAATTAATCTTCATGCCAACGATTAATCAGCTGGTGCGCAAAGGACGCAAAAAAATTAGCAAAAAGATTCGAGCCACCGCCTTGCGGAAGAGTTTTAATGCTCGTGAACAAAGAATGATTAGTAATGTTAATCCTCAAAAACGAGGGGTGGTTTTATTGGTGAAAACCATGGTGCCGAAGAAACCTAATTCGGCTCTAAGGAAAGTCGCCAGAGTAAAATTGTCTAATAAACAAGAAGTGACTGCCTATATTCAGGGTGAAGGCCATAATTTAACTGAACACGGCATTGTTTTAGTCAGGGGCGGTCGGGTTAAAGATTTACCTGGAGTGAAATATCATTTAGTGAGAGGAAAATTTGATTTAGCCGGTGTTGAAGGTCGTCGCAAAGCCCGCTCAAAATATGGTGCCCGCGAAGAAGGAGGAGTCCCTAAGGTAGCTGCTAAAACTGAAGAAGCTGCCCCACAGACTACTTAAAAAAGATGTCTCGAATTGGGAAGATTAAAAAGAGAATTGTTGCCCCTGACCCGCTTTATCAAAGCCGTTTGGTGGCTCATTTAATTAACCGAGTCATGCTTTCCGGCAAAAAAACAGTTGCCCAAAACCAAGTTTACAAAGCTCTTGAAGCTTTAGTTAAGGGGAAAAATAAGGACGAAGTGAAGGAAGCAGGCCCTTTGGAGATTTTATCCACCGCCCTAGAAAATCTGAAGCCAGTGATGGAAGTTAGGCCGAGAAGAATTGGTGGCGCTGCTTATCAAGTGCCGGTGTCGGTTAGAGCTGATCGTCGGGAAGCCTTGGCCATTCGTTGGCTAATTCAGGCCGCTCACAAAAAATCCAATAAGGAATATCGTGAATTTTGGCAAAAATTAGCGGCAGAAATTCAAGACGCCTACAACAACACCGGTACTGCCATCAAGAAGAAACAAGATGTCCATAAGATGGCCGAAGCCAATAAGGCTTTTGCCCATTTTAGATGGTAGAGTAACAAAGGGAAGCCTTCCACCTTAGGGGTGGAATAGCTACGCCACCTCTGGTAAATTTATGTGAATTTAAAATAGTCTTCCCAAAGTGTATTTTTTGAAACTTGTTGGATGTTTTTAGGATAATATTCGAAAGTTTTGTAGACATTAAAAGGGTCTCTTTGTTGAATTTTTCTCCCCTTTTTGTTTCGACTAAATTCTTCAAAATGTAAATGAATTTCATCCCAGGAGGGATACCTTTTAGGACTCGGTCTTTTGGGATAATCTTTATAACCCCAAGTAAGACCGCTATCTCCCACATAACCGATCAATTCACCCTGATTTATCCAAACAAAATAGTGTGAATTTTTCATACTTTCTGGTTTCACTTGATACCCATAAGGATAATAAATTTCTTTTCTTTTTCGTGGTGTGCCGAAAGGGATTTTTCCAGCAATTTTTTCTAAATGTCCGTATTGGGTATATCTGCCATTTTCCGGATGATATATCTGGACAAAATAACCCAAACCCGTGGTTATTGGTTTTTCTCTGTATCTCCTTATTGAGCCATCTTTATTTTTTATAGGTCGGTTATAGTATGAACTTATAGCCCAGCCGCCGGCGGCGGCATAAACCGGTTCTCCTCTTTTGGCTTGAAAATCGATGCCACCATGAATTGCTCTGCCATGGATTTGTTTTTCTTTTTCTGAATAAAACCAACCTTCATTGATTTTAAATCCTTGGCACCTCATTAAAGGAAGTTTTAAATAAGGAGTCATATTAAGCTGAAAGTATTATACCATCTTGATTGAGAAAGAAAATTTTGTTAAAATCAAACTTGAAGCGACTGCTTCTTGGACGGAGCAGTTTTTTATGCTTGAAAAAGGTTTATAATTTAATTAGATTTAAAAATGGCAGGTGAAAATAAAAACTTCGAAAAAATAGTTGTTCCGATTGAAAAAGTTCGGAATATTGGGATTATTGCCCATATTGATGCTGGGAAAACCACCACCACAGAACGGGTTTTGTTTTACACTGGTCGCAGTTATAAAATCGGCGATATTGATGAGGGAACGACCCAAATGGATTGGATGGCTCAGGAAAGAGAAAGGGGCATCACCATTGTTTCCGCTGCCACCACAACTTTTTGGCGCGACCATCGGGTTAATATCATTGATACGCCTGGTCACGTCGATTTTACCGCTGAGGTAGAACGTTCTTTGCGGGTTTTAGATGGCGGCATTATTATTTTTGATGCTGAAGAGGGTGTTCAATCACAGTCGGAAACCGTTTGGCGTCAGGCTGATCGTTATCATGTTCCCCGTTTGGCCTTTATTAACAAGATGGACAAGCTTGGGGCTGATTTTGAAAAAACAGTCGGCATGATTGAAGATCGTTTGGAAGCTAAAACTGCAATAATTACTTACCCTATTGGCAAAGAAAAAGATTTTATCGGCGTCGTTGATATTCTTCATCAAAAGGCTTTAATTTGGGATGACCAGAAAGACAAAACCGGAGAGAAATTCGAAGAAAAAGAAATTCCAACTGATTTACAGGAGAAAATTAAAAAATATCGGGAAAAATTAATTGAACAGGCAGCGGAATTTGATGGAGATTTAACTGATAAATTTCTTAAAGGCGAGGAAATTAAAGATGAAGAAATTATTATTGGTTTACGTCAGGGTGTTGTTTTAGGGAAAATTGTGCCGACTTACGCTGGTTCTTCCTTGCGCAACAAAGGCGTTCAACCTTTGCTTGACGGCGTGATTGATTTCCTACCTTCGCCGTTAGATATTCCTCCGGTTAAAGGAACAAATCCAGAAACCCAGCAAGAAGAAGAAAGACACAATGACCCTCAAGGACCTCTAGCGGCTTTGGCTTTTAAGGTTCAAACCGATCCTCATGTCGGCCGTTTAACTTATCTGCGGCTTTATTCCGGAACTCTTGTTTCTGGCGGAGAGGTTTTTAACACCATTCAGCGGAAAAAAGAAAGAATTTCCCGTCTTTTATTAATGCACGCCAATCAGAAAGAAACGATTGAAAAAGCCCAGGCCGGAGAAATTGTCGCCGTTATTGGTTTAAAAGAAACGACCACCGGTGATACTCTCTGTGATAAAGACAAACCAATTATTTTAGAATCAATTTCCTTTCCTGACCCAGTTATTTCTTTAGCCATTGAACCGAAAACCAAGGTTGATCAGGAGAAGTTAAGCTATGCCCTGAAAGCTTTGTCTGATGAAGATCCGACCTTTAAGATTAAATATGATCAGGAAACCGGGCAAACAACCATCGCTGGAATGGGTGAGTTGCATTTGGAAATTCTGGTTGACCGCTTAAAAAGAGAATTTAATGTTTTAGCCAATACCGGTAGCCCGCAAGTCGCTTATAAAGAAACCATTAAAAAAGTGGCTCAGGCTGAAGGTAAATACATCCGTCAATCCGGTGGTCGCGGTCAATATGGTCACTGTTTGCTACGGGTTGAACCTGTTGGGAGAGGTGAAGGCTATAAATTCTTAAACGAAATTAAAGGCGGGACGATTCCCTCGGAATTTATTCCGGCCGTGGAAAAAGGAGTTAAAGAAGCGATGAGTAAAGGTGTTTTAGCCGGTTATCCACTAGTGGATATGAACGTCGCTTTATATGATGGAACCTTTCATGAGGTTGATTCTTCGGAAATTGCCTTTAAGATTGCCGGCTCGATGGCTTTACAGCAGGCCGTGCGTGAAGCCAGTCCGATTTTAATTGAGCCGATTATGAAATTAGAGGTGACCACCCCAGAAGAATTTATGGGTGATGTTATCGGTGACTTATCAAGCAAGAGAGCCCAAATCCTGGAAACTCAAGACCGCGGCAAACTCAAAATTATTCTCGCCACGGTTCCTTTAGCCGAACTTTCCGGTTACGCCACCATTTTGCGGAGTTTAAGCCAGGGAAGGGCTACTTTTTATATGGAGCCAAGCCATTACGAAGAAATTCCCGGCAATATTACCGAGAAGATTATTGAGAAGAAAGGCTTGAAAAAGGAAAGTTAATCTTGTAAAATAGAGAAAGTTTTATTAAAATTAATTATACGGAGGTAAAATATGGCAGATAAAACAACTTTTCAAAGAAACAAACCCCATTTAAATATTGGGACTATTGGTCACGTTGACCATGGTAAAACAACGCTGACTTCGGCGATTACAAAAGTTCTCGCTGAAGCTGGAGCCGGGGGTTCTTTTTATTCCTTTGACCAAATTGATAGTGCTCCTGAGGAAAAGCAAAGAGGGGTAACGATTAATATTGCTCATATTGAATATGAGACGGCTAATCGTCATTACGCCCATATCGATTGTCCAGGACATAAAGACTATATTAAAAACATGATTACCGGCGCCGCCCAGATGGATGGCGCTATTTTAGTCGTGGCTGCTGATGACGGGCCAATGCCACAAACTCGAGAACATATTCTTTTGGCTCGTCAGGTGAACGTGCCGGCCATTGTCGTTTTCTTAAACAAAGTTGACATGGTCAAAGATCCGGAATTGCTTGACTTGGTTGAGATGGAAGTCCGGGAACTTTTAACCAAATACAAGTTTCCAGGCGACAAGATTCCGGTTATTCGTGGTTCAGCCTTAAAAGCCCTTGAGGGTGACGAAACCGCCAAAAAAGCCATTCTGGATTTAATGAAGGCGGTTGATGAATACATCCCCACCCCAGAAAGACCCCTGGACAAACCATTCTTAATGTCCATTGAGGATGTTTTTTCCATTAAGGGTCGAGGGACGGTGGTGACTGGTCGAATCGAAAGGGGCATCGTTAAAGTTAATGACGAAATCGAAATCGTTGGTCTTCGCGATACCAAAAAGACGATTGTGACTGGTGTCGAGATGTTCCGCAAGACCTTAGATCAAGGTCAAGCCGGCGATAATGTCGGTGTTCTTTTGCGGGGAGTTGAAAAGGATGACGTCGAGCGCGGTCAGGTTTTGGCTAAACCCGGCAGTATTACCCCTCACACTCAATTTGAGGCTGAGGTTTATATTCTCACTAAGGAAGAAGGCGGCCGTCATACCCCGTTCTTCACTGGTTATCGACCCCAGTTTTATGTCCGGACAACTGACGTCACCGGTGAAGTCACCTTACCTTCCGGTGTAGAAATGGTCATGCCAGGTGACAGCGCCAAGATGACGGCGAAGCTTATTCAGCCGGTGGCGATGGAAGAAGGTCAGCGCTTCGCTGTCCGTGAAGGCGGCCATACGGTTGGCGCCGGAGTAATTTCAAAGGTTATTGCTTAACAAGAGACACTCAAAATGACAAAGGGAAGAATTCGGGTACGTTTAAAATCGTACGATCATCGAGTTATCGATGAAAGTTGCGAAAAAATTTTAGAAGTTGCTTTAGCCAGCGGCGCTAAAGTTGTTGGTCCGATTCCTTTGCCCAGCCAAAGGAAAATTATTGCCGTTATCCCCAGCCCTCATACCGATAAAGATTCTCAAGAACATTTTCAGCTTTTAACTCACAAACGCTTGATTGATATTCTGGAGCCCACCGAAAGAACGATTGATTCCTTAATGCACCTCAATCTTCCAGCCGGAGTGAGTATTGAGATTAAGATGTAGTTTAGCGTTCCACGACTTGGCCGTTTTCATCCAAACATTCCGGCACCATGTCTTTGGGAAAATTATAGGGAGCGATTTGTTCGCAAGTTGGTTGGCTTTGGCCATCATAAACACAAACCCAACCTTCAGTGGTTTTAGCCGCTAACCAATAAGCGCCACCGACAGCTTCAAACTCTTTAATATTACCGGTCGCATGCTGGCCGGTATTTTTGTTAATAGAAACTTCAGCTTGGGTGGCATCAAGGCCAGTTTTCTTAAAAACCGCCTGTTTAATAAGTCCTGATTCATCAACGGTAGGTGTTGGTGCTGCTTCTTCTGGGGTTGGTGTTGGTTGAGGACTCGGCACAACCTCGCCGGGAATCTGGCGATATTTCAGGCCAAAGAAAAAGGCTAAAGCCAAAAGACCAATAACAATAATAAAAATAAGGAAAACAATAACAGGGTTTTGGTTTTTAACAGGTTGACTGGTGGTATTTTCTTCAGCCATTTGGCTATATTTTAATTCCCTTTTTTCATTTTGTCAACATTTGTAATTTTTGGTTGCAATTTTTTGGCTTTTCCTCTATAATTGCCCCTAATGGAGGTGAGGCTCTTTTGAGTTAAACTAATTTTTAAGCCAAGCACACTTGCATAGAGTGCCTCCCGGCACTCTTTTTAGTGGCTAAAAGGCTTTCCAGGAGAAAAATGGTAGGAGAAGTTAATGGCCTTAAATTAAAAACTGTTCAAAAATTTACCCAGGATGGGCATCGAATTCCTGTGACCGGGGTTAAAGTTGATTCGGTTGAAGGTTTTCAGCCAGGCGATTTGCTTAAAGTCACCGGTTGGGCTAAGGGCAAAGGTTTTACCGGTGTGGTCAAACGTTGGGGTTTTAAAGGCGGTCCGAAAACTCACGGTCAATCCGATCGTCAACGCTCGCCTGGTTCAATTGGTCAGACCACCACTCCCGGCCGAGTTTACAAAGGCAAAAAGATGCCTGGTCGCAGTGGAGGCCAAAGAGTAACTCTGAGTGGTTTGGTTTTAATGGAAATCAATGAGAAAGAAAAGCTATTTTTAATCAGTGGTCTTTTACCAGGTCCGAGTAGCGGTAATTTGATTGTTAAAAAGTCTGGAGAATTTAAAAAATTTGTTCCTTTAATGAAATTAGGGGAAACGGAAATTAAGGAGACAGAAGAGGAAAAGGCCGAGCGTTTAAGAAAAGAAAAAGAGGCTGAGGAAAAGCTTAAGGAAGCTCAAGAGGTTAAGGAGGAAAAAGAGAATGCCGAAAGTTGATCTTTACACTCTTTCTGGGACTAAATCAGGGCAAATGGAATTACCTAAGGAGATTTTTGCCGCCAAAATCAACGAGCCTTTAATGGCTCAGGCGGTTAGAGTTTATTTAAGCAATCAGAGAAAAGCTCAGGCCAAAGTTAAAAGCCGGGGTGAGATTGCAAAGACTAGCGCCAAATGGTTTCGGCAAAAAGGTACTGGCCGTGCCCGCCATGGAGCTCGTTCAGCCCCTATCTTTGTCGGCGGCGGTGTGGCTCACGGGCCAACCGGAGAACAGAATTACCAGTTAAAAATGCCGAAAAAGATGAAGAAGCAGGCTTTGTTTTCAGCCTTAACCAGTAAATTTAAAACGAATGAGGTGTTAGTTATTAAAGATTTGGCGAAAATTGAACCGAAAACGAAAAAAATGAAGACAATTTTAGAAAAATTAGCCAAAGACAACAAGGCAACGATTATTTTGTCGGAGAAGCTGGAAAATGTTGCCCGAGCCGCCAGAAATCTTAAGGGTCTTAATTTAAGTCAGGCTAATCAATTGAATCCTTACGAAGTTTTAAATGGAGGTCAACTGATTTTTATGAAGGAGGCAGTGGAGAAATTAAAAGAAAAATGGATATAAATTTTGTTTTAAAACAACCAATGATTACGGAAAAAGGGAGCGCTTTCGGCGTTGCCGGTGGTTATCTTTTTCAAGTTGACCGTCAGGCCAGAAAAGAGGAAATTAAGAAAGCCGTGGAAAAGTTTTTTAAAGTGAAGGTTATTGAAGTTAAAACCATGAATGTTGTCGGCAAGAAAAGACGGGCTTTGCGGACGAGAAAACAGACTAAACGGGCCAATTGGAAAAAGGCCCTGGTTTTTCTTAAAGAAGGCGATAAAATTGATCTTTTTGAAACAGGAGGCTAGTATGTCCAGAAAATTACGTAGAATCTTAGCAAAAAATTCAGGCAGAAATTCAAGCGGGAAGGTGACGGTTCGCCACCAGGGTGGTCGTCATAAAAGATATTTAAGAGAAAATGATTTCAAGCGGGATAAACGAGAAATCCCGGCGAAGGTGATGGCCATTGAGTATGATCCTAACCGTGGTGCGCAAATTGCCTTGCTTTTTTATGTTGACGGCGAGAAACGCTATATTTTAGCCCCCGAAGGTCTAAGGGTTGGTGATGAGATTCAAACCAGCGAGAAGGCTGAAATCAAACCGGGCAACGCCTTGCCCTTAGGCAAGATGCCCTTGGGGACAGTTGTTCATAATTTGGAGCTGAAGCCAGGCAAAGGCGGACAGATGGTTAGAGGGGCGGGTACTGGTGCGATTCTAATGAATAAAGAAGAAAGATATGCTTTGGTTAAACTTCCGTCAGGAGAGCAAAGAAGGATTGGATTGGCTTGTTACGCAACTGTCGGTCAGTTAGGGAATATTGAGCGCAAAAATCGAGTTTTCGGCAAAGCCGGACGGAAAAGACATTTGGGCATCAGGCCGACAGTCCGGGGAGTCGCCCAAAACCCTCATTCTCACCCCCATGGCGGCGGCGAGGGCCGTTCGGGCATTGGTATGCCTTCGCCTAAATCACCTTTGGGAAAGCCGACTTTAGGGGTCAGAACCAGAAACAAAAAGAAATATTCTGATAAACTAATTATGCAAAGGAGAAGCAAATGAGTCGACCATCAAAAAAAGGTCCTTATATCGACCAAAAATTGTTAAAAAAGGTCTTAAAGCAAAAAGAGTCTGGTAAAAAAGAGCCAATTAAGACTTGGGCTCGAGCCAGCCAGATTCCGCCGGAGTTTGTCAACCATACTTTGGCGATTCACAACGGCAAAATTTTTATCGAAGTCTTTGTTAGCGAGGAAATGGTTGGTCACCGTTTAGGTGAATTTGCACCGACCCGGACCTTTAGGGGTCACGGCAAGATGGTTAAAAGAATTATCAGTAAAACCTAAAATCTATGGAAGTTATCGCCAAATCAAAATACATTCGTTTAAGCCAGAAAAAATTAAACTTGGTGGCGGGGGTTATTCGTGGCTTAACCGTGACTGAGGCGGAAAAGATTTTGGCTTATTTAAACAAAAGAGGTAGCCGTTTTCTGCTTTTAGTTTTAAAGCAGGCTAAGGCTAATGCAATTAAGAATTTTGATCTTCAAGAAAAGAGTTTAAAAATAAAGAGCTTAGTGGTGACTAAGGGACCAAGTTACAAAAGGGGCCGGCCTATTTCCCGCGGCCAGTGGCATCCGATTTTAAAAAGAACAAGTCACGTGACGATGATTTTGTCAGGAGAAGAAAGAAAAGAAAAAGAAGAAGATAAAGATAATAAAGAGAAAAAGGAGATAAAAGAAAGAAAGGAGAAAAAAAATCATGGGACAAAAAGTTAATCCTCTTAGTTTTAGAATTCCGCAGTCACACGATTGGAAATCGGTGTGGTTTCCAGCGAATAAAAAAGAGTATCAAAAAAATCTTTTGGAAGACGTTAAAATTAGAAAATTTTTATTAAATAAATTAAAGCTGGCGGGTATCAGTCAAGTTCAGATTGAGAGGTCAATTAACAAAATGAAGATTATTTTATATGTCAGCCGTCCCGGGGTCGTTATCGGCCGGGGCGGGTCCGGATTAGAAATGTTGAAAAAGGAAGTTTGCCAGATGGTTTCCATGACTCAGCCAGAGAAAAATTTAGAAATTGAAGCGGTTGAAGTTAGAAATCCCGATTTAAATGCTTATTTAGTCGCTCAAAAAGTTGCCCAGCAGTTGGAAAAAAGAATGCCTTATCGTCGGGTGGTAGGTAGAGTCATTGAAAATGTCATGGCGGTTGGGGCCAAGGGAGTGAAGATTGTTCTTTCTGGCCGAATCGCCGGAGCAGAGATTTCTCGACGGGAAAAGTTTGGTGACAAAGGGAAAACCGGCAATATCCCCGCTCAAACCCTACGGGCGGATATTGATTTTGCCAGCGTGCCGGCCTTGACCCGCTCGGGTTTTATCGGCGTTAAAGTTTGGATTTACAAAGGAGAGGTTCAAAAAACCGAACAGTAAAAATGTTACAACCAAAGAAAAGTAAATTTAAAAAACAATTTAGAGGCAAAATGAGGGGAAATGCCAGCCGCGGTAGTTCGCTGGATTTTGGCCAGTATGGGCTGAAGAGTTTAGGTCGGGGTTGGTTAACTGACCGCCAAATCGAAGCAGCCAGAAAAGCCGTCAGCCATTATACCAAAAGGGCCGGTAAGGTTTGGGTTCGCGTTTTCCCTCATAAGCCGATTACCAAAAAGCCAAGCGGTGTGCGCATGGGCGGTGGCAAAGGCGATATTGAAGGCTTTGTCGCTCCGATTGTTCCCGGTAAAATTATTTTTGAGATTGCCGGAGTCAGTGAGGAAATCGCCCATCAGGCTCTTAAAAGAGCCGGCGCCAAATTGCCTTTTAAAACAAAGGTTGTCAGCCAGATGGAGTTTTAAAAAATGAAAAGAAAAGAAATTAAAGAAAACCACCAGAAAAGTCAAGAAGAATTAAAACAGCAAGCCAAGAAAATCGCTGAGGAATTGGTTAAACTGAGAATGGAGAAACAAGTCGGCAAACTGAAAAATGTTCGCCTGCTGAAGCAGAAAAAAAATCAGTTAGCCGTTATCAAAACTATTTTGCGGGAAAAGGAGCTCGCTTTATGAAACAATTTGTCGGTCAAGTTCTGGAGAGTAAGATGGCTAAAACCGCCAAGGTGGCGGTGACTCACTTAAAAGTCCATCCTCTTTACAAAAAGAGATTGAGAATTAAAAAGACTTATCATGTTCATGATGAAATTGGGGTAAAGCCCGGTGATCAAGTTAAATTCCAGGCCTGTCGCCCTTTAAGCAAAACAAAAAGATGGCAGATAATGGAAATTATTAAAAAAGAAAAATCTAAAAAGGTTAAAAAATCATGATTCAGTTAAGAAGCATTCTTAAGCCGGCTGACAATACCGGCGCCAAAAGATTGATGGTGATTCATCTTTATGGCGGCTCTAAAAGAAAACGCTCTAAAATTGGCGATATTATTCTGGCAGTGGTTGATCAGGCTGACCCGAAGGGCATAGTTAAAGACAAAGACAAAGTAAGGGCTTTAATTGTCAGAACAAGAAAGGAATTACGGCGGATTGACGGCTCTTATATTCGTTTTGATGACAACGCGGCGATTATTATTGACAAAGATGGTATTCCTCTCGGCACCAGGGTTTTTGGTCCCATTGCCAGAGAAATTAAGGAGGCCGGCTACGCGAAAATCGTTTCCTTAGCCGAGGAGGTTATTTGAACCGCCAAAGGCGGAGAAAACAAGGTTCTGTTGCCTCGGGCGACAGGTTCTTATCTAAGATGAAATTAAAAACAGGCGACCAAATTATTGTTTTAAGAGGCAAAGACAAAGGGCGCAAGGGAAAAATTCAAAAAGTTTTTCCGGTTGAGAGAAAAGTTCTTATTCCGGGAGTTAATATTTACAAAAAACACCTCAAGCCTCAGGGCGAAGGAAAACCCGGCGGGATTATTGACAAAGTTTTTCCTCTGCCGGTATCCAGCGTGGCTTTAATTTGCCCAAAATGCAACCAGTTGACGCGAGTTGGCTACCAGTTAACTAAAGGAGAAAAACAGCGAATTTGTAAAAAATGTGGCTCAGTTTTAGCTGCTAAATAACGAAATGATTAATTTAGAAGAAAAATATCGACAGGAAATTAGACCAAAACTCGCCAAGGAGTTTGCCTTGGCAAATGTTTTGGCTGTTCCTTCTGTGTTAAAAGTGGTTCTAAACATCGGTTTGGGTCAGGCCAGTCAGGACAAGAACTTAATCGAAAAAGCCACTGAGGATTTAAAGACAATTACCGGACAAAAGCCAAGGATCAACAAAGCCAGATTGGCCATTGCCGGTTTTAAAATCAGAAAGGGCGATCCGATTGGCTTGATGGTGACCTTGCGAGGTAAAAGGATGTATGCCTTTTTGGAAAAATTGTTTAAAATAGTTTTACCGAGATTAAGAGATTTTAAAGGTATGGCCGTTTCCGGTTTTGACGGCCGCGGCAATTATAATTTGGGGTTGAGCGAGCAGATTGTTTTTCCGGAAATTGATTATGCTAAAATCGATAAAATTCGCGGTTTGCAGATTACCATCGTCACTAACGCTCAAGACAACCAGAGAGCCAAAAGATTATTAGAAGAATTAGGCGTGCCTTTTGAGAGAGGTTAAAAATTTAAAATGGCGAAAATCTCTAAAATTGTGAAGAATCA
>Ga0210050_1000954_pt1 | contig 33965 bp, 22 predicted proteins | sample CryGey132114_all_FD_185463 | JGI IMG/M metagenome (GOLD analysis project Ga0210050, IMG submission 185463) | Groundwater microbial communities from aquifer - Crystal Geyser CG22_combo_CG10-13_8/21/14_all (SPAdes) (version 2) | ecosystem: Environmental > Aquatic > Deep subsurface > Groundwater ... | reverse complement strand
GGAAACATTGCAACAATTGCCTGCAGCCGACTTTGTGGTGATTTGCCCTGCGCCGGACAAAAGAGATGTTAAAAGCTATCAGGCCGTTTACTTAAAAGGCATTCAGAATTTCTTGAATGCGTATGCCAAACAAGCAAGTCCGCAGCTCACCATCTATGTTTCAAGCACGGGTGTCTACGGCAATCAAGGCGGCGAGTGGGTCGATGAAGCCACTGAACCCATGCCGGATACGGATCTTGCGAAAGTTTTGTTGGAAGCCGAAAAACAAATCCTAGCGTCGCCTTTTTCCTCAGTTATTTTCCGTCTCGGCGGCATTTACGGACCCGGACGAAATCAAATGGAAACTTTTCGAAAAAAAAAGATGAAGATTGAAACAGAAGAAAGGTGGCTCAACTTAATTCACATCGATGATATTGCGCAAACAGCTCGAGCGCTTCTCAACCGCACGCAGCCAAATTCCGTTTATTTGGGAGTCGATGATGAACCCGTTAGGCGTTCGGTGTTTTTGGATTGGCTGTCAAAACATTCCGGAAATTCTTTTCCGGCGGTGAAACGTATTTCGCAAACAGATAAAATTATCGGCAAACGATGCCGAAATCAAGCGCTCAAAGCTTTAGGCATTCAGTTAAAATATCCTACCTTTCGAGAAGGATATGGTGCGTTATTGGTGCCGTTAGACAATCGAAAATGATTAGTTCTATGATAAAAAACGGTGTTTAAGAGGTGTGGTTTGACGATTATACCAACGACAATTGTCTAACGGTATTGGCCTAATTTGTGTATAATAAAAATCCATGAAAACCTCATCGTTAGAAGATATTAAGCGGGCATTAACACCGTTGGTCAAGCAGCATGCTTTTCTTAAATTAGATAAACCCATTACGCTGACATCGGGTAAAACGAGCGGCGTTTATTTTGATGCCAAACAGATCACACTTTTTCCGGACCGCGCTATTTTATTTGCACGCGCCATTCTCAAATTGGCGGATCTTAATCAAATTGATTGCGTCGGAGGTTTGACGATTGGGGCTGATCCCATTGTGATGGCAGTAAGTTTGATGGCTTGGATTGATCAACAAAAACCGCTCCCGGCCTTTATTGCCCGTAAAGAAGCCAAAAAACACGGCCTCCAAAAGATGATCGAAGGTTATGAACTTAAAAAAGGCGACCGTGTTTTAGTGGTCGACGATGTTGTAACAACCGCCAAATCAACACTTCAGGCAATCAAAATTATTGAAGATTGCCAGGGAATTGTTCAACAAGTGACCTGCTTAGTAGACCGCGAGCAGGGCGGCGCTGAAGCTTTGGCTAAGTATCATTTTACCCCTGTTTTCAGACGCTCTGAGCTTGAAAACTCATAAATTCTCCTAACTTATTTTCTGATAATCACTTAGGTCCTGACCGCTAATTTGCATTCACAGATTATAGGCGGTATACTTTCTAAATCACCTTTAGCCCGAATTTCTCATCAATTTGATGAGAAAACCGGGTTTGGAAGATAGATTTAACCTTTATACCGCTTATGCCTATAAAAAATCCTAATAGATTAATAACGAAAGCGATCACTTTAGTTGTTTGCGTTTGCTTCCTCGCAACTTCTACGGCGTCCTATGCTCAGGGGATTGATATTGCTCACCAGGTTTTTAGTAACGACAAGCCTCTCGGTAATGAAATTACCATTCAAATTCCCTCTGAATTAGGCATGATTAAGGAGATTCATTTCTCAAATTCAAACAAGCCTTTGATTATTCACATAGAGGATGCCCACAGCCAAAGTGATGCCCAGAAGAAAATGGAATTGCTCTTAGAACATCTTAAAAACACTTATGATATTCGCACACTTTTCTTAGAAGGGGCTTTTCATGGAAAAGTATCTCCGGAATGGTTGCAATTTTTTCAAGATAAAGCGCTTAACCAAGCCGTTGTGAATGAGCTTTTCGAAAAAGGGGAAGTAACCGGCCCGGCCCGTTTTCTTCTCAATCAAGCTTCAGATGTAAAAGCTTTCGGTGTTGAGGAAAAAACACTTTATCAAGAAGATCTTGAAACCTTTCGTCAGGTCTATGCCTCCCGTGATTCGAGCCGCATTTTTTTGAAGAATTTCAGATTACAACTCGACAAATTAATGTCCAATCAATTCAACCCCGAACTTCACCGGTTCATGAAGGCATGGGGATGGTTCCGAGACGATCGCGCAGAACTCATGCGGCATTTAAATTTTCTCGAAGACGCTGCCCGCCGTTATCTCAAAGTTGATTTGACGGACGGACGTTACCAGCTTCAGTTTCCGCAGTTGGTCAGGTTTTTTAAATTGAAAGCGTTGGAAAAAGAGCGGTCAGCGTATAGCGTAGAGCGTCTAGAAAAAGAAAGGGAAAAACTCTTCAATTGGATTCAAGAAAATCAGCTTAACTTGTTTTTAGAAGGTTTCAAAACGTTTTTAAATTTTTCTACAAGTTCCAAATCGTTCTTATCCGCTAAACGCCATCCGCTATCCGCCCGGTCCTTCCTCGAACAGTTTTACGATCAAGCAGCAGAAAGGGGGTTTACTTTTCAGGATTATCCTCGCCTCAGTCAGCGCTTTGCTCAAATTATTTTGGTTCAAGAATTAGATGCCGGCTCGTTATTTCAGGAAATCGATCAATTAACTCAGAAGCTAATCCGAACGCTTATTCAAAACCCAGATGAAAAAAAGATCATCACTTTGTTTGAAGATTATTTGCTCATCAAAAAGTTGTTAGCACTTGAGCTCTCGCGCGATGAGTTGACACAAATTCGGTCACGCGAAAATGAATTATTGCCGAGCAAGATCGCGTACCGGTTCTGTTGCGGGACAGGTTTGGATTGCAAAACCTGTCCCGATCAGAACCGCTACGCCCTATTGGATACCAGCTACAATCAAGCGCTGCGTTTTTACGATCTGGCCGAGAAACGTGAGCAAGCCATCGTGGATAATTTGGCGCAAACGCTTGATCAACAAAAACTCAAAAAAGCGGTCCTGATCACCGGAGGGTTTCATACGAAAGGCTTAAACCAATTCTTTAAAGACCATGCGTTTTCCTACGTGACCATTGCTCCGCGCATAGAATCGATAGAATCAAATCAAGGATATTTAAATCACATGCTCTTAAACATGCCCGGCGAATCTTCTATTCCGTATGAAACACCCGGTCTACAAATGGTTTCGACCATGACGACTGTCGGTCAAAAGTATTTTCAACAGAGTCTGCACGAGATGCGTTTGTCACATCCGACGGCACCGGCAGGCTCGGCTTTCCGGGAGCATGATTTGGTTGAAGAAAGTGTTCGATCCGAGTTCAGGGAGGATGATCGTCCTCAGGAAGCAGAAGAGTCAGGTGATTTAACAGCCAAGCAAATCGTCAGGCGAATCATTCAATTAGATCATCAATTGGCAAATGATCAGGAAGATTTAGACCGAGAACTTGACATGGTCACGTTTCACCTTTCAAGCTTGTTAAAAGCACGGTTGTTTGATCTTGGTGTGATATGGGGACTTGTGGCGATCATTGTTTTCTCGATCTATCGATTCGGCCCTCCAAATTTAGCGGGCGGTTTTCATCCGTGGATGATCATTGCTGCTGCGGGAGCCTCCGTTGGTTATTTGGTTGCGTGGGTCTTTGGCAATCTACTTTATGTGATCATTACCCGTTGGTATTATCAAAGATATTATCGCCAAAAGTATTTCCAGCCGTTGACTAAAGAAATCAGGCAATTAAGGAGCCGTTTACATGCCTTACAAGAAGCTCAATCGCGTTCGGAATTACGTTCTGCCGAAGAAGACACGAAAAGCGCGAAACGGGTAATTATCGCCATGCGCAGTATCGCGACCGGACGATTGGGATGGCCGGTATCTCGTTACGTGCAGGATTTACACGATGCTTACAAAGAAATAGAAGCTTTTATCAAGCAGCATCAAGCCATTTTTGATGCTAACGAATCCTTAAGGCCGCTTGCTTCGCATTTGCCAACAGTTGTGGAGGGGATCGTGGGTTTATCACAAACCTTGAGTGAATTTGAAACGAAAGCGAAACGAATCAAAACAAATGCTTCACCAAAAACAGTCCATCGAAATGCAGAAGCGCTGCTCAAAAGAGCCGATTATCTGACCCAGATTGCAGGGGTTACCACTAGTTTAATTCGGTTGGAAATCTCGATGTTTGATTGGGCATCAGAAGATCATGAGTTATTAAGAGATTTCTTTCAGAAGATACGGCGGCGTTTGGCTGATGCCACGCACGCGATTAACACCATTTTACATGACCGCATTGAACTGGCGCGCGGCATTACGGAAATCGGGCGGGTCAAAGGCTATGGGCTTGCCAAGAAAGTCATGGAAGATTTTTATGGTCATCGCAGCGGTGAGGTAAGAGAACACGTTCAATTTGACATCAGTGCATTTCATGATATTGATGTGCGTGTTCCCGGCGGATTTGAACGGTTACGCGCTCTTTTTCACGCTGTTTTAGAAGCGTTGTACGAACCAAATCTCTTAACGTCCAATGCGGCCATCTCACTTAAACCTGTGATCGCGCAGCAGGAAGATGCGCGTCTTAGAGCTCGCAAACTCATTCTTGAAATAAACCCCTTTACAAAAAATGAACTGCCTAGCCATCTTGAGGAGGCTCATTTCTTAGCTGAAAGTCTTGGCGTTCAACTTAAATTGCGCATCGAAATGACAGAAACGGGTTCAAAAGCGGTTGCTGAAATTATGTTTGATCGATACCCGGTTAAAATTACAAGGTCACTTTACGAAACTGATCCTGAAACCAGACGTCTCTTTTTGGATGTTTTGCTGGCGCGCGACCAAGAAAACCCAGACTACGAGTTTAATGGTGTCGATGTCCGCGTTTCACCCACCAAAAAAGTTTATTTTCCTGATTTTTTACCGGGCTTAGAGCTTCAGCGGCTGAAACCCGCACTGTCTTCTCAGAAAAAACCTTTACAATATGTATTTAAATTTGGCAATCGGGAAAAATTTTTTGAAGCGTTCTTTGACGGACAAAACAATCGTATTTACTTCGTCCCTCGCAAATCAACGGCATCAAACCATGAGTATTTTGTTTTTGATATGAGTTACCACGGCAAGTCAGATCCTTTGCGTTATTATCATCATGGACGTGGTTTCAGAGTGCCTTTTCGCATCGCAACTCTTTTTAGAAACGGCGATTACCATACTTTCGGAGACGAACTCAAAATGCATCGGTTGCACGGCGCTTTAAACGAAGCCATCAATTTCAATTTTGTACAGCGTCTTTACCCTCATATTCAATTGATATCGATTGACCATGTCTTAGAAGGTTTTCTGGCCGATATTTGGCGCCGTCGAGCGAATGCGATGAGTCATGCGCCGCGGGCGGATGTGATAGGATTTGATCGCAGCGAAAGTGCGGGTGATAACCGTTATCAACCGATTTTATTGGGAGAAATCGGCGGGCACCCAATCAATGAATTAGCCAAAAAATTTATGTATGGAGTTCGTTTCCTTCAAGGCCATCAGGGGTTTTTCCCGCTGCACCCAAAAAAGTTTCATATATTTGTCAGTAAGATTCTAAGCGACGCACCTATGGAAGAAAGCGTTTTGAGGCTCGCTCGTATTGTCGCTCGAACCATTCGACAGGAAGGCGAGGGAGAACTTTACTTAGATCACATTGCTGGCGGCAAGAGATTTATTTTTAAACTGCGTGATTCCCGCGTTGTCGGCGAGCCTCAAACGGTTGATCTCAATGAAACTTTCAGTCATATTGCCCTTGAAGATTTATTTCTATCGCTTGAAGATGTGCGGCCAGGGACGTTTCCGGCAGAGGAGGTTCAAGTTAGAAAATCCGAATTGCGCTTATCGACAACGGCTGCGGTGGCTGAAGAAGCCGCTCAAAAGATGATCGGAATCGATATGCCGCCCAAAATGAAAAAGGTTATCTTCTCCGCAATTTATCCGCCAAGCAGCTTATCACCGGAACACATTAATCAATTCGGTCAATTGATCTATGAAAGTACCCAATCAGTGACGGCCGTTGTTCAAGTGCCGGGTCAAATGGATCAGCCCGCATTCGATCAACTGGTGCGCGGAACCATCACGGCTTTGCTTCAAAACCGCCAAACACATCGTGTTACTTTTGTGATTGCGGATGATCCCAAAAGTTTTCGCCGTGAATTCGGCCGTGTTTTTAATCAGGTGACGCATCATCTTCATATACCCGTGGAAACGAGGCAAAATCTTAATGCACGTATTCGCTTTGAGGCATCCTCTGAGATCGAGCCTTTGCTTTTGGCCAATCAGGAAGTTATTTTAGTTTCCAACGAACAATTCAAGCTTGATCAAGTGCGTCCGGATCATCAACTGTTGATCGATCGTTTAGCAGACGGGTCACGATTAACCGCTCCGGAGCAAATCGAAGCGCTCGGGTCCTTTGTTTTGGGAGCTTTTGCGATGGTCCTCTCAAAGCCCGGCGAGCAGGATTACTTCACACATGACCGGCATGGCAGATGGCAGGCAAGGTCAAAGTCAGTCCTCGGTTTATTGAATGATATTTCCTTTCAAGCGCTTGAGCAGCGGTTTATGGCACATTTTGCCTAAACCAGCCCCTCATCAAATCAGTTTCCCGTAGAAGAAAATAGTGTTAATCTGTTTCTTCAACCAAATACGCCATGCACAAAATGAAAAGAACGTCAACTCACCGGTTTTTCGTCTATCTGCTGTTTTTTTCCATTTTCGTTCTGTCAGATGCTTTTGCCCAAATCAGGCATCCGGCGGTAGCAGGGCAGTTTTATCCGTCTGACCCCGAACAGTTGTCGGATTTGGTTAATACTTATTTGGAACATGCCGGCAAGCCTCAAGTGGAAGGAAAACCCATCGCATTTGTGGTGCCGCATGCGGGGTACCCTTTTTCTGGTCAGACAGCTGCCCATGTCTATAAAGTTTTGTACAGTCAAAATGTCAGAACCGTTATTTTGGTTGGGACAGGGCACCATCTGGGCGGTAAGGATGCCGCAATTTATCCGGAAGGCGCTTTTCAAACACCGCTCGGGCAGGTCAAAATCGATTCCGCCGCCGCTTTCGCATTAACCAAGAAATATTCTTTTTTCAAAGCCAATTTAAAAGCGCATGAAAAGGAACATTCCCTTGAAACTCAATTACCTTTTTTGCAGAAAGTACTCCGGGATTTCAAGATTGTTCCCATTTTAGTGGGGGATACCGATCTCAAACATGTGCTTGAAATGGGCCGAGCTTTAGCAGAAGCCGCCAAAGAAAATAATGCAAGCGGTAAACCGACCGTCATCATTGCTTCAACCGATCTTTCCCATTATCCCAAGCGCGAAGATGCCGTGAGGGTTGATATGGAAACGCTCAGAGCGATGCATCGATTGGATGTGCAAGCTTCATGGGAAACCGATGAAAAATTAATGAACGAACAAATTCCGCAGTTGGCGTGCACCATGTGCGGTGCAAAAGCAGCGATGATTGTATTGTCGGCAGCCAAAGTGTTAGGCGCGAATCATACGACTGTTCTGAAGTATGCCAATTCAGCCGGCGTGCCTTTTGGTGATCCCAACCAAGTGGTCGGCTATGGGGCGGTGGTTTTCTCGGACCGCGCGGCTTCATCCGATCACTCTTTCCAAGAAACGGCGGATAAAGCACTTCAATTGCCCGAAGCACATCAGGCATTGGCAGACAACCCGACTTTCAGTGCTCAAGAACAAAAAGCGCTGTTACAAATAGCACGTGAGACCATTGAAACCGGTGTTCAAACGGGAGAACCGGCCGGGGGCAATCTTGAGGAAAGAAAGGGAGAAAAAACAGCTTTGTTCGTGACGCTCATGAAAAAAGGTGAGTTAAGAGGCTGTATGGGTTCGCCCGTACCGGTACTGCCGCTGGGCCAAGCGGTTCGCCGTTATGCTTTTGATGCCGCAAATCGCGATCCGCGTTTTCCGCGAGTCAAAGCGGATGAAATATCGCAATTGGACATTGAGATTTCAATTCTCTCTCCTCTGGAAGCGGTAAAAAACGCAGAAGCCATTCAGCCTCGCCGGCATGGTGTCCTGTTAAGCTATCACGGTCACAGCGGTCTTTTTTTGCCTCAAGTGTGGGATGATATTCCGGACAAAGTAAATTTTCTTAGCGCCTTAGCCTATCAAAAAGCAGGCGCGCCGGCATTTGCCTGGAAAGAACCGGATGCCGAGTTATATGTCTTTACCGTTGAAAAATTCAAAGAATCTGATTTTTAGAGTTTAAAACTTTGGAAATCCTTGGCGGGGATCAATTTCAGGATGGTCAATTCGTTTGGCCGGTTTAGAAGAACGGGGAATTTCCTGGATTCCTTTGCGGGTCAATAGAATGGCTTGGTTGCGTCCGTGTTCTTTCGCGTAATAAAGTGCTTGGTCGGCCCGTTGAATCAACTCGTGCATGCTCAATACTTCAGAGGCATGCTTATAACCGACGCCCACGCTCACCGTGACTTGAAAAATATTATCCTGAAATACCACCACATGATGCTCAATTTTTGAGCGTATTTTTTCTGCCACTGACATAACGCCTTGAAACAAGTCATGGCTTTGCGCCGCAATGGCTGCCGCCGGGTCGTGAGGTCCGATGCCTTCTTGGAGGTAAACAGCAAATTCTTCACCGCCATAACGCGCAATCACGTCATTCGAACGAACGCATTGCCTGAGAATACTAGCAACGGATTCAATAATTTTATCGCCTGCTTGATGGCCTTGCGTGTCGTTTAATTTCTTGAAATGATCGATATCAAACATAATGAGCGCCATGGCCGAATGTACTTGATTGCTCACACGCAATTCTTCTTCAAGCCGCGTTTTAAAATAACGCTGATGATACAAATGTGTTAAACCGTCAATGACAGCTTCATCGGACAATTTGCTGCTGTCAATCGCAGTTGCTAAAATGGTCCCAACACCGTTTAAGAAATGAAGATCCCGGTCGGTGTAAAGGGTATTTTTTTTCTTTCGTCCCAATAGGAGCAGTCCGATCATTTGTTTTTTCACGATCAGCGGCAGGCACACCTCAATCGGTAATTCACGTAAGGCATAAGTTAACTGGTAAAAGGTGGATGGCGACATGCTTTGCTCGGCTTCACTTACAATAAAAGGTTGATGCTGGTGCGAAAGCCATTTGGTCAAGCTCGTGCCAAAATTAAAGTGATCAAAAGCAGATTGTTCAATGCCTTTGACGTCTTTGACTTGAAAACGGTCCTGAAGAGGTTCTTTGAGTAAAATAGCCGATTCACTGATACCGAGTTGTTCGGTTAAAGAATCAAGCGTCAAGCGTATCGATTCTTCCACATTGCTGCCCGCCAAAATCTTAGTTGCAATTCTGAGCAGTAAACTTTCATTTGATTTTTGAACGCCGTGTTTTTCGCGATACCACTGGTAAATGCTGTGATAAGTTACCAGCAATGTTCCTGTTAATATGGTTAACACGGCAGTTTGGATCCAATGGACATAGTGATAGTGTGTGATGCCGATTTGCGCCAGCAGGAAAATAGTAAGCGTATTATTGCTCCACACGAACACACTGACTAATCCGATAAAAATCCCAAAGCGGACTAATGAACGCGTGATTTCAGACATGCGCGTGACTGTCATTGCATATCCGGTAATCAAAAGAAATATGCCGAGAGCCAAGGGGGCGTCCGCTCTGGGATGTAAATCTGCTAAGATTCTGCTGAATCCGGGACTGGTCAAAAAACCATACACAAAAATGGGAATACTGATTATCACATAATTACTGCGAATGCGATGGTAATTATCTAATTTCGAATAAGCATCAATCAAACCGAGCATCGTCATCCCGATGGTTGCGAAGAAGACGATCCGGTAAAGGATGAGCGTGGGGCCCGTAAAAATAGAATATTGAACAAAGAATCGATCCACAGTTCCGATCGTAAAGTTATTAAATTCAACCGCATTGAAAAAACTGTAGTTGATAACGTAGAACAACATAATCCGAAAGCGATTGGGCCACGCTCGTTTCGTTGCGAGACAAGAAAAGTGATAGACCATCGGCGGTAAATAAAGGAGTGCCATGCCGGAGGTTTGGAACAAAGCTTCAATGGTGGTCATGCGCATGCCGTGAAGCGCTTCATAAGCATAGTAACACCAAAGAGCAATCACCAGTCCCATGACACCTAAAAGAACGTTAGCGAAACGTCGCCAACCTAACACGATCAAAAGTATGCTGGTTGTGATGCTGATCCATAGTGCAAGTAAATAACTCACCACAAAGGATTGTAAATCCATTTCTATTCGCTCTCCTCATTCATTTGAGCAGCAAACCTGCCCATTAAAAAATAACACCCTTCATTTAGGAAATGCAAGCCTACCATCAGTTATTTTGACTCCTTATGATAAAAAGGTGCTAAGTTGATGGCCTCAGCCAATGGTTAAGGAAGGTGAAGTAGTTTTGCAACACAATCGAGCAATTCTTTGAAATCAAAGGGTTTGGCAAAAATAGCCGAAGCCAAACAGCGGCAATCCCTCGGCATTTGATCGGGTGTGGTTTTTCCCGAAATCACAATAATCGGAATATATTTCATATGCGCTTGTGCTCTTAATTTTCTGATGACTTGAAAACCGTCCATCCGCGGCATCGCAATATCCAGCAAAATGAGGTCGGGTGTTTTACGCTCAATCACATCCAAACAAGCCTCGCCGTCAACGGCTTGTGTGACCATAAAACCATGTTCTTTCAAAAGATCTTCGAATTCGTTCAGAAAAAAGGTGTCATCATCGACAATGAGGACGCGATGATTGAAATCACGTTTTATTAAATGACGGTTAATTAAATCAGAAGGCATACCAAGCCTTCCGGTGTGGGCTCCCATGGGTTGATAAGGTTCCTTATCTCGTTAATGGATATAGATAAAGTTTAACCGGCTCATAGAGGTTAGTCAAAATTCTCAATCAACTCAAAATGACTTTATTTTGATTGAAAATATCTCAAGGATTAACGCCGTGTGCGGGTTTCTCTCCCTTACCCTTGTCTTTCCCCCTTATTTTAGGGGGAGAGGAAATTCAGCCGCTAAACCAACTTTTCAAAACTTCCGCCTCCTCGTAAAGACGACGCTTAAAGTGAAAAACACACTCTAAAAAACTCTATAATAGAACTATTAAGTACTAATTAACTCGTTTCATTAAACTTTTATAACAATTTATATTGAAATATAAGGAATAGAGTGCTATCATTTTATATTCTTTTTTAGGTTTGGAAACCCTATGAAACCATTCTCGACTTTTACCAGAATCGTTGCTTTCATTACGCTTATCACGTTTACTTCTACGAGCAGCGTTGCTTCTAGCGATGCCCAGGCTTTTCAAACGGCGTTTGATCGACCCGCTGCATCAAAGTTAGCCGAACTGAAACTAATCAATACAGAATCATCTCAAAATGTCGGCCGCCTTCTTCAAGGCCGCCAGTCAGTCAGAACCGAAAAGCCAATTCTGCTTCCCACGCCGCTTTTACCGGCTCATTCCGAATTAAGAAATCAAAATGTTCAGTCAAACGCGGCTTCTAATGAAATTGGGCCGGAAAATTTAAACGCCCGCTCCGAATTGAGATCAGTCACCGGCATCCCTTTACTTGCCTCATTTGCGCTTGGAGGCGGCGCCATTGGTTTTCTCGTTGTATTTATAGCTATTTACTCAAGAGAAGTTTTGATTGGGCGCCGGCTTGAAAAACAAATGCCTTTTGATTCCAGAATTGCGCTGCTTGCCAAGCAGGGCTTCTTGCCTTCCGACATCCGAACAGCTCTTCGGGAAAATAAATCAAATATACGCTCGGAACTTCGTGACGAATTACCTCGATGGGAACAGGCCGTCAAACGTCTGCCGCTTTGGGCGCGGTTTATCGGCGGTTATGGTGTTTTGTCGCTTGTCGTGGGATTGCTTTACGGATCAGGAATTTCAAGAATTGAAACGACAGCACTTTTGGATTTTATCCGAAGTGTTAGTTTGTATGCTGCGCTGATTGCCATCACCGATTTTCTGGGTCGCCTGATGTCTTCAAAACCTATGGAGTGGGGTAAGCTGGCCAAAGTTTATTTGGTAGCTGGCTTACTTGGCGGTGTTATCATCTCGTTTGGTTTTACTTTGGTCAATTTGATGATTCCAAAAACAGCCACGCTTCCTCAATTAATTTTACCGACTTTTGGTGTCGGCACCTTTTTAGCCTTAACCAGTTTGGCCGGTGATCTTTTTAACGGCAAACAGCCCAATTGGATGCGCATTCACAAGGATGGTTTAACAGTTGTTTTTTTAAGCGCAGGCTTGGGTTTATTTTTGGCGATTTATCAATATTCTGTTTGGCTAGGTGCAGCTGCATTGGTGCTGACCTCTTTTGGATTTAAAAATCTTCTTTTTAGTTCGAATGGTGATATGCCGCACAATCATCGCGCAGTGCGATGGTCATATGATGTTACGATGATCGCGACCGCAGTTGCTTTAGCGCTGGTACGCCTAGATCTTTCGCCTGCGATCGCTGTGGTAGCTTCGCTTCGTATTTATTCTGCCATGTCACTTGTCCGATGGCGGACTTTTATTTATGCGGCGATTGTCGGCAAGGAAGAGAAGAACAACTTGACTCAAGAAAAACATTTTGAATCCTACTGGATTACCCGAATTCCGGGAACCCTCAAAAACTTTATCGTTCAAATGCTGGCGCCTATTCAATATCGTGTGGTAGCAGAAGCGGTCGGGACAAATCTTTTGGCGCTCTTTTATGCTTGGTCGGTTCATAAAACAGGCTTTATGCTGAAATCGCCCTGGTGGCACCGAAGCCGCGCCCGTTTAATTGTTTTTCCGCTTATCATGCCTGTGTTGGGCGTGTTTTACGTGATGAGTAAGTTAACGGGATTAAAAACAAGCAACCTGCCGGCGCCAGCAGAAACCATCAAAACAACCCATCCGCCTGATCAGTCTGTTAAATCTGAATTACGATCAAGCGAAGAAAAGATCAGTCATCAATTATCGGTTGAACCAGCCGCAAAGCAGTTGCTGGAAGCGGGTTTGTCGACAGAACAAATCCGCAGGCTGGCGAATGCATTTTTGGCGGGGAAGGTTGAGATTACCAATATTCCGGAAGGGGATTCACTGGAAGCCTTGCCATGGGTCAAGGCGCTTCGAATGTCGGATGAACAAATTCACGCGATTGAAGAAAGCCTCAGGCAAGCCGGGTTCAACGGCATTTCATTTAAACAACCTGAAGAAGATTTTTTAAAGGCAGCAGCCCCGTTTCTTAAAAGTGTCATGGAGCGCATGATTGAACTCGAAACGCCTGATTTGCTTGAGGCAGTGATCCGTGCGGGCCAAACGCTGCTCAAGGAGCATCGCGGGCGCCTCACCTACCAACCATTTCGTGATTTTTACGTGCTTCAGGTTTTACCATTTATTACCGAGCGGGACAGCCATCAGTTTTTTAAAGCTTTTGTGCCCGATGCAATGAAATATCATGATTCTTTTGAAGATTTGGTTCGTGTCATTCTTAATATTCTAAGAAGTTGGGGCGATTCTTCGGAAGAATCTCAAGCGAGTGAGCCTCGTTCTGAACTTCGTGAAGACCCGCAATTACCCGAAGATTTTGACAAGCTGAAAAACAGGGACATTTTAAATATCGGCGGGAAAATGCCCGCTATGTTAAAAGCAGAATTTCCTCAAATTCCGAAAGACACAAAAGAAGTCAGAGCCATACAAACGCATGTGGTGCCCATTCATACGCTTCACCGATTTGCACTTGCCCGGTCGCTTGCTTTTAGAATTGTGCCTTTGGGTTCGGATCCATCTCAAGAACCTGCTAATGATGAAAGCCGGAAGCGGGTCGCAGTTGATGCATCATCCAAACATTATCAGCTTGAGGTTTGGCTGAAACGCACATGGGAAGCATTGGAAGATGTAACTTTAGAAGAAGGGATTCCTATTATTATTGAGCGCGAAAAAAAAGACTCAGAAGGTATCAACCGCATCGTTATTTCTTGGGAAGAAAATAGTTTACCAAAAAAAGTGGTATTATTTGAAGATTTAAAAAAAACCCGTATTTCCCGCGGTTATGACCGCGAAGATCCGCGGCCGGGATTTGACATTAATACAGAAGAATTCCTGCCCGATTATCTGCAGGCTGGGCACCTTGAAATTGAAATCATGGGCGACCATGTGAAATTTGCTGATCTTGGATCAACCAATGGTACGCAGTTGGAAGTCACGGGTGTTCGGCGAGGTACAGGCAAGGACAAAACGACTACTTCTCTTCGTTGGGATATGGCACAAAATGCAGTTGATGATTCATCCATTACAGTGCTCCCAAAATTACCCGCTGATGAACCTTTTTACCTTCGGCCCAATGAAATGGTTAAGTTTCCTTACGATGCCCCGTTTTCAGTCGCAGCGGTCGTCAATTTGGTTGATGTCGCCAGGACGAGTTTCCATGTGAAAGACGGCAAGTTTTTCTATTTAAGAAAAGACCAAAAAGAATGGCAGTTACTTGGGCATAACATTTATGCTGCCATGGATGGTGTGCCTGTGGCAGGTCAAACAAGAATCAAAGAGGGTGCCAGCATCGTTAAGAATGCTTATCGCGTGGAATATCACCCCGAGACCAACGAAATTCTAGTTATTAATTTCAGTGCTTCGCGCTTAAAAATTGACATTGAAGACTTCGGTTCCATTAGCGATCGTGCCGAATTGAGATTGACGGCCGAAAAAGAAAATCAATTAGCGGCATTTTTGGCAGGCAAATCAACCGTCAGGCTCATAGATTTACCTGCTGAATTTCACCGTATCAATTCTGATGAATTAACACAAGCCCTTGATAAGCTGGGATACGAAGAGCGTTCCGGCGGCCGGAAAGGACGTCACTTTGTCAAAAGATCCGAACTGCGTATGACCGGTGTAGAAACAGATCAATTGGAAAGATTTGCCGGGAGCAGGTCTGTAATTCGGGTGAGTGATTTACCGCGCTCTTTGAGACACCGCTCAACGGATGAATTAACCGAAGCATTGGGTGAGTTGGATTTTGAACTCAGAACAGGCGGCCGCAAGGGAACTTATTTTGTTAGACTCAGACGTTCCGAGTTACGAGCGGCAAAAAAATCAGGAAAAGATAAATTTTTATCGGATAAGCATGTGGATCTTAATATAGCGCTGGCATCATCAGATGATGTCACAGGAAGAATGATTGAGTTGGCAGAACAGCTGGAAGTGACAGATGCGCAGCATCGGCTTCTGATTTGGCCGAGCCGTCATCAACAACGCTTCAGCCTTATTCGCGATTACGGATTGTTGCCCGTTGGACCCGATGAAGCATCCGTCAAGACCCAGCTTCTCCGTGCTTATCGAACTCATCAAGTCAAAGCGGTGCATACTGCTCAAGACGCGGCTAAGATGAATCATGGTTTTGACATTGTGTTCGATACGCCTCTCACGATCATGGGCAAGGCATTTCCTACCCTTCGTGTTTATATCGTAGAAGAGGGGGATGCTTTCAGGCAGCTTGCTCAAAGCAGAGGGATGGGTTTGTTCAGAAATCCATCTCAAGTTGCTGCCGGTTCTGACCTTGATGCGCTTAAAAGTGTTTTGGTGCATTTTGAAATAGTTGCTTTGCCTTTGGGAATAGCAAACCAGGTTTCGCGGCAAACTTTTCTCGAAGCAGTTTTTGGCCAAGAAGCGGATAGCTATGCAGGCCTTCTGGTCACAGAAGAGGAAGCAGCCCGATTAGCACAAGAGAGAGAATCAACAAACAAAAAACCCGCTGCTTCACCCCAACCCCAAGGATTAAGCACGGCAGAAAAAGAAGCACTCATTCAAGAGCTTCAAGCAGACATTGATGCGTTGGTTGAGGAAAATTTTTCCTTGCCAGATGAATTAAAAGGCGCTGTTGAGATGTTATCCAGCTTGCCTGAGGACGGCGAAAAAGGACCAATGGATCGTTGGGATCATTCAACTACCGATGAGCCGGATTATTTACAAAGCGTTAAACATGCCGTCGGTGAGGGCGTGAAAGAATTAATCAGAAATCTGGTGACCGGCAGCAAGGAAAGCAACAAAGACAAATTAAGGGCCGACATCGGTCCTCGCACGATCGCTACTTTTAATGCTAAAGTTCCTCAAGTGGTGCTTCAAGAAGCACAACGCGTTGCAAATGAAATCATACCTGATGATATCATTCATTACCTCAAAATCGAACCTATTGTCCGAGCATTTATTAAAGCCGCAATAGAATTTACCAGCACAGGCGATTTTGACTTAACAAGATTTCACGATACACCTGAATTTGCAGCGGCTTACCAATCGGCGGCTCAAGCCTTGAACGCGGGCGGCGATGCGGCCTTCATCAGAGGAGCTATCCGTGCACATATCACGGATCCCGATCGTCAATTTGCATTACTACAGGAGTATGTTCCTTTAGGTCGTCATATTTTTAACACGGGTAAATTAACGCAAATGGCAGATCGGCATATAAGGCGGTTGAGAAAGGAATTGGTGAGTCAATTTCCAATTCTTGAGCAACCCTCTTTATCGAAAACTTTTAATTCGATATTAGGCAGTGCCGAAGTATTGTTGAATAAAGGTATTATCAGCATGATTTTTCTGCGTCGATCAGGTAAAGCACATTTGATATTTGCTAGCAGCGGCACTTTGGAAAAAATGAATATTCAAGACCGTGAAACGCGTTTTAGCCTTCATGTCGCATTTACCATGTATCAATTATGGATCAAAGCCGCACACACAGTGCAAGAACAATACGGCGTTTCAACGCTGAAAGAACTTGAAGCCGTACTTGCCAATCCATCAAAACCGCCTGCCGGGAAAGATGAGGCTCAACCAAATGGAGATGACAATCGAAGTGAATTAAGAACAAAAGAAAAAGATCACATTCATCCAAGCTTGCGCCGGGCCCTTCAACGTTTACAAATTAATATTGACCAAGCGCGTCAAAAAAGATTAGGACAAACAACTGATCAGCCACATCAGATTCGCATTCCTCATACGAGTGTGGTTGTGGACGAACGCATGGGAAACGAAGAAACGCCCGAAGAGGAATTGACTACTGTGATACAACCCCAAACTCTTGTAAAGCCTGTGGGGAAAGCAAAAAAGAAAATTAAAAGAGTTAAGCCCAATTCTTCTGCGGCTCATTCAGAACTCAGACAAGTTGAACCTGATCCTCAGGAAGTTATTAAAAAAGCGATGCAGGAAGGCAGAATATTCATTCTTGAAAATATTGATGTTGATTTTGAAAAACTGTTTAGCGATACACCCAACCACATTGCAGCCCGCTTCCTTTCGTCGCTGCCGAATTTTGGCACCATTGATAAAGAAAAGATCAAGCAACAATTATCGAATTCAACCACCAGAGAGCGTTTGCAGCAGGACTTTTCACATTTGCGCGATATGGTTAACCAAGTAGGCGACCTTAGCATCTTTGAACATCGTTTTGCCATTATTCTTGAGGCACCGGGCGAAGCGTCGCCTTTTGCCGCCTTTGAAAGTCCCGTGAGCATCCGACTTAAAGGTAAATCGATTTACAGTATGGCAGATACCATTTTTCTAGGTGAAAAATTGTTGGATTTTGTTGCCAGTTTCGAACCGATGTCCCATACTTTTTCTGTTCTCTTAGAAGCTCATCATGAAAACCTCATCGGTAATTCACTGGCTTTACATAATTTAGAAACTATTAGCGCAGATGAACGTTTGGTTGGTCTAGTAGGACGTTGGAGTTTTTACAGCGGTTCTTTTATCGTGCGGACAGGCGGTACGATTGATATGAAAGGTGCAGCCGGCCGAGGTGTTAGCGGGGCGGTTGCTTTGTTGCTTAATCAAATTTCAACCAGCGTCGGCGGCACTTATCAAGCCATCAGTAAAGATAGTTCCAATGTCAACCCTTTTGATTGGGAGACGGTTAAACAATCCGTTCTCGATATTATTCGCATGAAAGATCAAGCTGCTCTTGAGTTAAAGCGCGTGGGGTTTACGCTTCAAAGGGCCGGCGGAATTGTGATTACACATGGCACGGATACGCTTGAAGAAACCGCCATGGTATTGGCTTTGGAGTTAAAGAATAAATTGGAAATCCCAGTAATTATTACGGGAGCTCATGCACCGCCTGACGTCGCAGGTTCCGATGCGTTGCCAAATTTAGCTAAATCCGTTAAAGCAGCTCTCTACCAGGATTTACTTCCTACCGTGTACGTTTTTGAAGGCAACCGTCTGATTCCTGCAGACCAAGTTGAAAAAGTTCGGACGTCCCCCAGGGATCATCAATCCTATGTTGAGACATCTCGTGATGTGGCGGCAACTATCCAAGATAATGGGACCATTGAATTGAATCCCGGTTACAGTGTTCGCGTAATGCATTCAGGTGGTTTCCCGGAAGAAAGCTATGGCTATGTGGAAGAGTTGGCAGCTGATCAAAGCACACCCGCCAAGGTGTTTGAAGACATGAGGGATCGATTGTTGAATGTCCAGCACAGTTTAGAACCGAAACGGGCCGGATTGGTGCTTTACGGAAATTTTTCGGCAAACTCAAATATTGAAAGAATTGCGCAGATTATTCAAAGCTTGTCAGATGCGCAGATTCCCGTCTGGGTTGGTTCCCGGGATGCGGCTCAGAAATTGCAAGGAACAGGCGCACAGCGAATTCCCAAAGAGCTTCGCTATCAAAAAGCCAGAACCATGCTAAGTGTCTATTTAGGGATGGGGTGGCCCGTTGAGAAAATTAATGCGACCATTAGTCAATATGCATTGACGTCTGAAGCTCCTTGGACTGCTTATGAAACTCTGCCCGCTAATAATTTTGAAGAAGGCAAGGAAGTGCTCATCGTGTTTCCGGGTATTTTAAACCAAGTTTATCGCGATGCTGTTAATCGATTGCTGACCTTTTCAAATAAGAAGAAACGCGAACTTTATATCTACGGTTTGGGCGATGGAAACGTACCGTTGGTCAACAAATCTTTTCAATCGCTGCTGGCCGAATATTTAGAAAAACATTATCCACAGCTTTATGCCATCTATCAAGAGCAGCTAGGGATCGTTGCTCAAGAGATGGCAGACGGTCAAAATGGTTATGCCAATTCAGACCAAGAACTTTCCTTAATTTGGAACCAGGCCCGTATTCTACAAAAAGTTTTTGAGACAGCTTCCGCCCGAGAGGCAGGTGCTGTTCTCAAAAACTATCAAATGAGCAACCCAAATTACATTGCCCGTAAAATTATAAGCATTGCTTCTGCTCACGTTGAGGGTGCGCAGGATGCTATCTTTGCGGAATTAGTTCGATTACTAAACAACGAATTTCCAAAAGGCCTCCGCACCAACATGCCGCCCGAATGGGAGTCCGGCCAAGATATCGGCAAATTTCAAAGTGGTTTATCTCATGCAATTGGCCAGCTGAATACAAGGGAATTAGCGCTTCTATTGAAACGTCTTGGGAAATACTGGTATCCTGTTGAGGATGAAATGATCCGCCGCAATCAAGAAAAAATTGATCAGCTAAAAGCGGAGGGTAGTTGGGAAGTCAGCAGCAAATCGCAAAATACCAAGCGGCCTCAGGAAAGAACGCGGGTCAGTGTTAAGAAAAGAATACCCAACCCGGATATTTTAAGCCGTTTGTTAATTCAAGAAGTTTTAGCAAGTGCGCATCCTGTTTTGAGTGATTTGGCACGCGCTGCAAATCACGGGGTGATTGTTAATATTCGCACCAAAGTGGTGCTAGGTACCGCAGATATTAGTTTGTACGAGTTAGGTAACATGCTTTTGGGAATCGGCGCTCAAAGTGATATTATAGAACCTTGGGAAACATTACCTTTTGTCAGCAGGATGAGTGAGACGCCGCGCGCAGAACTAAGACACCTTGCGGCTCAAGATCAAAAGGCGCGTGAATCAACCATTCGTACGACAGATGCACTGGAACCAAAAGCCAAAGCGGCGTTTGAGCGTGTGCAACAAATGATTTTGGAAACATATCCAGAGGTCACGATGTCATCACAAGCTTTTACGGGCTATTTTGCGGATGGTCATGTTCTGAATACAATTGACCGCACGGAACAAACAGCCATGAAACGCGGGTTTGTGATTGAGTCTCAACTCACAGAAGAACTGGGCATTGCCTCACGCGCCATTGTTCAAGCGGCCAACGGCGTTTATCCGATTGTTTTCTTGGTGGAAACGCATGCCGAGAAAAATGCCATCTTAGAAATGACGGCCGATTTGCCTCATGAGCAGGTGCGTATTTATCAAATGACGGAACATGTGGAAGCTTTCCTGGTCGAGCAAAAGGTGACGCATGTTGATATTGCCGGTCTCAATGGTTTAGATGAACTGCATGCCAATGTGATCGCACGCGGATTAGAAGACAAAAACATCGAAGTTTCTCTCAAGGTTGTTAAAGATCCCGCTGCTTACCTGAGTGTATGGAATCTCACGGTTGAAATGGCCGAAGGATGGGCCGTGCAGCTTCAAACGCTTAAATCCGCGTAATATTCCTGGGGTCAGGTCCGGGACCTGACCCCAAGTGTGATAAAATGCCTGAGATGACACCTCGCATTATTTTTGAAGATACCCATCTAATCGTTCTTTCCAAACCGGCAGGTCTTTTGAGCCAGGGGGAAGAAAGCAGTTCTGATAACTTGGTTGATTGGCTCCGTCAGTATTTGGGCCGAAACTATGTGGGACTTGTTCACCGGCTTGACCGCAACACTTCCGGCATGATGGTGGTGGCGAAGCGGACGAAAGCGGCTAATCGTTTAACGGAAAGTTTACGCTCGGGGGAACTCAAACGGTCTTATTTGGCTTGGCTGGAAGGGTCTTTAAAAGGTTCTTTCGAATGGCATCATTGGCTTCAGAAGGATCGGCAAAAGAATGTTGTCGGCATTGCAGAACCAAATGCCTTGAATGCAAAAGAGGCCGAATTAAAAGGCCAAAGTGTTGCAGCGGGCGAGTGGCGCGCGCATCCAGTTTCACTGGTCGAATTTAAATTGGAAACGGGCCGGTCGCATCAAATCAGAGTTCAAAGTGCGGCCATGGGTTATCCTGTCCTGGGAGACCAAAAATATGGCGCCAAACTCCCGTTCCCAAGACCGGCGCTTCATTCTTACCGTCTGTCTTTTCCCCACCCGATGTCAAAAGAATGCCTTACCTTTACTGACGATTTACCTCAAGATATGAGTCAGATTAAGCGTAAATAGTAACGGTGCCCTTTTAGCTGTTTAACACCTTAATTTCTGACGTATGGTAGGCTTTAAAGAGAAGGTGTTCTGGCTTATGAAAAAGCTGTTTGTGATTGCCATTTTAGCCCTCATGGGAATCGGATATGTGCTGCTCCCAACAGCACGTGCGGGGCTTTTTTTGGACACACCGCCTTATGATACCAGGGACACCTATGAAAAATGTGTCGATAAACATGAAAAAAGGGTGAGAGAAGCTTGTAGTTATCTTTGTTTGTATGATGCCCCTTGCGCGACAGCTTGTATCGGCAAATCAAAGCAGGATGTGATTGACCGCAATTGTAAAAAAGACCAGGCTTGATTCTTGCGTGAAAAGCACCTCAATTTATTGTATGATACGCCCATGCGGCAGTACCTCGATTTACTTCAACATATCTTAGCAGCCGGTGAACGCAAAGAGGATCGGACAGGCGTTGGCACCATCAGTACGTTTGGCTATCAAATGCGTTTCGATCTTACCCAAGGTTTTCCGCTCCTGACCACCAAGAAAATTCACTTAAAATCCGTCATTTATGAGTTGCTTTGGTTTTTGAAAGGTGAAACCAATATCCAATACTTGACGGAGCACGGGGTTAAAATTTGGAATGAATGGGCAGATGACAATGGCGAATTGGGTCCGGTTTACGGCAAGCAATGGCGGTCATGGCGGGGCGCTGATGGAAATACCATTGACCAAATTGAACAAGTCATCCGACAGATTCAAAAAAATCCCGATAGCCGCCGTTTGATTGTCAGTGCCTGGAATGTGGGTGAACTGGACAAAATGGCGCTTCAGCCGTGCCATGCTTTTTTTCAATTTTATGTGCGCAAAGGCCAACTCAGTTGCCAATTGTATCAGCGGAGTGCCGATGTTTTCTTGGGCGTGCCGTTTAATATTGCCTCTTACGCACTTCTCACCATGATGGCGGCACAAGTAACCAACTTAAGGCCGGCCGAATTTGTGCACACTTTTGGAGACGTGCATATTTATTTAAACCACATTGATCAGGTGAAATTGCAGCTTAACCGCACACCGCGCGCGTTACCGGCCATGAAGTTAAATCCTGATATTAAAAATATCTTTGATTTTAAGTTTGAAGACTTCACATTAGAAAATTATGATCCTCACCCTGCCATTAAGGCACCCATTGCGGTGTAAGTGATGCTTTATCACGCGGTCGCCATGGCTCAAAATCGTGTGATTGGTAAGGCAAATCAATTGCCGTGGCATTTTTCATCCGACCTGAAACATTTCAAACAAATGACCCTCGGCCACACCATTCTCATGGGCCGCAAAACGTTTGAGAGCATTGGCAAGCCGCTGTCCGGAAGGGAAAATTTTGTAATCAGCCGTACTGCCCATGAAGATGGTGAACACCTGCGTTTTTTTACTTCGGTTGAATCTGCCCTGGACGAAGTAAGTACGCGTGATTGTTACATCATTGGCGGAGCGCATCTTTATGAACAAACGATGCAGCTGATTGACGGTATTTACCTGACTTACATTCATGCCGATTTTGAGGGCGATGTTTTTTATCCTTCAATTCCGCCCGAATTTGAAGAGCGGACACGGCACAAAATTCAGGAAGAGCCTTTGCTGGAAGTTGTTTTTTATGAGAATACCAAACACATGCTGCATCAAATAGAATGACACATGCTTCCCGGAGTGTGTGGCCGGCCGTTTTTTGCCTGCTTATTTTTGGCCCGGTTAATTTCTTGCATGCCCAAGAAACCATTACCTTCCAAAGCACACCCGCTCAAACCGTTTTGCTTGAACTCTACACCTCAGAAGGATGCAGCAGCTGCCCGCCTGCGGATCAAAAGCTAAGCGCGTATCAAGCAGATAAAGAATTGTGGATCAAATACATTCCCATCGGATTTCATGTGACTTATTGGGATGAGTTGGGTTGGGTCGACCGATGGGCGCGCCCGGAGTTCACACAAAGACAATCGGCTTATGTCAGGGCCTGGCGGAGCCGTACGCTGGCGACGCCGACCTTCGTTTTTAACGGCCGTGATTGGCGCAATTGGTTTGCCGAGTCAAGAGAACTTTCATTGGATGAGCGTGCCGGCCTTTTGAAGGCCAGTGTTTCAGACTTAAAAGAAGTCAAAGTGACGTTTGATCCTTTGGGTAAGCCGGAAGCTGGTTGGGAAGCTCATCTGAGTTTGTTAGCGTTCGGCGTTACTTCTCAAGTACAAGCGGGTGAGAACAGAGGAAAGCAATTGAAACATGATTTTGTTGCTGTCCATTTGCAAGACCATCCCTTAGAAAACAAGGGCAGGGGTTTGGAGGCTTCTTTTGAAATTCATCCTGAAGATGCCGGGGAAGCCGAACGTTTAGGGCTGGCCGTTTGGGTGACCAAAAAAGACGGCATGATCCCGCAACAAGCCGCGGGGGGCTACCTGACCTAAAAACAAAAAACCCGTCTTTTCAGACGGGTTTTTTTTAATTCAGAGGTCAGACCCCTCAGATGATCAACCTCTATTTTTCTTCGCTTTAATTGCTTTTTGCTTTGCTTTAGAATAATTTTTCTCTGCGAAATTCTTACGCTGTTTCTGCGTTGCATTTGCCCATTTTTCCTTGCCTTCTGGGCCCATCTTGCGATTGATATGCTTTTTGGTTGCCAGACGTTCTTTGTTGGAAAGATCTTTCCACTCCGAACGGGCTTGCTGCGCTTTTTCTCGGGCAACTTTGTGTTTGGCAAGATAAGGTACCGCACGCGGGTTATTTTCCAACATCTGGCGCGCACGGTCACTTTTAACCAGATCATCATGTAAACCGGGATGCTCTTTCAGAAAGTCCGTCACGTTTTCATGTTTGGCTAGATATTCCGCAGCATTCGGATTGTTTGCCAATTTTTTTGCGGTGTTGGGGTGATTGTGCAAAAATTTTGCTAAATCCTTGCGTTCGGCCAAATATTTGGCAGCCTGCGGATGGTCAGCCAATCTTTCGGCTAAATCCGGATGCTCTTTTGCCAAATCAGCCAATTTAGGATGCTGCGCTAAATATTCGGCTGCTTCCGGGTATTTTAAAATATCTTTGGAAAGGCGCGGGTGATTTTTAAAATATTTCTCAATATCGCCGTGACGGGCAATTTCCAAAGCTTTTTCGGCTTTGGCTTCTTGGATGGTCACAATCCCGTCGTTGTTTTTATCCGCTCTCTTAAAGCGAACGGTATCGAGGCCTTCCTCCGGGCCGACTTTGCCGGCGGCTTCCAGTTCGGCGAGGGTCAGATTGCCGTCTTCGCCTGAGGCTTGTGTAAACCAGCCTTTGGTATAGTGATCTAAATAATCTTCATGAAACTCCTGCCGTTTGCTCTCATTTTCTTCTGCGCGGGCCTGCAAAGGATTAATGATGCCGAGAAAGAGTATCATCACTGAAGTGCTGACTAAACTAGTTGCTTGTTTCATTGTTTTTTTCCTCCTTAAAAATGGTTCTGAAATACTTACTATTTTAATCTTTAGACGCCGGCATGCTAAAAAGGTTTAATGAAAAATAACGCCTTTTTCCAAGGGTTCATCATATAACAACGGGGACTCAAAGTCAAAAGCCTGACTTTTGAATACGCCGGCCATTGGGGTGGCTCCCAAATAAAGATCTCTGTGATATACTAATGCCGTTAGACATTTGTGATGAGAGTTTTGGAGGTGTCATGGTTCGTTATTTGCCGCAAAAGGGTTGTAAAAGGCACGCCATTTCAAATGTCTAACGCTACAAAGGTGACTCATAAAATAAAGCAGTGTTTGACCCCCAGAAGGCAATAGGCAATGAGGCAATTTGTTACATTTGTTTTCTCACCGATTTTAAGTTTATTTAGCCCCAGTTTTTACAAAAGCTTGCCAAAACGTTCGGTGGGAGAGGGATTTCTCTATTTATTTTATCTGGCTGTTTGGGGTGCTTTCGTTTTGATGCTGATGATTTCGCTTCGCTGGTTACCGGCCGTGGATGAATTTGTGGATTGGTTCTCTTATCAAACGCCTACTTTCACGTTTAATGAAGGGCGCATTACCACGAACGTCAAAGAACCTTATGCTGTTACCCATCCGACGCTCGGCACGTTACTGATCGTTAATACCAAAAAGAAAGAGATAAAACCCGAAGATCTGCAGAATGTTTATTTTTACGTGACGAGCCATGTGATTTATGCGAGCGACCCCATTCGCAACGAGACCCGCATGTTTGATTTGGGGGCACAAGCGCACCGAACGGGAAACCAATTGCACGGACCGCAATCGCTTGATGGTCAAATGATCCGTCAAATTTATCAAACGATCAAACCTTTGGTTTCCGTTATTTTCTTTTTCGTCATTGTATTTCTTGTATTTGTTTGGAAAATGACCGCTGCCTTGCTGTATTCTGTGGCGGCTTTGCTGCTCAATCGTTTCCGGGAAGAAAAGTTTTCATATGCCACGCTTCTCAATTTTTCTTGTTTTTCTTTAACAGCCGTTTTTATTTTACAATTAGCGAATATCGTCTTCTTTAATTTACAGATGCCCGTGCCGCTTTGGCTGTCTTTTGCCGTAACGGTCTTTTATCTGATATTTGGGATTTTATTTGTCCTACCTCCCGAGCGGACACGCACCATTCCTTGATTTTGCTTGAGAAATCGGTAAGATGTTGAGCGTGTCCCTTCTCTTGAGAGGGCAGGGCCGTTGCGGGTGTTGCATAGTGGTAATGCCCCAGCCTTCCAAGCTGGAGACGAGGGTTCGATTCCCTCCACCCGCTCCAATTGGTGCCTTTGGTACCAATTGGAGCGAGGCTCGTCCCGCCTATGCGGGACGGCCCGCTCAGGTTTGAAGCGACGCGGGGCGACCTTTGAGGTTGGAGCGAGGCTCGTCCCATGTTCAGAGAGGCTGATTTTAAAAATTAGGTTAAGCATGATTAAGAAGACAAAAGAATTAGATGATTTTCATAAGCTGCTCGAGCGCAAGGGGTTAAAGTATACCTATGAGCGCCAGAAGATTTGTGAAGAAATTATGCAGCTTCGGGAACATTTCGACGCCGATAGTTTGTATGACCGCTTTAAGCGTAAACAAATGCGAATTTCCCGCGACACGGTTTACCGGACACTCCCGCTTTTGTTAGAAAGCGGCGTGATTCAGAAGTCAGTCGGGGCAGGCAAGCGTGAATTTTTTGAACGGACGCGCGGAAAAGGTCATCACGACCATATGATTTGCCTGGATTGTGATAAAGTTGTTGAATTTCACAGCAAAGAAATCGAAGCGCTCCAAGAAAAAATAGCAGAAGAGCATGGTTTTAAACTGGCTTATCATGATCATCGGTTATATGTCTATTGCCAGAAAAAAAACTGCCAATAAGTCCTCTTGATCCAGTCTCACATTGCCGTCAAACCGTTGATAAGATGTCACCAGTGCTGGGCGAAGCGTACAAAATTCAATGAGTTGAAGTATGAGAAGCGGTTTCATAGGAGGATGACCCATGAAACCAGTTCTGGTTTTTTTGGGTGCTTCCATTTATAATTTCTCCTTTTCACCCAGCGGGAGTCTTTTTTTCAATGGATAAAGTCATTTTTATTGACCGGGACGGCGTCATTAACGTCGATTTGATCGGCGATTACGTTAAATCGTGGCAAGAGTTTAAGTTTGAAGCAGGCGCCGTTGAAGCGCTGGGGCAGCTTGAACAGGCCGGTTTTAAAATCATTGTCATTTCAAATCAAGCGGGGGTCGGTGAAGGCATTTTCCCGGAGAAAGCGCTTTGGGAAGTACATGAGAAGATGTTAAAAGCACTCACGGATGCCGGTGTTCACATTTTTGCGAGTTTCTATTGTTTGCACGCAAAAAATGATCCCCACTGCCGTTGCCGTAAGCCTAAAATAGGTTTGTTTGAACAGGCGGCACAAAAAATCGGTTTTGACCGCTCAAAAACTTTTTTTGTCGGAGATAAAGTGACAGACATTGAAGCCGGGAAGCGCTTCGGTTTAAAAACATGTTTTGTGAGGACAGGGCACGGCGGCCAGGAAGAGCCATTGCTCACGGAAGCCTTAACGCCTGATTTAAAAGCAGATAATTTATTGAAAGCGGTTCCAAGTCTTGTGAAATCATCATGAACGAACAAACCAAAAAAAAGAAATATCGCGTCAATTTGCCGCAAACCTCTTTTCCGATGAAAGCGTCACTGGCGGTGCGTGAGCCCGAGTGCCTTAAATTGTGGGAATCCGAAGGTCTTGAAAAACGAGTGCTCGAAAAAGCCAAACAAGGGAAAAAGAAGTTTATTCTGCATGACGGACCGCCTTATGCCAACGGCCACATCCACATCGGGCATGCGCTCAATAAAACACTCAAAGACATCATCGTGCGGTTTAAGACGCATCAAGGATGTCAAACCACTTATGTCCCGGGTTGGGATTGTCACGGGCTTCCCATCGAACACACCTTGCTCAAAGAGATGGGCAAAAAGAAAGACCACGTCGATCAGCTTGAGTTCCGCAAGAAAGCGCGCGAATATGCCGGCAAGTACGTTGACATTCAGAAAAAAGAGTTTCAGCGCCTGGGTGTTTTTGGCGATTGGGATCATCCTTATCTGACCATGAGTTTTCCTTATCAAGCTGCGATTGCCCGAAGTTTTTACGAACTTTATGACAAAGGCTACATTTTCCGCGGCGAGAAACCGGTTTATTGGTGCATGAGCTGCGAAACGGCTTTGGCCGAAGCGGAGTTGGAATACCAAGACAAAACGTCCCAAGCCATTTTTGCGGCTTTTCCGACCGCCAATGACACGACGGTGCATGATTTCTTCAGCGGTCTGGGGGTCAAGAAAGATGTGCCGTGCTTTTTCCTTATTTGGACCACCACACCCTGGACGCTGCCTGCCAACGTCGGGATCGCGCTCAATCGCGATTTGGATTACGGTATTTACGATGCCGGCCGGGACGGCATTTTGATTTTTGCGGCGGTCTTGGAAGAAAAATTAAAAGAAAAATTAAAACTTGAGACGGTTAAGAAACTGCATCAGTTAAAAGGCAGCGAACTCCGGCACCGCCTGGGCCATTACCAGCATCCTTTCATTGAACGCACCGGGCGGGTGATTTTAGCGGATTACGTGTCGGGTGAAGACGGAACGGGCATTGTTCACATTGCGCCGGGGCATGGGGAAGAGGATTATGTTTGCGGTCACGTTCAAAACCAGCTGGACATTATTTCACCGGTCAATTACCGCGGCCAATTCACCGAGGATTTTGGTAAGGATCTCAAACTAAAAGGCATCAATGTGTTTGATGCCAATCAAACCATCGTGGATCATTTGCGTTCGGCCGGGCAATTAAGGGGGCTTGAGAAACACGGGCATTCATATCCTTTCTGCTGGCGGTGTCAAACACCCGTCATTGTGCGCTCAACCCCGCAGTGGTTCTTAAACGTGGACCACGAAAAACTGCGCGACCGGGTGATTCAGATCATCCAAGACAAAAAAGAAACCCGGTGGTTCCCCGATTGGGGCAAGAACCGGATTTCGAAAATGATGGAAACAAGGCCCGATTGGTGCCTGTCGCGCCAAAGGCTTTGGGGCGTTCCGATTCCGGTGGTGTATCACAAAGAAACCGGGGAGGTTTTTTTAAACGACCGGTTAAAAGAAAAGGTGATTAACACTTTTGAAACCGAGGGAGCGGACGCTTGGTTTTCAAAATCGGTTAAAGATTGGTTGGCAGGCGAAGTGAAGGACCCCGAAGCCTACCAATTGGAAACGGACATCTTAGATGTTTGGTTTGACTCGGGCGTCAGTCACCAAGCGGTTTTGGAACACGGGTATGAACTTGGTTTTCCCTCCGAACTTTATTTGGAAGGTTCCGACCAGCACCGCGGTTGGTTCCAAACCTCACTCATCACAGCCGTGGCGCTCCGCGGCCGGTCGCCGTTTAGCCATGTGTTGACGCATGGTTTTGTAGTGGACGGCCAAGGCAAGAAAATGTCCAAAAGCCAGGGCAATGTCGTGAGTCCGCAGGATGTGATGAAAAAATACGGCGCCGATATCCTGAGGCTTTGGGTATCTTCTTGTGATACGAATAACGATATCCGCATGAGTCCCGAAATTCTGGAGCGCATGTCAGAGGCCTACCGGAAAATCAGAAACACATTTCGTTATTTACTGGGCAATATCGCCGATTTTGATCCGGCCCGGCACGTGGCTGCTTTTACCAAATTGGATTCGGTGGACCAATGGGTGCTCAGCCGCTTTCATGAGGCGGCAACGGAGGTGGTTCAATGCTACGAACAATTTAAGTTTCACCGGATTTACCAACTCATCTATGAATTTTGCATTAATGACTTAAGCGCTTTTTATTTGGATGTTTTGAAAGACAGGCTTTATTGCCATCACCCCGAAGACCCCAGGCGGCGGTCTTCCCAAACGGCGCTTTTTATGATTACCAAAGGGCTTTGTCAATTGGCGGCGCCCATCCTTGTTTTTACCGCCGATGAGGTTTGGCGTTCTTTTAAGTTTGGAAACGAAAAAAGTATCCACGAAACCGATTGGGAGCAGAAATTATGGCAGGAGTTCTCGGCACAGCCCTATCGAACCTGGAATGCCGTCCGGGAAATCCGCCGGCACACGGATCTCATGATTGAAAAATTGCGTGAAACCAAAACCATCGGGAGCTCTCTGGATTGCCGTTTGATTTTCCAAAGTGAGTCTGAAATCCTGCTCAAGTTCATGAAATCACACGAAGCCGAACTCAAGCAGGGCTTAATGGTCTCTGCCATTGAATTTGGCGCGCCCGAAGCTTCGGGGGCCGCGCAGGCGGTTGAACTCGCTTGGCAGCCGGTGGAAGGCTCCCAGCGAACGGACAAATTGACCGTTCAAGTTTTGAAAGCCAAGGGCGAAAAATGTGCGCGGTGCTGGAAATATGAGCCGGAAGTCGGATCCCTGAAAGACCCTTTGCTCTGCGAACGGTGTTTTGAAGTAGAAAATAAACTTGGGGTCAGGTCCGGGACCTGACCCCAGGATTAGGTGAATTTTATGGCAACTAAATATTACATCACAACGCCGCTTTATTACGTCAATGCCAAGCCGCACATCGGGCATGCCTACACCAATATCTTGTGCGATACCTTTGCGCGGTTTCACCGCTTGAAGGATGAAGACGTTTTCTTCATGACGGGCACAGATGAACACGGTACCAAGATTGCAAAAGCGGCCAAAGATCAGGGCATGGAACCAAAAGCTTATGCCGACCAAATGATTCCGCATTTTGAATCGCTTTGGAAACTGCTCGGCATTCAATATGATTTCTTTTTCAGGACCACCAGCCAAATGCATCGCGGTGCGGTGCAGCAAATCTTAAAAGACCTGGAAGCCAAGGGCGACATTTACAAATCAAAATATGTCGGCTGGTATTCGGTGAAAAGCGAAACTTTCTACAGCGAAAGCGAACTCGTTGACGGCAAATGTCCCGATACGGGCGGGGAAGTGCAAAGAATCGAAGAAGAAAATTATTTCTTCAAGATGTCCAAATACCGGGATTGGCTGATTGATTACATTCAGAAGACCCCCGGATTCATTCAACCCGACATGCGCCGTAATGAAATTCTGGGGTTTCTCAAGCAGCCGCTCGAAGATCTTTGCATCACGCGCCCGCGCGAGCGCCTGTCATGGGGCATTCCTTATCCGGGTTCCGATGAGTACGTGATTTACGTGTGGTTTGATGCTTTGGTGAATTACGTAAGCGGTGTCGGCTATGCGCGGGATGCCGAGCAATTTAAGAAATGGTGGCCGGCAGATGTGCATGTCATCGGAAAAGATATTTTACGTCATCATGCGGTTTATTGGCCCATCATGTTAAAAGCATGCGGCATTGAAATGCCCAAGAAGATTTTGGCGCACGGCTGGTGGACGCTTTCAGGCGCCAAAGTATCCAAATCAAGCGGCAATGTTGTGGACCCCGTCGGATTAAGTGAAAAATACGGCGTCGATGCTTTCCGGTATTTTCTTTTAAATGAGGTGACGCTAGGTTTGGACGGGGCTTATTCGGAAGATCTGATCCGGGAGCGTTACCGCACCGACCTTGCCAATGATTTGGGAAACTTATGGTTCCGGACGGCTTCCATGATTGACCGCTATTTTGGAGGCAAGATTCCCAAACCCGGTCCGGACACCGGCTCAGATGCGCTACTCAGCGATGCCAAAGCGCTTTTTAGCCCGGTCCGGGAAGCCATGGAAACGTACAATCCGAGGGATGCTTTAGGGCTCATTTGGAAAGTGGTCAAACGCGCCAATCAATACGTGGAAGAAAATAAGCCGTGGCAATTGGCGAAGCAAGAAAGCGGCAAGCAAAAATTAGCCGACGTGCTTTTTGTGTTGGCAGATACACTGGCGCACATGGCTTGTTTACTGCAGCCTTTTCTGCCCGGGACGGCGCAAAAAATCCTTACGCGGCTTCAATTAAAAAGCCCTTTGGCTGCCAAAAGCAAAAGCGATTTTGAACAAATGTTTGTGAAGAACGATGTTTCCATAGAACGGGGCGATGCTTTGTTTCCGAAATTAGAAGATGAAGCCGCGTAAAAATAAATTGAGTTAAGCAGGGGTTTCATCAGTCGCCGTAATTTTTTTATCTGTCATTGCGAGGAGCCTCAAAGAGGCGACGTGGCAATCTCTTCTTAAGATAGAGATTGCTTCGCTTCCTGCGGTCGCTCGCAATGACAGCGTTTTTTGCAGTCGTTGCGTGTCTTCCCACAACGGCAGCGTTTTTTGCAGTCGTTGCGTGTCTTCCCACAACGGCAGCGTTTTTTGCAGTGACGAAAATTGACAAAACCACTTTCAAACGCATCGGGATTAACGGATGACACCCTTCATTGAATTCTGGCAGCACATTCCCGAACATATCAATCCCGTTTTTCTCACCTTAGGGCCTCTCAGCATTCGTTATTACGGTTTGATGTTTATGCTTTCGATTGTCGTCACCTATTGGGTGGCCCTCTACGGGCTTAGGCCCGGGTCGCCGTATTCGCGGGAAAAAATCGACGATTATTTTGTGCGGGCGGCCATCGGTGTGTTGTTGGGAGGCCGTTTGGGATACGTCCTGTTTTATCACTTTGATTATTACTTGCACAATCCGTTGGAAATTATTCTGCCTTTTGATTTACAAACCGGCCGGTTTATCGGCATCAGCGGCATGTCCTACCACGGCGGTTTGCTGGGCGTGATTGTGATGAGTTATTTTTTCACCCGGAAAGAAAAAATACCGTTTTTAAAATGGATTGATTTTGTAATGCCGGCGGTGCCGGCGGGTTACACATTTGGCCGGATCGGCAATTTCTTAAACGGGGAACTGTTTGGACGGGTCACCGCCCGCTGGTGGGGCATGTATTTTCCGAGTGACGCAGCGGGTTTGCTCAGACACCCCTCGCAGTTATACGAAGCTTTCTTTGAAGGAATCATTTTATTTCTTTTCTTGTGGCAGCAAAGACACAAACAGCCTTTTCAAGGGTATCTTTTGTCGGTTTATTTAATGGCTTACGGGTTGATTCGCTTTATGATTGAGTTTACGCGCGAGCCTGATGCCCATTTGGGACTCGTGGCCGGGCCTTTTTCGATGGGGCAGGTGTTGTGCATGGTCATGATGGCAGCAGGTGCCGCCCTGTTTTTTTTCCGCCGCACTAATCCATCGGGCAATAAGCCTGCTTAGCCTGTACGCTCACAATCTTCCGCTCTGGCAAAATCACGGCACTTAACTCACGGCCGTACACACAACCGCTGTCGAGCCCGATGACATTGTCTCGCACCACCAGGCCTTGCGATGCCCAGTGGCCGTGCACGATGAGTTTTTTATCTTGGTAGGATTCATACCACGGCTTGCGATGCTCACCCACGGTCCGGATGGCTACCAAATCCTTTGGGTCTTGCTTGGCCAACGGTTTCTCGGCGCGGATGCCGGCGTGCACCACCAAACATTCGGGGAATTCCAAATAAAGAGGCCACTGATTCATGAAAGTCATGTAGTGATTGACCCGCCCGCCGAACTCATCCAAGGCGGCGGCATATTTGGGTTCTTTCACTTGGTCTAAGGTCTTGGTTTTCCAGGCGTGGAGCAGCCGGTATTCATGATTACCGATGACGCATTGGAGGTTTTTCATCGACATCGCTTTGTCCAAGACTTGCCGGGATGCAGGGCCTTTGCAAATCAAGTCCCCCACGGAGACCAGCCGGTCTTTGGGGGAAGCCTTCACTTTTTCAAGCAGCATTTCCCATTCGTCAATGCAGCCGTGAATGTCGCCAAAAATAACGAGTCGGCTCATAAGCAAATTATTTGGACAGGATCGCCCTTATTTTTCCGGCGACCTCGGCCAGTTCTTCGCTGGACGCCGGTTTGGCTTTTGCAAAATTCAAATCACCCACACTATTAATCGGAACCAGGTGAACGTGCGCGTGCGGCACTTCAAGGCCCGCCACCATGACGCCGACCCGTTTGCAGGGCACGGCTTTGTGGATGGCAAGCGCTATTTTTTTAGAGAAAGTAAACAGCCCGGCTAATAAGTCGTCTTCGACGTCAAACACGTAATCAATTTCTTTCTTGGGAATAACCAGCGTGTGTCCCGGGTTAATGGGACGAATGTCAAGGAAAGCAAAAAACCGCTCATTTTCTGAAATTTTGTGGCAGGGAATCTCACCCCGGATGATTTTCGTAAACAAAGATGCCATCAGGTCTCCTTCCGTTCTTTTTATTTTATGCCCATCATGTGAGTTTTGCAATCACGGAATAAGGTGTTAGAGCATTCAGAACATTTCCAAAAGTGCCA
>Ga0210050_1000949_pt1 | contig 34156 bp, 27 predicted proteins | sample CryGey132114_all_FD_185463 | JGI IMG/M metagenome (GOLD analysis project Ga0210050, IMG submission 185463) | Groundwater microbial communities from aquifer - Crystal Geyser CG22_combo_CG10-13_8/21/14_all (SPAdes) (version 2) | ecosystem: Environmental > Aquatic > Deep subsurface > Groundwater ... | reverse complement strand
CACTTCTTACAAGCGCTTCAATGCCTTTTGCAAACAGCGCAACGCCAATACCAATTGCTGCGTATAAAATCTTTTGATTTTCCACCTTGGTCTTTTCTGGGTCTCCTTTTGCCTGAATATAACCTATACCCGCCATCAATATCCAGTAAATTGCCCAAATAACCAACACAGTAAATAGAACGCCTAATATCTTCTCAATAAGGTCAAGAAGACCTTGATAAGTTAGCGGATTGTTTGGCAATGGCTCCGGAGTAAATGCTAATGCTACGCTCGTAAGCGCCAAAAATACAGGCGCAATAAACGTGAATTTTTTAACAAGTGATATCATATAAAAAGAGTGTTATTTTATAATCTCTGCTTTATTGTAAAACTGTATTTATCCAGTGTCAAGAGTGCTTGTGGACATTTGTATAACAAGAGCGCTTTTGGGTTTTAGCACTTGATTTGACCTTTTGCACTTTAAGGTATTTCCTGAATTTAAAACTGTCCTGTGTGCGATACGCGGGTTTTCCTTGTCTATTTCCGATTTTTGCGTAGTTTGGCATATACAAGTATAATACCAGTAATTTGGAATGTTTGCCACCGCTTTTGGACGATTAGCTCAGTTGGTTAGAGCGCTTCGTTTACACCGAAGAGGTCGCAGGTCCGAATCCTGCATCGTCCACAGAAAAAATCTAACCGGGTTCATACTTCATTGTCCGTACATCATTTTTGTGTTACAATAAGATATATTCTTATTTAATTTTTGGAATTTGGAATTTAGGTTTTTGGAATATGATTCTTACGTGGTACGGGGCTTCGTGTTTTAAAATTGAAACGCAGGATATGACGCTTGCGTTGAGTCCGTTTGGTAAAAACGAGGCATTAGGTATTGCAAAATCTCCGAGATTTAAAGCCAATATTATGCTGATTTCACAGCATACGCCTTTGTATAACAGCGCTTCGGGCATTGACAATAATCCGTTTGTTATAGACCAGCCGGGCGAGTACGAGGTTGGGGGCATATTTTTCTACGGCATACAAACACCAAGTGCAAACACGGCGTTTGTTATCAGGTCCGAAGACATAACGATTGCGTATCTTGCGGGTATGAAGGATGTGAAACTTTCCGAAGAAATCATGCGCAGATTTGAAAACGCAGACATCCTGATAGTTCCGTCAGGAGGAGATGATGTATACAACAGCAGCCAAGCAGCTCGCATTGCGGCGCAGCTTGAGCCGTGTCTTGTAATTCCCATGCACTACAAAGTTTCCGGCATGAAGGGAAAATGGCAAGGGGTTGATGCGTTCATCAAAGAGATGAATGCGCAACCTGAAAGTCAAGATAAGCTGAACATTCGCAAGCGCGATATTCCAAAAGAAGGTATGCGCGTTGTCGTGCTTGAACCGCAGGGGATAACCAAAGTATAATACCAAGACTATGCTGGAAACACTTCGCAATATCCGCAAACAGCCAAAGCATGTCAGGTCAGCCATTTTTTATATGGTTGCCGTGGTTGTGATTCCCGTAACATGTGCGGTGCTTATTTTTTCTTTTTATCAAACAATAAAAAATGTCAGCTTGAATCCTGGTAGCGTACAAGAACAAACATTTGGCCAACGCGCGTCTTCGTACGTAACCGTGTTATTTAGGCAGGCGCGACAAGGAATTACAAATATGCAAACTGTATTGGACAAAGAGTTCGGAAATGTACGGGTGACTGATATATGGAATACACTGATGCGGTCGCTGCAAGGAAAACCGGATGTACAGCCAATTGACACCGGCACGCAGATTATGCTTCCTGTGCCCCTTGCGTCGTCAACCGCATCGTCAACCGAGTAAAAATCCAAGTTATGCCCACGCAAAAAGATTCAAAACAATCAAGCGGCGTTGCGCACCGTATTGAAGCGCGTGATATTGTGCATGAAATGAAGGAGTCGTATTTAACATACGCAATGTCCGTGATTATCAGCCGCGCGCTTCCCGATGTCCGGGATGGACTCAAACCCGTGCAGCGCAGGATTTTGTATGCCATGCATGAAATGGGATTGCGCCATACGGCAAAAACCGTGAAATCCGCGCGCATCGTGGGAGATACCATGGGGAAATACCATCCGCACGGCGATTTGGCTTTGTACGATTCATTGGTTCGTATGGCTCAGCCGTTTTCACTTCGATATCCATTGGTTATTGGACAGGGAAATTTTGGGAGTATTGATGGCGATAGCGCCGCAGCCATGCGGTATACCGAAGCGAAAATGTCAGCAAGGGCCGAGGCAATGCTTGCAGACATTGAAAAGCAGACAGTTGATTTCATACCTAACTATGACAACCGATTGCGCGAGCCGAAAGTACTGCCCGCGCGCATTCCGAATTTGCTCGTGAACGGTTCCATGGGCATTGCGGTTGGTATGGCGACAAATATCCCGCCGCACAATATGTCAGAAGTTGCAGATGCATTGAGGCATTTACTGAAAAATTCCAAAGCGAGCACCGGTGAGTTGCTGCACTATATTCAAGGCCCTGATTTTCCAACAGGGGGAATTATTTTCAACAAACAAGATATTGCTGCGGCGTATAGCATTGGCAAGGGATCGTTTGTGTGCAGGGGAAGGGCGGAAATTATGGAACGGGTCAGGGCGAAACGCGAGACAGGCGATTTTGATATTGTGATTACAGAAATTCCGTACGAAGTGAATAAGGCGAATATGATCAGCCGCATAGCAGAACTTGTAGAACAAAAAAAGATAGATGGCATCAGGGATGTCCGTGACGAATCTGACAAGGACGGGCTTCGCGTGGTGGTGGAGTTGAAGCCCGGCGCGCAAGCGCAAAAGATTTTAAACCAGCTGTTCAAGTTTACGGATTTGGAAAAGATATACCATATGAATATGATTGCGCTGGTTGATGGAATCCAGCCGCAAACATTATCGCTCAAAGAAATTCTGCAAGAGTTTTTGAAACATCGGAAATCGGTTGTGGTGAAACGCACGCAATTTGATTTGCAGCGTACCGAAGAGCGTATTCATATTTTGCAAGGATTGGCTCGGGCGCTTGACCATATTGACGAGATTATTAAAATTATTCGCGCGTCCGAGAGTCGCGACAAAGCACGTGAGAATTTGATAAAGAAATTCAAACTGTCGGATAAGCAAGCTGACGCAATTTTAGCAATCCGTTTGGAGCATCTGGCGCGGCTTGAACGCGAAAAAGTACACGCTGAACTTGCAGAAAAGCAAAAATACGCAAAAGAATTGCAAAACATTTTGAACGACCCGCGCAAAATATTGGATGTAATTGACAACGAGCTGCAAGAAATCAAAACGGCATACGGCGACGCGCGCAAGACCGCGATTGAACGCGGGAAAATCCAAGAAATAAACGAAGAAGAATTAATTCCCGAAGCGCCGACCGTGGTTACGGTATCGCGTGCGGAATATATCCGCAGGATTAATCCCGAACACTTCCGCGTGCAAAAGCGCGGCGGTAAAGGCGTGATGGGGTTTGAAGCAAGGGGCGAAGATGATGCAATGAAAATTGTGGTAAGTTGCAGCACACACGATACGCTTATGTTTTTTACCGACACGGGCAAAATCTTTTTCTTGAAGCCATATGACCTTCCTGAGTCGTCGCGCGTATCCCGTGGGAAACCTATAAACAATTATCTCGGCGTTTCCGAGAATGAAAAAATCGTTGCCTGCATTCCGTACCACAATCACGAACACGACAGCCAGTATTTGGTATTGACTACGCGTTTAGGCATTACCAAAAAATGCGCGCTGAAGGAAATTATGGAGCGTCAGCGAAACGGCATCAGAATCATAACGCCGAAAAAAGACGATGTGATGGTTGCTGCGGGGTTTTCAACAGGAAAAGATAACATCATTTTGGCGACTCAATATGGCAAAGTCATCCGGTTTTTCGAAACACAAATTCGGGCACAGGGCCGTGCGACAAGCGGCATAAAAGGTATGACGTTGAAAAACAACGATGCGGTCATAGGTATGGGTATTGTTTCAAAAGAACAAGAAAAAACAAGTTCAATGTTGGTGGTAACGCAATATGGATTTAGCAAAATGACGCCGCTGAAGCAATACCGTATGCAAAGACGCGGCGGCAGCGGAATTAAAACCGCAAAAATCACAAATAAAACCGGTGTGATTGTAAGCGCAACCGTGTTTACCCACCAGGAAGCGCTCATTGTTGTGTCTCAAAACGGGCAAACCATTCGCATTGGTATGGATGCGATTCCTGTTCAGGGACGGTTAACGCAAGGCGTACATATTATGAAATTAGACACAGGTGATTGCATTACGAGCACCACTTGCATATGATATTCACCAAGCAACTCTTTAATTGTTTATATGTGTTCGCACTTTTTTCTTTTTTAAGGGGGGACGATTTGATATTTTCAGGAAATATATGGTGCATACCATTGCCATGACATCAACTATTACACAACTTGGGCAGTCGCGCGTTGAACTAAAGATTTCGGTTCCCACAGGCGAGTTTCAATCATTTGTTGATGCCGCCCTGAAAGATTTTACCGCAGAGGCGGAATTCCCTGGGTTTCGCAAGGGCAAGGCGCCTGCCCAACTTGTTCAAGAAAAAATCGGAGAATTCGCTTTGTATGAGCATGCGGCAAAAAACGCGGCAATGAAATTCTTTGCTGACGCAGTTACCGAACATTCGCTTGACCCGATTGGAAAGCCGGACGTGGAAGTACTTAAACTTGCACCCGGCAATTCGTTTGAATTCAAGGCGGTTTTTTTCGTCATGCCCGATGTAAAACTGCCAAATTATCGCTCAATTGCGCAATCGCTCAAGCCTGAATACCATTCTGTATCTGTTTCTGAAGACAAAGTGCAAGAAGCGCTTGCGTGGCTGCAAAAGTCGCGCAGGACATATACAGATGTCTCGCGCCCTGCGCAAACAGGAGACCGTATTACATGCGATTTCACTATTTTGGAAAACAGCAAGCATGTTGAACACGAAACGCAAAAGGATTTCATGTTTGTTATTGGTGAGGCGCGTGTTTTGCCGGGTTTTGAAGAAAAAATTATTGGCGCGGCTGCCGGTATTACAACATCATTTACCCTCGCGATTCCAGACAATTATTGGAATAAAGACATTGCTGGCAAAATCGTAAATTGTAATGTGGTAATAAAAAAAATTGGACAAACGCACAACCCGATTTTGGATGACGCATTTGCAAAATCCATTAGTAAATTTGAAACAATGGATGCATTGCGCGCAAATATTGCTAAAGGGCTGGAAGCAGAAGAAAAAGAAAAAGAGCAGCAACGATTCCGTACGTTAATACTTAAACGCATTGACGAAAAAACTGAAATTGACACCCCTGCTCTCTTGGTTGAACGCGAACAAGATATGATGGTGCACGAGCTTCGCCACGCGATTGAAGAAACGGGCATTGACTGGCGCACATATATGACACAGATTCAAAAGACCGAGGATGAAATTCGTAATGAATTCGCCAGCCAAGCCAAGGACCGCGTGCGGTTTGCTTTGATTTTGGATGCGATTGCGAAAAAACAAGCCATTGAACCGACAAAAGAGGAAATTGAACAAGAAGCGAACAAGGCATTGGCGCGTTTTAAAAATCCGCAGGAAGCTGAAAAAACAATTGACGTTACGGCTTTGATTTCGTATACTAAAAGTGTGCTTATCAATGAAAAAGTTTCTCGCATGCTTGAAAACATCGCGTTAGGAAAATAACATACAAAGCAATATGGACGAATACGCGCAACTGATTCCTATGGTGGTTGACAAAACCCAGTTCGGTGAACGGGCGTTTGATATTTATTCAAGGCTTTTGCAAGAACGGATTGTGTTTTTGGGCGGTCCGATTACTGACCAGGAAGCGAATTTGATTATCGCGCAGCTGCTGTATTTAGACCATGAAAATCCCGAACAGGATATTAAAATGTATATCAATTCGCCAGGCGGCGTGGTGCCTGCCACTCTTGCGATTTACGACACCATGCAGTTAGTGAAAGCTAATATCCAAACCATTGCGGTCGGCATTGCCGCGTCTGCGGCCGCAGTGCTATTGGCAGCCGGAACCAAGGGCAAACGTTTTGCGCTTCCCAATTCTGAAATGCTTATCCATCAGTTGATTATCGCGGGCGAAGGAATTTCTGGCCAAGCAACCGACATTGAAATCCAGACGCGCGAGATTTCGCGCATGAAAAAACAGCTTAACAACATTTTGGCGCGCCATACGGGCCAACCTATTGCTAGGATTGAAAAAGATACGGACAGAGATTTTTACATGATTCCAGACGAGGCAAAAGCATACGGGCTTATTGACGGCATTTTACAAAAAACAAATGTCAAACCAGCTGTCAAAAGAAAATGAAGCTCCACGGCTTTATGGTTCGGCTATGCTCGCCATCTCTTCGAGGCCCTGAGGACTCCTCAGGGCCTCGAACGGCCTGAGCGAAACGAAGTACAAACCGTGGTATCTTCATTGGCTTTGACGAGCGAAATCCGCGTTGCTGCCAACGGGACGAATGCGGATAAAATAAGAAAAGAGAATTTTGCTAAGGCCCAAAATAGAAATAAATCAATAAATCATTCGTAACTATCCTATTGAACGATCGTTCAGTAGGATATCGAGCTCAATAAATCCATTCGACAAAGGTATACCATGTAGTGAGTTTTCGACTTAATCAGCGTTTATTCTTGTTGCATTATTAGTTTTCAACATGCGCAATTTATTCTTTATATAATACACAATACTTTCTTTTTCCCACTTTGTGGGATTGTTGAAAATCTACTACTTGGCAAACGGGTTCGCCGCACCGTGCACTTCAAAGTGCAAATGGCATCCGGTAATTCCGTCCATGCGACCAGTGTCGCCGATTACACCTATCAAGTCTCCGGCATTGACATACGCGCCGCTTGATACGAACTGCGCGGATACATGCGCATACACGGTTTGCACATTATTGCCATGGTCAATTTTGATAAATCCGCCGTATCCATCATTCCACCCTTGCATAATCGCATTTGTCACAAACCCTTGGGCTGATGCGTATACCGGCGTGCCGCATGCATTTACAATGTCAACTGCGTTGTCGTAATGCAGTTTGCCCGAATTCCAGCCCGTTGTCGGAACTCTGAAATACTTACCATTATTCGTTGCAGGCAATTCATTACCCAATGAATCAGGAATAGCAAAGGCAAGTTTTTCCTGCGTGTCGCCGCCCGGAATAATCAATTGCTCGCCTACAAAAACATTTTCGCTGTCAGCCAAATGATTTGCCGCGCGAACACGGTCTGAAGAAATATTATAAAGCGCGGCAATGCTTTCCACGGTTTCCTGCGGTTCTACCTGGTGCAAAATGCCTGACATAGGCAGAATCAACAATCGCTGACCTGGTTCCAACACATTTCCTTTCAGATTATTAACCCATACAATCGTGTTTTCGCTGATACCGAACTTTTGAGAAAGCATAGCAAGCGTATCGCTTGTTTCCACTTCATATATCATAATGCTATCAATACTGGAAGCTGACAGCCCTGCGGTCGAAGGAATGTCCGGTTCTTGGACAAGCAGTGGCCAACCAAACAACGTTTGTTGATTTGCCAACGAACCATGCGGCTGGTATGCCAAAGTTTGACCATGCATTTTCATTTGCTCAACATCCGCATACGCAACAGCGGGAATCTCCGGGCCGCCGGTAAAATTTTTGTATTGGCGAAAACTGTCCTGCTCCGCGCGAAAAAACACCATACCCAAAACCGCTACGGATAAAGCCAAAGCAAAAACAGGCACGGAAAACCATTGTTCAGGCGCCTTAAAACCGCGAACTATGAAAAACGCCCTTTTGCCAAAATGACGCGCGTTTGATATTTTCAATTGAAAAAGCCGAATTCCTTTGGAAATCCTGGTCTCGTTCCCAGTAATATGTACGACATTATGCAGGAATGGCTTTGAAAGCCGAATAAATTGAAAGAACCGGCGTAAAAAATCAGTATTCACAAAGTTAAGGTTGTATTGTACCAAACATACAAAAGAAATCAATGCTGATATTTGCCAAATTTTCCTTTAAAATGTGCGTTTTTGCTCTTAAAAATGTACAAGGACAACTATTTTTAAAGGGTAATTGGTAAAAATCCTTTAAAAAGAGTAGTATAAAAATACGAAACAATGGCCATAAAAAACGATTCGAGAATAATTTTAATGGATTTGAACGACCAGCAAAAACAAGCTGTTCTGGCAACCAAGGGCCCGGTGCTTATTGTTGCCGGCGCAGGGTCTGGCAAAACCAAAACTTTAACATACCGAGTTGCATACCTTATTAGCTCCGGCGTTACACCAGAATCTATCGTGGCATTGACTTTTACCAACAAAGCAGCTGGCGAGATGAAACAACGGATTATGCGCCTTTTAGGACGCAAAAAGCAAGGCAACGAGAATTTTCCGTTTATCGGCACATTTCATAAGTTCGCTTTATCGCTGGTAAAACAATATGCGAAGCGCTTGGGATACACGGGCCCGCTTACGATTTACGACGAATCAGACAGCGTATCGCTTATGCGCCAGGTTATAAAAACCGTGGATGGCGACAGCGCGACAGACAAAATAGCTTTTCGGCTCATGCACCAGATTTCATATATCAAAAACAAGGGTGATATTCTTGAAAAGGGCGAAGGGATTATTCAAGACAACCTCAAACCGTACTGGAACGCGTATGAGACCATGCTTCGCGCGCGCAATGCAATTGACTTTGACAATATTATTTTGGACGCGGTCAATCTCGTTCAAACAAACATGGACATTCGTGAGCGATTACAAAACCGATTCCGTTATTTTTGCATTGACGAATTCCAAGACACAAACACGCCGCAGTACGCACTTATGAAACTCCTTGCGGAAAAACACAAAAATATATGCGCCGTGGGTGATGATTGGCAGTCAATTTATTCGTTTCGCTGCGCTGATTTCACGCACTTGCTGAAATTCGAACGCGACTGGCCGGGCACGCGCGTCTTTTTTCTGGAACAGAATTACCGGTCCACGCAAACCATTTTGGACGCAAGCCACGGCGTTATTTCACAAAATGTATTCCGCACGCAAAAAAAATTGTTTACCCGCAACCCCGATGGCGATTTAATTTCCATTGTTCGGCTGCAAGATGAACGCGCCGAAGCGTTTTGGATTATGGAAAAAATTCAGGAAAAAATAGCGCATGGGAAAAATCTTTCCGACTGCGTCATTTTGTTTCGCACGAACGTCCAATCGCGCGTGTTTGAAGAATTATGCATGGAACGAAACGTCGCGTATCAACTCGTAGGCACATTCAGGTTTTATCAACGCAGGGAAATCCAAGACCTGATCGCGTATGCGCGGGTAATTCACAATCCCTTGGATACCGTAAGTTTAAGCAGAATTATAAATGTTCCGCGCCGAGGTATCGGGCAAACCACTATTGAAACGCTTGAAAAAAACAACTGGGACTCATATTCAGGGCTTTCCGTAAAGGCAGCAAAAACTGTCAAGGATTTTCAAAAACTTTTGGACACATTCCGCACATTGGCAAAGACCTATTCGGTTTCGGAACTTTTGGAAACTATCGCGACAAGCATCAAATACCGCGACTATCTGGACCCTGATATGAACGAGGGAAAAGAACGCTGGGAAAATGTGCAAGAACTTATCGGCATTGCCAAAGAATATGGAACCACATCAGGCCTTGCGCGGTTCTTGGAAAATGTACAACTTATGCAAGGCACCGACAGTTATGAAGCAAACAGCCAACGCATCACGTTGATGACCTTGCACAGCGTAAAAGGATTAGAATTTCCGATTGTGTTCATTGCGGGAGTGGAAGAACGCATTCTCCCGCACGAGCGGTCTGTGTCATCGCCCGAGCAGCTTGAAGAAGAGCGCAGATTGTTGTACGTCGGTATGACTCGCGCAAAACAGGAATTATACCTTACCTGCGCGCACAATCGGTTGCTCCACGGAGAATACGCAACAAATCCTCCGTCGCGATTTCTGCGCGACATCCCGGAACGCTTGACGCATTTTGTTGACCAATCAATTCATTTAAGATTATCAGACGAGTATGGCGAAAGAAACACCATTTATCTTTAAGCCATTACTGAACAGGCCTACGCGTCCCAATAAACGTTTGGGTCAGCATTTTTTAACAGACCAAAGCGTTTTGAAAAAAATCACTGCGGCGTGCCGTATTGAACTCAAAGATATTATTGTTGAAATCGGGCCGGGCAAAGGTGCGCTGACAAAATATCTCGCCGCATACCCGAATGCAATCATTACTGTTGAAAAAGACAAAGCGTTGTGCGAAACGCTTGAACAACAATTCCGCAACCAAAAAAATATCTCCATAGTTCGTGCAGATGTTTTACGCTGGAACCCAATTCCCGCAGTGTCAGGCAAAAAATATATTGTCGCAGGAAACATCCCATATTACATCACAGGGAAACTCATCCCCATGCTTCTGCAGTCATGGCCCAGACCACAAGGTATTATCCTGATGGTGCAAAAGGAAGTTGCAGAGCGTATGACAGCCCAGCCTCCGCATGCATCCATTATGAGCATCATGACCCAGGCATACGCAGCGCCCCGAATTTTATTTTCAGTTCCCAGAACGCGTTTTTATCCAAAACCAAAAGTTGATTCGGCAGTTATTGAACTTGTGCCCCGGCAGCTTATTCCTATAAACAACCAAAAGGGCTTTAAAAAACTCGTTTGCGCAGGGTTTTCGCATCCACGCAAATATTGCATTTCAAATATATGCGAAAAACTTCCGATTTCAAAACACGCATGCGCTGCGGCGCGCGCATCAATCTTTATACAGCCAACCGCACGCGCGCAAGAAGTGTCTCTTGCGCTGTGGATGAAGCTTTTTGCACTGTTAAAAACACAGTTCTTTTGATATACTATAGAAAAGTACAAGTATGAAAGCATTCCGTATTTTGCTTTTTGGTGTTGTGTGCGCAGGAGCCGCTGTGTTTGCTGTTTTTGTTTTATTCTCATTCACGAAGAATTACAGCATTGTCATTTCTTCAGACAACCAAACGCAGGCTGCGCGCTCATTGCCAAACAACTCTTATGAGAAAATTGTATACCTTGACGCAACAAAATTTTTCGGGTCAAACTTAAGCGTCTTAGCTGGAAGCATTATAGGGAAAAACATACTTTCCCAAAACCCGAACGGTCCACAGCTCGCGAATGCGCAATCGCCGATAGTGCTGAACCAAAAACAAGTTACTCAAGATATCGCAGCCCAAGTATATACGCAGGCAGTCAAAGACCTTACTATATACACTGAAAAAGATATCACCCGTGTTCTTGATACGCAAAACGCGGTTGCGGCATACACACAGGAACTCAAAACAATCAGCAACGCCTATCTTGAACCGTTTCGAAACAAAGATATTTCAGTGCTTGCCGCGCTGGTTATAGAACAAAACGACAACGATGCCAGAAAAATACTGCTTTCTTACGCAGATGCGTCACAACAAGCGCTTGATGAACTTATTAAACTCCCTGTTCCTGATTCATGGGTCACACTTCATCTTGAATTAATGAACATTATTTCCGAAAGCAGATACGCCGCGCTCGCATTTTTAACAATTCAAAACGACCCCGTGCGCGCGAATATTGTTGCGCAAAATTACCAATCGCTCGCTAAACGGTTTACGGCATTCACGCAAGCGCTAAACAACAAAATCAAACAAGACCATATTATTTTCTAACCATATGAATACTCGCCCGACCGTTTTTCTTATGCGCATTTTCCTTACGTACATGGTATGTGTTTTAGGGCTGAGTATGTTTTCCGTACAAAATGCGGTCGCTATTTACGAAGTCCCACCAACAAACCAAGAAGTCTGCGATGGCCATATTCCACCAAATTGTTATACTGTTCCTCTTTTCCCGAAACCACCTGAACAACCAAGTGAATCAACGTCAGCGGGCACATGTTCGTGCTCGTGCAGTAGCAGCACAGAAGCATCATGCTCATGTTCATGCACATTTTCAATACCTATACCGCTGCCTGTTATTGACCAAGGCGCAATCAATGCAATTACTGGCGTGGCAGGGGCAATCGCGAAGCTTACTGCTGATATAAGCAACTCAGGAGAAGCAAAGCTTCAAACAGCAGGCATTATACACGATTCAGTTTTTTCATATCTTTCAGCTATGAAGACAGTGTGCGATGATACTATGAAGTTTTTCGGCCAAGATAAATGCAGAACAGTTGTTGAAAACTGGGGAAACTTCTTATCCGACATCCCTAAAAATGTCAGATTAAAAACTATAAACGAAATCCAAAGCACAGACCTGGATTTACGCGCTATGGAAATGCTTAAAGCTACGCTCGGCCTTGGACAAGACAGCTCTGCAGACCAAGAACCATTTAACAAATTTGAAGACATGTATTTAAAACAAGGAACGCAAGAAGGATGGAGAATTACTCCGCACACAACGCTTGGCGGAGCGCTTGTTCACCTGACACAACAAAATAACCGCAACCTTGCCTTAATCACGCAGCAATATTTAGACCAACAAACAGATTCAGCTGTTGAAGCAGGAAAAATGGAAGCGCAATCAGGCCAAGGCGCGCTTTCAAGCCAAGAATGCCTGACCCAATATGTTAATAGAAATGGACAAGTTGTTGGATGCGCGAAATATAGCGCAAACATGACAGAATCAATGACCAACGAAGCAATACGCACTGGCATAAACGCAGAAGTAAACGCGATTACCAGCGCCACAATCCTTTCTTCTGGCATGCAAAGCCAAATCTCTCCTCAACAGGACCCTGATACTGGCTTATACACCGGAGGCATAGCGCTTTTGCGCGGTCTTGCAAACGCCGCCAATGGCGATATTGGCATGTTTGAATCCGGTCCAAGCGCTCCCGCGCCAAAGTTAGTTGCAAAATGCTCCTTGTCATTTACGCCTCAATCAAAAACAGTCCTTGTCGGAAAGAATGCGACCACTTCCATAAGCATATTTATGCAAAACCAAGCAAAACTTAAAGATATTTCCTTGTCTGTCAGCGACACAAATATCATATCGCTCAACACGACCAAACTGGAGCCAAAAGAGGACCCGGGCAAAATCACACAGCAATTTTCCGTGACAATTTCCGGAAACAAACCCGGAACTGCTATTGTTACCGCAACCGCGTCTATGCAAGAAACGCAAGACATATGCGCAGCAGATATCCCGCTCCGCGTAACGGTTGCGCAAGCATGCCTGATTGCGCCTGACAAAACCGATTTCGTATTTCCGGGCCAATCAGATGTCCAATGGACTAATGCGGGTATGCCAAACGAACAATTCACCATGAAACAAAATTTGAAAGCAGACATCTCTGGAACAGCGAATGCTGCGCTGCAGATAAATGCCGTTGCATTCAAGGTATCCAATCCTTTGATTGCAAACGCAACACCAGACTCGGTGTCAATTTCAGGTTCTACTCCTGTAACTGCATCTACGCTTGTCACAGCATTTAAAACAGGAACGAGCACGCTTGAAATCAATGTTACTGCGCCGGACAAACAAACGGTTCTGTGTACAAAACAAATTCCTATGGCTGTTGGTTACCGATGCAAAGCAACGCGCTGTCCTGCATATGGGTGTTATCCCCCAACATGTCAAGATTCCACGCCAGAAACAACATCTCCGCTTCACAGCTGTTACACTTTGAAAAACATTCCACGAACCGAATACTGCGATTATTACACTGGCGTGCGCTTAGCGGACCAAAACAACGCATGGTGCATTGACTCTGCTCCGCCTGTGTTTGCAAATCTCTGCCAAAATGCAGTAAAACAAAGCATATTCGCTGTGCAAATAACAACATTACTTGAAAAATTAACATCTGTTAAGGCATTTTTACACTTGTAAACCTATGAACCGTTTTCAGTTGCATACATCATTATTCTTATTTCTTGCGGCGATATTTATTTGTGCGGGCATACTCGCGCCAAACACAACAGTGCTTGCCGGTTGCCTACCAGAAAACGCTGATTGCGGGGGTGTGATCCTTGAGGAATGCTGCAAGGAACCCACTGAACTCACTTGTTACTCCCCGACCGGAGACCCCAATGCTTTTGACTGGAAATGCATACCAACAGCAGAAGCAGAAACAGCAGCTAGCACTACACCTAATCTTATTGACTGGACTATTACAGGTATTAAGAATATATGGGGGGGAATAGTGACAGGTGTTGCGAATGTTGCAAGTGGATGGTTAGACGACAAAGTTGAAAAGCTTGTTAATTGGTTCATCCACATACTTGCAAGTGTAATGAATGCAATTGCAACGCTTGAGGTATTTTTCATTGTCGCATTTGCGCATCCTGCGTTATTTAAATTCGCAACAGCGCCATTCGTGCATACGGGCTGGTATGTATCTTTACAATTGGCAAATCTGCTTTTGGTGCTCGGGTTGATATACTTAGCAAATAAATTTATCCTGGGACAAGAAAAATTCGGAGATTACTCAAAACTCATTAAATACATCACCTACGCTGTTTTTATCAATTTCAGCTTAAGCATTGCGTCGTTCTTCATCGGCATTTCCAATTACCTTACGCTTGCGTTTTTAAACCTCGGGGGGGCGTCAACCGATACACATATATCATCAACACCTCCAACAGTATGGGACATCGCAGTTAATTTCGGCAATCGATTAGCAGGGGTATTTGAGAGCCTTGCATCGCTTAATGATGCCGGAAACGCAAGCGCAATTTCAAGCATTGCAAATGGCCTTGTCCTTGTTTTATTCAGCATTATGCTTGTCATTATTTTGGGAGCAATTGCGTTCGGATTCATACGGCGCGTTATTACACTTTGGTTCCTGATGATGATTATGCCGCTTGCGTATGTGCTTGATATTGTTGGTGTCAATATTGGAGGAAAAATAGGAGCCGGAGCATCAAAACTATGGCAAGACAGCTTTATGAAACAGCTCACCTTCGGACCTATTATGGCATTTGGTTTGTGGTTCGTGCTTTTGATTATGGCGCGCGTAGGCGAAGCGTATACAAACATAGAAACAGGAGGTGAGTTTACCGATACATTCCAGTCAATACAACATATTATACAGCCTATTGTATTCATTGTAATTTTGGTATTTGCGTTTACACAAGCAAGCAGTATAGCAGGCGGAGCTGGAAAAGGATTTGATAAGGCAATGGGATGGGCGCAAAACTTGCCCCAAAAAGCAGGAGAAAAAATCGGGAAATGGACAAAAGAAGGCGCACAATATATGGGGGCTCAAGCAGGTAAAAAAATTACAGGCACCAAGGCAGGAGAATCATTTATAGCAGCAAATGCAGGCAAACGGGGTTTGGGAGGGAAATTGGCCGGCGCTTTCCAAAAATGGGGTGATTCAAGCAGTAAAATACTTAGTGGCCGCGCTGACCAATATACGGGCGCTGTCAACAGTATGTCAAAAGAAAAATTATTGGATGCAGCAAACGACACAGCAAGAACAGAACCGTTTCGAGCAGCGGCTTTTGCGCGTTTGCAAGAAAAACACAGTGACTTTCTCGCGTATCAACCAGGAGTTGATGAGGCTAAAATTAAAAACATGGAGAAGCTTGCAAAAAAGTATGGCAAAAAGTTTGAAGCAGACGATGTATTTAAATATCGTCCATCTCTTCTTGGCGCGGGTAATGAAGCAAAACAACGCGACCTTGTTCAATCTTTGTCTACGCGCGACCTTGGAAAAGTACAAACAAGTGAATTATTAACTCTTGGCCTTAACAAGAATCTTTCAGCAAATCAAGTAGCTCACCTTCTTTCAACAAAGGAAACAAGTGCGGAGTACACTGCGGCGCAACAACAACAACTTATTGGTGCGCTGCAAACACATAATGGCCCGGCAATCACAGACCTCGGTGTTGGACAGGCTGTTGATATTCTCATCAAACTACAATCTAACCCTTCAAAAATCTTATTTATGAACGCGTTGAAAGCATGTAAAGATCCGGAAAGTAGAACCAAAATCTCCAAAAACGCGGCTGCTGCAGCTATAATTGCCTTCCACTATCCTGGGGGCATTCCTGCATTTATAACGTAAATCTTAATTACTTTAATTACCCATGAGTATTCAAGCACAACTGCAAAAAATAGATAAAGAAGAACTCGCTTCTCGGGTTACAAGTCTAGACCAAAATATTGTAGATTTTTTATCCAATGACGGAACTATAACAATACTTGAGCAGCTTCAAGTTAAATATGCATTCCCGTTACTCACACAAAAAGAAAATGATTTAGGGATATTGCTCACGCTGTATATTACCAAACTTATTTCCAGCCAAGATTTTGTAAATGAACTTGCATTGCTGGTTTCGCCAAAATATTTCAAAGCGTTTATGCAGGAACTTGAACAAAAACTCTGGTCGCCGTATGACAAGTTTCTGCTTGATGCGGGATTGGTGTACAAACAACTAACCGTGCTTGACCCGCAGCCAATTGAGCAAGAAGCAACAATTCAAGCTGTTTCAACAACTCCAGGCGCGCAAACTATTTCCGCGCCTATAACGCCCACAACCCAACAAACAACTATCAAAGAACAACCGCAACCAAAACCGTTTATTGACACATTTTTTGCGCCAAAACCAACTGAACCCCAACCAATTGAAATCAAAACAACTCCTGCTGACGCCATCCCTCAACCTGTTGCAAAACCTATTATTCCTCCGGCACAACAAGCACAAACCCCAAGCGGAGAAGCGCGCATCAGATTTGCTCCTGGCCGAACAACTATTGCGCACGCGCCTGAACCCGTTGCTCAAAAACCCGCTACGCAAGAGCCGCAACTCACACAAATACGATTTACTTCTGCTCCAGCCCAGGAACAGCAAGTAAAGCAAAACAAATCCTTCCTGATACCAGCCCCATTGTCTAACAAAACAACACAAGGTTTTATCTATGAACCAATCCCTGCCAGCAAAACGGTTCAGGGCTCCGCTTCACTGCAGAACCTTGCAAAGGATAGTGCCGCGGCTGTCAAGCCAATGGGCTCTTTTGCGCCGCAACCTCCAACAATCACGCCCGCAACACAACAACCAACCCAAGCTTTAACGCAAACCGCAGAACAAAAACCTACACAGCAACCATCGCCAACCATAATCCCGTTACAGACAATTTCCCCCAGAACTGATAGGCCTTCTTCGGGGTCCGAGTCTCTAACAGGACTAACATCCATTCTTGAACAAAAACCAATTAAAAAAACCGTTACCAATGCACAACCAGCCCAACCAACATCAGAACTTCGCAAGGCTGTTATTGACCTTTCTACATTTGGCATTATTGATTCAAAAACATAACTCATAATGAATACATATGCGCTACGAACTCCCTCGCTACATTGAACAAGAAGCGAAAATCGCCGGACCGTTTACAATCAAGCAATTTTTCATATTGTTCGGCGCGGGTATTATATGCGCAATGCTTTTCTTTTTTCTCAAGCCCGGCCTTGCCATATTTTTCTCAAGCATTATTGTGGGGCTTACCCTGTTCATGATATTTGGCAAATACAAAGGCAGGCCGATTTCTGCAATCATAACCGGAATGATGAAATATTTCTGGTCGCCGCGCACCTATATATGGCAAAAACAAACCATCAATCCCAAAGATGTATACCGCGAAACCGAAAAAAAAACAGAACAACAAACAAACCCCGAAGAACCAATGCAAAAAACAGTCAGCAAAGAAGGTCTAAAAAACATCGCGCGCCAACTTGATAAAAAATAATATTGTATGCCCAGTAATACAACTTCCAGCGTGTTCTTCTATATCTATGTACTTGAAAGTTTGAAAGATGGCGAAAGATACATAGGATATACCAATAACTTGAAAAGAAGAATAGAAGAACACAAAAAAGGACTTTCTTTTGCTACTAAATTTAGGTTGCCATTCAAGCTAATATATTTTGGAGGTTGTTTAAATTTAGAAGATGCCAAACGTCGAGAAAATTATTTAAAAACAACCCAAGGAAGAAGATTCATGGGTTTAAGATTAATCCAATACCAACGTCAAAGAAAGACGCTTGGCACTTGAAGTTGATATACTGGGTATGGAAGAAAAAGGCACTTCACAACAGCTCATTTCTCTGGACACCATTCGTGATGGCATTTTGATTTTGAAAAACAAGGGACTACGCGCAGTGCTTGAAGCAGAGGGCATGAATTTTGATTTGAAATCGTCTGAAGAAAAGCAGGGAATTATCAACGCCTTTCAGGAACTGCTTACCACAATTGATTTTCCTTTGCAGGCCATGGTGTATTCCAAAAAAGCGAACATTGACACGTACATTTCGTCTATTCAGTCCTTGAAAGAAAAGGAGCAAAATGAGCTGCTTCAGGCGCAAATGACTGATTACGTCAATTTCCTTACCGCGCTTTTGGAACAAAACAACATTATGAGTAAACGATTTTTCGTCATTGTTCCGTTTCAACTTCAGGCTCTCAACGCTTCATTTTTAGGAGCGCTCAATCCTTTGGCAAGCGCGACTCCGCAACAACCTGCACATACGGACGAGGAATTTATACGGCACAGCGAACAATTGGCTGCGCGCACCAACATGGTTTCATCAGCGCTCAATAGCATAGGCATTGAAAACCGCCAACTCAATACAGAAGAATTGGTCGAATTATTCTATAACCTGTATAATCCCCAGGAAAAAGAAATCAAACAGTAACCGCGCCTATCATCATATGGCTTTATTTGATTTTCCATTTCTTAAAAATATTCTTGGCAAGGGCAAGCAAAGTTCATCCGGTCCGGTTTCAAGCATTGAGCAAATCGGAGCAGAAGAACTGTATCAAAAAACCGCTTCCACATTCCGGGACCTGGTAACGCCTGTCGGCATGGAAATCACGCCCTCGCTCCTTCGCTTTTCCGACAAGGTGGTGCGTACAATGTTCATCGCAGGATATCCGAAGTTCCTGGATGTCGGATGGCTCTCGCCAATCATTAATGTAAACCAAACAATCAACATCTCAATGTTTTTCCATCCCATGGATACGGAAAAGATTTTGGAAAACCTGCGCAAAAAAGCAACGCAACTTGAAGCGCAAATGATAGGCGAGCAAGAAAAAGGACTTATTAGAAATCCCATGCTGGAAACTGCTTTGCAAGATATTGAAACGCTTCGTGATTCTCTGACGCGCGGAGAAGATAAAATGTTTTATGTTTCGTGTTATTTCACCATGATTGCGAACGATGAAAAAGCCCTGAACGCCCTTGAGGCGCAAATTACGGGTTTATTGGGGCAAAAAATGGTTGAACTTAAGCAGGCGGTGTTCCAGCAATTTGAAGGGTATGAGGCTCATATGCCATTGGGTAATGATAATCTTGACATCCACCAACCTTTGAATATCGGACCCGCATCAACTTTTTTCCCGTTCATTTCATCAACGCTTATGACCAACAAAGGAATTTTCTACGGCATAAATTTGCAAAACAACACGCCGGTGATATTTGACCGATTTTCGCTTGAAAACGCGAATGCGGTTGTATTCGCAAAATCAGGGGCAGGGAAATCATACGCAACCAAACTCGAAATCATCCGGTCGCTCATGCAAGGGCAAGAAGTGATTATTATTGACCCGGAAAACGAATATCAGCATTTGGCTGAAGCGTTCGACGGAAGCTTTTTCCGCATTGCGATTGATTCCCAAGACCATATGAACCCCTTTGATGTTACCACCATAGGCCAGGACGAAGACCCTGTCAGCGCCTTCAGGCAACATATTTTGGATATTGTCGGCCTTATCAAAGTTATGATTGGCGAACTCACGCCCGAACACGAAGCAATATTAGACCAAGCAATTAAACAAACCTATGCGTCGCGCGATATCACGCCCGATACGCCATTTTTGGGCAAGGAACCTCCTTTGATGGAAGATTTAGAAACCGTGCTTGAAACTATGGAGGGCGGAAAAGACATTGCAAGCAAGCTGTACAAATACACCAAAGGTTCATTTGCCGGATTCATCAACCAGCCCACCACCATCAATGTGGGCAATCGCCTGACCGTATTTTCCATACGGGATTTAGACGAAGAATTGCGTCCTGTCGCAATGTATATTATTTTGGGGCACATCTGGAACCTCATTAGAAAAGAATTAAAACCCCGCTTGCTGATTGTTGATGAAGCGTGGTGGCTGATGAAAAACAACGATGGAGCAAACTTTTTGCTATCTATGGCAAAACGGGGGCGCAAGTATTATTTAGGACTCACCACTATTACGCAGGATGTTGACGATTTTTTAAAATCTCCATATGGAAAACCCATTATCACAAACTCGTCCATACAATTTTTAATGAAACAGGCAAGCTCGGCAATGGAATCGTTGGGACAAGTATTTTCGCTTACGCCTCCGGAACAAGAAACGCTGACCAATCTTTCAGTCGGAGAAGGATTGTTATTCGCAGGGCCAAAACATGTGATTGTAAAAGTCGTATCGTCATATACCGAGGACCAAATTATCACAACCGACCCGTCGCAATTGCTGAAAATCAAACAAGCAAAAGAGCAAGCTGAATAATAAGACAATATGCCAGGACCAACAACTATTCCAAAAATTACTCCTTCTGCGCCTCGGACGCCCCGCACAGCAGTTGCTTCCATTGGCAGGAAAGACGAATTCAACCCCGGACGATCAAAAGCTACACAAAAAATATGGCGAGAAGGCGAAGGCGGCTCAATAACAGCAGGAACACAAGAGGAATTCAAGCCAATGAGCCTTGTTGTTTTTCTCATGCTGTTGCTGCCAACAGCTGTTTTACTTGATTTGCAAAACTGGCTTGACTTAGGAGCTGTAAGCGCATGGGTGCCATACATTCTTGATTTCACTCTCGGACTTATTCTTTCGTTCGGGCTATGGCTTGCGGGAAATAAAGATATAATGCAAATCGGCATTGCCGCAGTTTCGCTTTTAGTCAATATTATTCCGTGGCTTCGCGACTTATTCCCGTGGACGATTGCGATTGTATGCGGGTATATTGTTTCTCTTCCAATGGTTCAAGAAAAACTTGGAAAAGTCACAGAAATAGCCGGTGAAGCTATGGGGGCGGCAGAAGCGGTGCGCGAAACAACGCAAAAAATAGCAACACTTACAAAAGGCGCGGCAAAAATAGCAAAATTCGTTAAATAAATCATTGCATTTGTTAATCAATATATTCACAATAACAATACTCATATGCGCAAAAACAAAAACTTAATGGAACCCCGCGCGCAAGCGCATGGTACCATCCAATTATGGGACTCCTCTCGCGCTTACGCGCAAGGCAGAATCCCGCACCAGAAGACCACTCATCCATGGGCAAGCTTATGGTCTTTTGGTGCATGGATAAAAATACTCATTGCTGTATGCGTAGTGACATTATTATGCATATTCGCCAAGCCGATGAATGCGGCAGATACTATAATGGCGACAATTTCGTGGGACCCCCAGTCATACGCGCCATTTGATTATTTGTTGCACGCGCGGTTGCTGCCAATTCAAGGAACAACCATCAGGCTGTATACAAATATCTTTTCCGTCAGACAAACATCATCTGGCAAAACAATATATACACCCCTTGACCCAAAGCAATACGCGTATGAGTGGTATACAAACGGCATCAAGATACAACAAGGCAATGGCTTGTCTGATATTTCATTTCAACTGAAACAATTCGTCAAAACGAATTCGCTGATGGTCGCTGTGCGCATAAACGACCCAAACACCAATTTACTTGTCGGACAATCTCAAGTGAGCATCCCTGTGCTTGATAAACCAGACGCAACCATTCACCAAATCCAAAACAATAAAATCCTTCCTGTTGCAATAAATTTCATTCAGGGAACTGCGGAGCAAAAAATAACTGTTTTTGCAAAAGCGTACGGGCTAAACGTCCAGTCAATAAACAACATTAATTTCTTGTGGTATCACAAAAGCGAACAAATTCCCCTTTCCGAGAGCGACCCGCAGATATTGGAACTCACGCTTCCTAAAAACCCTACGCGCGACCGATTTTCTTTTATTGCGCAAAACGGTCAACGAAAACTTGAATATATTGAAGTTTTCTTCACCGTGAGTAACAAATAGCTTTTTGTATCTCAATGCACCATGCAGTATCTTATCCATTTATTGACGTTTATATTTGGGGCAAGCTATACATACGCAGCCACCCAATACCAATGGGAAGTGCCTATGTTGCCTGTTCCTGGAACAGGCCAGCTTCCTGATGTGACTGTTGAAGGTGTGGTAAGTTATATATATTCTCTTGGTCTTGCCTTAGGAGGGTTTTTTGCGTTTATCAGATTAGTTCAAGCAGGTATTGAATGGGGAGAAGCAGGAGGTAATGTTGGTTCAGTCAAGGAAGCGCAGGATATTATGAAAAATGTGGCATTCGGACTCTTGCTCTTGTTGGGCGCGTATGCATTGCTCAATACTATTAACCCGGAGATTGTAAGCCCAGATATTTCATTTCCTAACAATTCACAATCAGCAGCGCAATCCCGTACCACAGCAGCCACCTTAGGAGGAACAGGAAATAATTCAGTTGGTTCATCAATAACCAAGCTGCTACAAAGTGTAGATATTGGCAATGTGCTGCCAGACACATGGACACAGGTACAACAAAATCTGATAACAGTGCAGGAAAAAGAGAGAAAAGTGCTCCCGGGGACCGGGTCATGCGATGCGGTTTTCAAAAACTTCCCAGCGCCCGGACGGTATACATCATACGAGGGCATCCCTAAAACACAAAAGAATATCACAAGCGTATTTTTCCAAAATAAATGCTATTCAATACCGTATCGCAACGCATCGTGCAGTATAAACGTATCTGCTATCAGTCGCGCAGCAGAACGAGCGCAAACATTTTATCCAGGAGCTCCTGCTGCGGGAGCAAATTTAAGACGCGATGCGCCGCTTGTTGAACAATGGGCAAAGCTATACGGCTTTAATCCCAATTTCGTGCTTGCAGAATATCTTACCGAGTCCGCAGCCGGCGGATACGGCAACGCGCAAAAGCTCGGTTGCTTATATGCATACAGAGATTCTGCCCAGGGTTCAGCAAGCGGTTTTATTTTCCTTTCCCCGTCATCATCGCTGTGCACACAAATGAAATGTATGTTTGAAAAAGAAAGCGCCATCCCGGAGAACTTTGCAAATTTCGCCTGCAATTGGGCTCTGGGGCAAAAAGAAGGATGCACGTTTGGCACTGACGATTTCGGAAATCAAACTCAACCATGGCTAAACACATTGGCGCTATGGTATGACTACCTTACTCAATATTCTCCTGCGCCATGTAAACTTCAATTTGCAGCTCCTGGATGTTGAAAACTAAAAACTTCATATTCATAAGCAAGAATACAAACGCAATTGTCTTACAATAACACCCTTATTTATTATGTCGCATGTTACAATACATATATTATATTCATGAAAAAGTCCTTTATCATTATCTGCATGTTTCTTGCTTCGGGCGCGGTTGCATACGCCACCCAATACCAATGGGAAGTGCCTATGTTGCCTGTTCCTGGAACAGGCCAGCTTCCTGATGTGACTGTTGAAGGTGTGGTAAGTTATATATATTCTCTTGGTCTTGCCTTAGGAGGGTTTTTTGCGTTTATCAGATTAGTTCAAGCAGGTATTGAATGGGGAGAAGCAGGAGGTAATGTTGGTTCAGTCAAGGAAGCGCAGGATATTATGAAAAATGTGGCATTCGGACTCTTGCTCTTGTTGGGCGCGTATGCATTGCTCAATACTATTAACCCGGAGATTGTAAGCCCAGATATTTCATTTCCTAACAATTCACAATCAGCAGCGCAATCCCGTACCACAGCAGCCACCTTAGGAGGAACAGGAAATAATTCAGTTGGTTCATCAATAACCAAGCTGCTACAAAGTGTAGATATTGGCAATGTGCTGCCAGACACATGGACACAGGTACAACAAAATCTGATAACAGTGCAGGCAGTAGAAAGAAAAACCTTATCAGGTGGTGGGGGTGTAGTGCCTCCTACTGCAGGATGCGCAAATGTTCCATTGACCCCTCCTGCCGCATCTCATCCGATTTCTGGAAATGGATACACTTTTCCAGTAGATGGAGATGCTGGTTATAGTTGCACTCACTGGGGTACTGCACCGCGAGCCGCGGATATGTGGGCCTTTACAAAACCAAATATGCCGGTTCTCGCATATAAAGGAGGAATTGTAGAAAGCGCATATTATGACGATTACGGCGGCAATGCGATTATCATTACAGGAACAGACAATAGGACTTATTACTACGCACACAACTGTATTGCGTATGTTAAGAAGGGTGATACGGTTCAAACAGGACAAGTCATCGGCATAGTTGGAGATACCGGGGTAAACGCACAAGGAAAGGACCCACACCTGCACTTTGCCATTAATACTACACACGGAACTAATTTCACTATCCAAAGCGGAAACGGCCCTGGAGGTGGCGACATCTGTCCAGCAAAAGATTTTGGGGAAAAATTCGGTTCAGCATACCAGGCAACGCGGTGTAGTAAAAACAAGTGGCCAAATATACCAAACAAATGGTGCTGCGGAGAAGCATGTCCGTGGGATTAATTAATTCAATAACCAGTAATGTATGTAGTAACTGGTAATCATATATAACAATGGTTAAACATTATGAATAAAAAACTTCTTTTGAGTATCGTAAGCGTGCTTCTCGTTATTACCATCGCTGGCTGGATTTATTTCTTTTTAACGAAAAATAAAAATCTGGAACAGCCAACAACGCTTCCGTCGCCCAGCCCTGTCGTATCATTTAATATACCCCCGCAAAAAACCCAGGAACCTCGGTTTGAACAATTATCCGCAGACTGGGCTGTAAAGCCCGCTATTGCGAGTACGTCTGTTATATTTTTCAACAGAACCAAAGGGGTGCTGAAAAATATTTCGCTCGTTCTCAATACAAAGCAAGAAACCAACCTTTCAGACACAATATTTGACAATATCAATACCATCGTATGGTCTCCGAATAAAAAGATGGTTGCGTTTTTATTCACCCAATATGACCAGGAACGAATCAGCGTGTTTGATCTCCTGCAAAGTATCCAGTACACGCTCCCCCGATATTTCAAAAACCCGGTATGGAGCGTTGATAGCAAACGTTTGGCAGTGTATCATGACGATCCATTGAAAAACGAACACTTTATCAGTATTATCCAACCAGATGGAAGCAAAGAACAAAAACTTGTTTCAATGGTCCTACCTAACCCCACGATCTTGTGGCAAACGCAAGATACGATTGTGTTTTATCAAAAACCTGCACCACAAACAGCAATTGCAAACATATTTCAATACAACCTTAAAACAAAATCTCTTTCTTCGTTGCCATTAGCAATCAGCGGAGCGCCTGACCAAACATTCTTTGGATTTGACATGCTTCCTTCACCCAAAAACGATTTTTGGTTTTTTTCCTTTACTGACAAAAACGGTGGCGGACTTATGACGTATATAAACCAAGGAAATACTATCATAGAACCACCCATGAAAACATTGGTGCAAAAATGTGTATGGAGTGACAGCGGAGAAAACATATATTGCGCGTATTCAAATGCCCTAGCTAATGCGTCAAACCTTCCGTTTGACTACTGGAAAGGAAGAATATCTTCCAGTGACTCATTTGCGCGATTCAATGTCAAAACAGGAGAATTCAAAATATATGCGGAAAACACCGGGTACGACGCGATTGATTTGGCAATAAGCCCGGATGAAAGCTTTTTGGTATTCGTGAACAGAAAAGACCTATCGTTATACAAAATGAAATTGTGAAAAGTATCGGGCATAAACAAAAGCGCCGCTTCTTAGCGGCGCTTTTGTTGTGCCATTTGTAAGATTTCCTAACGTTGTTTACGCTTTAAAATGAAAGAAATTGGTTTCGGAAACACTTTTGGCAGTGAACTGGTACAGTTTTGGACCAGTAAACTATTTCAGTACTTTATCATTTATTCACCTTTTTTGCATTTTTGTTATATTTGGGTAGTTTATTGATTTTGTTATACCTTTGTTATACCAGAATGGTTTATTAATAATATTTGATTTATCTCTATTTTGAACGATCGTCCTAAATACAGACAAATCAAATTTCTTCATACCTTCATGCATGCTATGCATACATGAATTCTAAGCACTAATGTCCTAAGTCTTCGCAAGAACTTTGTTCTTGCGAAGACTTTAATTGTTTAGAGTTTAGAGTTTGAAATGAAGTCCACGGTCTTCTAGCAAGAAGGATAAAAGCGCCGCTAAGAAGCGGCGCTTTTGTTGTGTCATCTTATATCAACGGCTTAACCACCACGCGCCGATTTGGGTCTTCGCCTTCGCTTTCCGTGTTAATATCCGGCCGCAACGCAAGCTCGGTATGCACAATCCTGCGTTCATATCCATTCATGGCTGGAAGTTTTACCGGTTGCCTGGTAAAAATCGCTTCTTTTGCAGCCCTGTGCGCAAGCTCGCGCAATTGCTGTTCTGCCTGCCACCGGTAATTATTAATATCAATAGTCACGGGCGTAAATGTATGCACAGTATGCGCAATATATTGCTCCAATATTTCCTGCCATGCGCGCAAGTGTTCTCCGTCCGGACCAATAGCAAGTCCCGCTTCGGGAAGCGAAATATCAACACGGAATCCGTTGAGTCCGTCTTTTCTCACTTCAACGCTTTTACATTCAAAGCGCGCGCGGCGAAACAATTCCGCGCAAAATGTTTGTAACAATTCCTGCATATCCATATAAAATAAAACATATTTGAATTAGCGCATCCGTTGCTCAATGAAATACTGTTGACCGATTGACACAATCGTTGTCACTGCCATATATAATGTTATCACGGATGGTAGAGGAATGAGAATCACTATAGTCAAAATGGGCGACATCCAGAGCATTGCCCGCGACACTGCTTGCTGAGATGATTTTTGAGATGTCTTTTGCTTGCGGGCCATCATAAACACTTGTACCGCAAGCAAGATGCCTGCAATACCCACAAATGGAGTGCTTGGTTTTGCCAAGTCTACCAACCCTAAAAACATAGTGTTCAAATGGCCTGGGTTTGCGACCCACGCATACAGCCAATCAAACCGCGCCTGCCCGATACCTGTAAAAAATACGCGGTATAACGCGAACAAAACAGGAAGTTGAACCAAAAGCGCTGCAAAACTTGCGAATGGGTTAAATCCATATTGCTTGTACAGCGCCAAGAGTTCTTGCGTTTGGCGCACCTGGTCACTCTTGAATTCCCGCTGAATTCGCTGGATGTCCGGTTGGATTTTTGAAACAAGCAGTTGGGATTTAGTTGCATTTTCGAACAACGGCCACAGCATCAGCCGAACAAGCGCCACAAGTAAAATAACCGCGCCTCCCAAATCGTGAGTTGGTATCACATTATACACAAAAATCAAAACATTAAACAGTGGCTGGACGAAAAATTTTTCAAACATGATTGATGATGCCGGCGCGCGCAAGCAAATCGCAAATCGGTTGTTGCCATGCCGTACGAGTAGACGCTATGTTTGGGAATTTATAAAGCAGCATTGCGCAATCGTATCCCGTATTGCTCGTTTTCGGATTCAGAAACGGCTGAACAAGGTCCCGCACAACCCGTTTCCATTGATTTCGCTGAACAGCATGACGAAACACGCGAGTTTTTATTAAAAAGCCGAACCGATTTTTTGCCAGTGCGTTCGGCATCCAAAAGAATCGCACATACCCGTTGTCCAGAGTGTTGCCGCGGCGCATGATAATCTCAAAATCGTTGTGCGCCGCAATCCGGTGCGCTTTTGGAAGCATAATCAATTACGGCGCTAATCTCTTTCTGCCTTTGCGCATACGGCGCGTAAGCATCTTTTTTCCGGACGCAGAACGTGAACGCTTTAAAAACCCGTGCGTGGTACTTCGTTTTCGCTTGTTGGGCTGGTATGTTATTGACATTCCTGTGGGTATAAGAGACAATGACCTCGACTGTATATACCCTAACACAGATAAACGCGTTTGGTCAATCGATGATAACAAAGATGCGGCCATCCACAGATTATACACATGCTATGCACATTTCGCATTGCTTGCGCAATGGTCATAGTATGTGATTGTATACAATCATACATAAACTTATTCGCATACAATCGCATGGAACTTCAAGAATTGTGGGAGGCGGCGCTAAACGAAATAGAACTTTCTATATCGCGGGCAAATTTTGCAACATGGTTTAAAAATTCGTATCCGTCCAAGCGCGACGACGGAACCATCACTATCGCATGCCACAACGGATTCACGAAGGAGTGGCTGGAAAACCGGTACAACAAAATCATCTTGCGCTCATTGCGCGCCATTGACCCAAAGGTAAAGAATCTTGAATACGTAATCCAAATACCCGTTAAGAAACCCGAGCGTAAACAACAAGCGCGGCCAGCTATCTCGCTTGAACGCGACATGCAATTGGAACTTGGGGGCATCGCTGTTGACAAAGACACGAATCTTAATTCCCGCTACAGTTTTGAAAATTTCGTCGTGGGGTCCCATAACGAACTCGCTCACGCCGCCGCGCTCGCCGTCACTGAAAATCCGGGCACGAAATACAATCCTCTATTTATTTACGGAGGCGTAGGCCTTGGAAAAACCCATTTGATACAAGCAGTTGGAAACGCCCTACGCGAAAAATACGGTAGCAAAAAACGCATTACCTACATCACATCGGAACAGTTTAGCGAGACGTTGGTGAACGCCATTAGAAAGCAGACTATGAATGAGTTCAAACAAATATTCCGCACTGTCGACCTTTTGCTCATTGATGACGTCCAATTTTTCGCGGGAAAAGACAAGGTCCAAGAAGAGCTTTTTCATACATTTAACGATTTGCATACGAAAAACAAACAAATTGTTTTTACATCCGACCGCCCGCCGAAAGCAATTCCATCAATTGAGGAACGTTTACGCTCGCGGTTTGAGGGCGGCATGATCGCCGACATCAGTTTTCCTGACTTGGAAACGCGCATTGCGATTTTAAAATCCAAGCTCATGCAAAAACAAGCTGATTTGGACGATACGCTACTTGAAACAATCGCGCTCTCGATTCAAAGAAACATTCGCGAACTCGAAGGAGCACTGAACCGCATTTTGACCTACTCAAAAATAAAAGGGAAAAACCCAACGCCCAAGGAAGCAGAAAGTATTTTATCCGAACTCGTGCATCCAAACGCAAAAAATATCAACCTCAAAACCATTACCAAAGTCATTATGGAATACTATGATATTGACGAACAAGGACTTTTGAAACAATCACGCGCAAAGGAATTTGTCAGGCCCAGGCAAATCGCAATGTACTTGCTAAGGGAAATTTTAAAAATGTCGTATCCGACCATTGGAAGTAAGCTCGGAGGCAGAGATCACACAACCGTCATTCATGCGTGTGAAAAAATAGGAAAATCGCTGGCATACGACCTCGAACTTTCACAAGAAATCAGCGCGCTCAAAGAAAAAATTTATTACGCCGGCTGATGGGGATAGGTCGTGGATAGCTCGGGGACAACATGTGACGCATTTCTGCACACATATGAACAAACTGCAATAACCGTGCTCAACTGTCAATGATTATCAGAAATTCAAGCATCCGTTGCGCCTGTTTATACACTTTATATCCATATGCCATGCGCATAAAAACATAAGCGTGTTACTCGTAATCAATCACTTATCCCCAGATTTAAATCACATAATAACAATAATAATATAAGATATATAAAGATTTAGTTTTATTACGCGCATATGAAATTTACAGCGCTTGTCGAACATATTAAGAAAGCATTATTTTTCGCGGAACGCGCGTTAGGCAAAAGTTCGCACCTACCTATTTTGGGAACGTTTTTGGTGCATGCGGAAAAAAATAAAGTGACAATAAGCGCCACGAACTTGGAAATTGGCATCACCACATCCATTTCTGCAAAAGTAGATACAGAGGGTAAAATCGCTGTGCCTGCGCACGCATTTACCGCATTTGCAAATCAATTGAATGACGTCAAGGCGATTTTCGAAACGGATAAAAAATCGCTCAAAGCGAATACGGATTCGTACCATGCGTCGTTTCAGGGATTTGACGCAGAAGATTTTCCTTTGATTCCAAAAGTATCCGATAGCCAGCGCGTGGAGCTTGAAAGCGTGTATTTTGCGCATGCGTTGGAGCAAGTTATTACGGCAGCGAGTGTTTCTGATTTGCGTCCGGAATTAGTGAGTGCGTGTATGTTCATTGACCCCGATGGCGACATAAAAATCGCGTCAACAGATACGTTTCGCTTGGCGGAAAAAACGATTCCGAGGTCTGAAATAAAACTCAATATCACCGAACCGAAAACATGTTTAATCCCTTTGCGAACCGCGCAAGAAGTCATGAGGGTTGCCAAGGAAAAACTTGAACCAATTGAAATTGCCATTGACGCAAACCAAGTTTTGTTCCGCTGGAAAGAAACCGAGATGGTGTCGCGATTATTGGAAGGGGAATTTCCTGATTATCAGGCGGTTATTCCCAAGCAGTTTCAAAGCGAAGCAACCATTTCGTATGCGCGATTCTTGGAAGCGTTAAAAGTCACTGGCATATTCAGCTCGCGCCTTAACGATGTCAAAATCAGGATTGACCCGACTGCAAAGGCCGTGATTTTGCGCGCAGCAGATTCATCTGTGGGTGAAAATGAGGCGCGCGTGCCGGTTGAGGACGTGAAAGGTAATGACTTAGAAGTGGTTTTTAACTTTAAGTTTTTACTTGACGGAACCAATGCATTTGACGCAAAAGACAAGCTTTATATCGGCTTTAGCGACGCTGACAAACCCGCGTTGATTAAGCCGTACGGAGATGCCTCATACTTTTACATTTTAATGCCGCTACGGATGTAAACTTGATTTTTTGGTTTGTGAACAGCTTCACCCAGCGCTACCAAGAAGCCACGGGCGGAAGTCCCTCCCTGCCTGCGCAGGCACGGAGGGGTGGCCGAAATCCCCACAAGGAAATGGACTTGATGCCACTGTTGAAAAACCGTGATGCCGAGTTCACCCAGCGCCACGATGGTGGTGCTGGGCTTACATTCCATTCACATTTTGCGTTACTTGTGTAACAGTTCCGTTTATATCCACTGCTTTAACCGTAACAATATTTGTTTGCAGCACGGCTTTGGGCACGAAGAATACGCTGTAGATATTGTCCGGTGTTGGGTCAAACCTGATAACCATTTCATTGTTAAACGAACAGTCCACATATTTTATTGGCATTACTGACGATACGCGCACCGAAACGCTCAACGCGTTTCCTTGCGCGATGATTTTATTTTGTTGAGGTTCTAAAAATAAAATACTCGGCGCGATTGTTTGGGGTTGGCGTGGTTGATTTTGCACAAGCGTTTGGCCATTTTGCGCCATCCATTGTGTGAGCCCGTATTCCCAATATGAATACGCAGGGTCATCGTATGGGTTGGTTGGCTCTGGCCCCTGCGGATTGTCTTTTTGTATCCAGTACAGCGTGTCGTGAATTTGGAGCCCTGCGGGTGTTTGGATTATATGCTGGCCATTGAGAATCGGTTTTGTTGTGGCAGGATATTCCGGAAGCGTAAACGATTCCTTATCCATTTTTACAAGCGCTTGTTTCATAAAATCATTCCAAATGGGCGCCGCGGCCATGCCTCCGGCACCTCCGCGCTGCATGGGCGAGTAGTCGTTGTTTCCTACCCATACGCCCGCAACCAAATTCGGACTATAGCCAATAGTCCATGCGTCGCGATAGTCCTGGCTCGTGCCTGTTTTTGCCGCAACATCATATCCGGGAACAGTCAATGGTCCGTTCATTTGAAATGTGGGAACTCTGCTTGCGTCATCCGAAAGTACATTGGTTAAAATTCGTACCGTATTCGCGTCAAACACGCGTTTTTCTTGAGGTTGCGCCTCAAACACAGGAGAACCGCTTGGGTCGGTAATTTTTAAAATGGCAATTTGCGGATGCACCACGCCTTCTTGCGAAAATACGCTATAGGCGTTGACCATATCAATTAAACGCACGCCGCCACCTCCCAAAATAAGCGACAGGCCGTAGTACATCGGATTTTGGTCAAGCGTAGTAATGCCAAAGTCCTTGGCAAGTTGGATTGCGTTAGAAATGCCCACGAGGTACAGCAATTTGACTGACGGAACATTCCTTGATTGAGCCAAAGCTTGGCGAAGCGTAACAGGACCGCGAAATTGTTCATCGTAATTTTGCGGATGATAGCAATCTTCGGGTTTCATTCCCTGACCAGGACTTGAATCAACCGAGCAGCGTAAATTAAATTCTGTCGGCACATCAAACAAGATTGTTTCGGGCGTATATCCTTTTTCAAACGCCTTGAGGTATACAAATGGTTTGAACGACGAACCGGGCTGGCGCGTTTGAAGCGCCACATTCAAGTTTCCTTGATGGTCGGTGTCAAAGTAATCGCGCGACCCGGCCATGGCAACGATTTCTCCTGTTTTCGGATTTTGCGCCGCAAGCGCGGCGTTATCTGCGTGCCAGTTTATATCGTTTCTCGCTGCGCCGGCTGCAACAGCCCTTTCCGCGATTTGCTGTAAATCCCAATCAAGCGAGGTAATAATATTAAGTCCGCTGGTTTCAATAGTTGGTTCGTCATACATATCGCTTAAAAGAGACCTGACATAAAATACAAAATGCGGGGCCTTGATGCTTTGCTTGACTTTGGCAAACGCGAGTTTTTCTTTTTTCGCGTTTTGCGCGTCTTGTTTGGTTATCCATCCCAGCGATGCCATTTTATTCAAGATGTATTCTTGTCGAGCCTTCATTTCATCCGTATGGCTGCCGAATGGTGAAAGTCGAGATGGGGCGTTTGCAAGAGCCGCAAGCAATGCGGATTCTGCCACATCAAGGTCTTTGGCTGGTTTTTCAAAAAAACTTTGGCTTGCAGCTTCAATGCCATAAGCGTTTGACCCGTACGGGATTTGGTTCAGATACATTTCAAAAATTTTATCTTTGGTATATTGCTGTTCAAGGCGGATTGCCAAAATGAGCTCTTTTATTTTGCGCACAATGGTTTTTTCCGAAGTTAAAAACGAGTTTTTTGCAAGCTGTTGCGTAATAGTTGAACCGCCCTGAATTGGTCCGCGGCGCAGCACATTGTTGAGTATTGCGCGGGCAATGCTTTTGATGTCAAACGCTGGGTGGTTATAAAACTCCGCATCTTCAGCTGCGAGTGTCGCTTGTTTCATGGATTGCGGCATATCGGAAAATGAAATCACTGTGCGTTTTTCTTCTCCATGGATTTCATATAAAAGCACTTTGCCGGTTCTGTCCCATATCTTTGTTGATTGGTTGACCACGCGCGAAGCGAGATTTTGCGGATTGGGGAGTGTGACAACCAAATACGCAATCCAAAGGCTTAAGGCGACAAAACACACAAAACCAATGGCAAAAAACGCCACTATGTATGATTTTTTAAATAAGCGGAAATTAGTTACTCTGCGGCGCATAGAAAATAATCAAATGATAGTATGACATGTATTGTACCGCACCTTTTCTTACAATAAAATAAACACAATACAATAAAAATGGATATTACATTATGTAACGATCGTTATTTAATGTGATGTTTTCCAAGAGGTATGTGTCTATCAGTATGTTGGGTGAGCACAAGAACCGAGTTGCATAATGCAAGATACATGTTGCACTCCTTGAAGCCATAATTTCATGGAGTTTTTTAATCATATTCATTGCAAATGGGCGGTATTATGCATGCGCTTGACAAAACCAAAACATGTCTTATAATGAACATACTAAAGTTATGAACAGCTTTCAGGACAATTGTAAGTCTTACCGTCGTTTTGTTTGGATTCTTTCACAGAAAGCTGATTTTTCTCGTTACACATAAAAACACATACGCAATTCTTTTATATAGAAAATCGGCTTTCTGACAAAAGAGCCGATTTTTGTTTTTTTTGGGTGTAGCTTATTGTGAATTTATAAAAGTTCATAAAAAGCCCCACCTGAAAATCGGTGGGAGACAAAAAGGAAAGGAGGTGAAAGCCATGTTCGCAGACCGCGACTGGGATCGTGATTTCGATCACGACTATGACCACTACGAATAGGTAGCGGCCCATGTTC
>Ga0210050_1000933_pt1 | contig 34510 bp, 38 predicted proteins | sample CryGey132114_all_FD_185463 | JGI IMG/M metagenome (GOLD analysis project Ga0210050, IMG submission 185463) | Groundwater microbial communities from aquifer - Crystal Geyser CG22_combo_CG10-13_8/21/14_all (SPAdes) (version 2) | ecosystem: Environmental > Aquatic > Deep subsurface > Groundwater ... | reverse complement strand
GTTCGAAGTGGCCTTCGATGGCAGCAGCCTGCCGAGCGGGGTGTACATCATAAGGATGGTGAGCGCAGGCCAGGTGAAGAACCTCAAACTGATGATCAAGAAGTAAGCAAGTAAACAAGGCGAAGGGACAGGGCAATCTGCCCCAAGCCAACAAGGTATCTGGGCTGGGGCGACCCAAAACAGTGTTTAGGTGAATAGAAAACCCCGATCAGATGGATCGGGGTTTTGTTTTTTAGGGCTCTTATTAAAAGTGAGTTGTAACCATAAAAAATGGTCTGTAGTGTTATCGGACCTTAATCACCGAAGGAAATGCCAATACCTTTGGCCGTTTGCACTAAAAATGAATTGGGATCCACATTATGGTTTGCCACAGTGGCCTCGGCCAAGGAAACCGAACTTATTTCATTATTCTTGAAGGTAACCATTCGGCCAAATTCACCTTTAAGCGCCATTTCCATTGCCTTAGCCCCATATTGAGTCGCTAATACTCGATCAAAAGCATTTGGACTGCCACCTCTTTGCAGATGACCTAAAACAACTTCACGTATGTCTGCTTTACAGCCCATTTGCTTAAGCTGTTCTGTCAGCTGATAGGCAACTCCGCCAAGGCGAAGGTTTTGATAGCCAAATTCATCGCTTTTTCGGCCTGTAATGTTACCGTCTTTTGGTTTAGCTCCTTCCGCAATCACGATATTTACAAAGCCACGACCGTCTTTGTAGCGTGATTCAATGCGTTTTTTAACTTTATGAATATCGTAAGGGATTTCGGGAATCAGACAGATTTCAGCACCTCCAGCAATAGCAGCGTGCAAGGCAATCCAGCCAGCGCTTCTTCCCATTACTTCCAAAATCATCACCCTATGATGGCTCTCTGCTGTCGAAACGAGCTTATCAACCGCATTGGTCGCTTCTTGCACTGCCGTTTGAAATCCAAAAGTGAAATCAGTACAAGCTAGATCGTTGTCGATTGTTTTAGGCACACCAATCACGGGCATTCCTTTATCGCTCAGGGCCTTACTAATTCTTTGGGAACCATCACCACCAATGCTAATAATACAATCAAAGCCTTGTGTTTTGAGCTTTTCAATCATCTCATCTGACTGATCCACAATTGACCATTCCCCATTCGCTGCCTGCACCGGAAAATTAAAAGGGTCGGCCTTGGTGGTTGTTCCAATGATGGTTCCACCCTTTACGTGAATTCCGGCCACGTTCTTATTCTTGAGTCTAATGATTTCCTGAGGAGATTTTAGCACCCCATTATAGGCCTCAATACTGCCATAGACTTCTACATCCTTTTCTTTATTTGCCCTTTTGACAATGGCCCTGATTACCGCATTTAGGCCAGGACAATCACCACCGCCAGTTAGTACAAGAATTTTCTTCATATGCTCAAGTTTTATCTTTGAAGATATCGAAAGGAGGTCGAAAAGGTTGTGAATTCAACATTAGATTATTGATTTGGGCATAAAAAAACTCCTAAAACTGATTTAGGAGTTTTTTGAATTCATATGAGTTCAGCGAGATTAATCGTTTTTGCTCATTTTTGATCTTGTATGCTCATCTAAATGGATTTTTCTCATTCTGATGGCTAAAGGAGTGATTTCTAAATACTCATCCTTTTGAATGTATTCCATAGCTTCTTCCAAAGAGAATCTTCTAGGCGGAATAATTTTAGCGTTATCATCAGATCCTGAGGCCCTCATGTTCGTAAGTTTCTTGCCCTTTTGGATATTCACGACAATATCGTTTTCACGTGTATGCTCTCCAATCACTTGGCCTGTATAAAGCTCTTCTCCGGCAGCCACGAAAAACGTTCCTCTGTCTTGTAGCTTATCGATAGAGTAAGCGGTACCCGGGCCATTTTCCATCGAAATCAGTGAACCCACTGAACGACCTTTGATTTCGCCCTTAACAGGTTGATACTCTTTAAATCTATGGTTCATCACCGCTTCACCTGCCGTTGCAGTCAAAACGTTGTTTCTTAAACCGATCAATCCTCTTGATGGAATTTCGAATTCTAGGTGTTGTTGATCTCCCTTAGGCTCCATGATCTTAAGCTCGCCTTTTCTTTGTGTCGCCAATTCGATTACTTTACCCGCAACACTGTCTGGAACATCAACTACCAAAGTTTCAATTGGCTCGCATTTGCGTCCGTCAATTTCTTTGTAAATCACCTGAGGCTGACCTACCATGAGTTCGTAACCTTCTCTACGCATGGTTTCGATCAAAACCGACAAGTGAAGGATACCTCGGCCAAATACCAAGAATTTATCTTCAGAATCCGTTGGTTCTACTTTAAGCGCAAGGTTCTTCTCAATTTCTTTGTAAAGCCTATCTCTTAAATGTCTTGAAGTAACGAATTTACCGTCCTTACCAAAGCCAGGTGAGTTATTGATGGTAAACAACATGTTCATTGTCGGTTCGTCAATCGAAATCCTTTCTAAAGGAGCAGGATTATCAAAATCAGTAAGTGTATCACCAATTTCAAAGCCTTCAAGTCCGACTATAGCACAAAGATCACCTGCCTTAACTTCGGTGACTTTCGCTCTTCCCAAACCTTCAAAAACTTGTAATTCCTTAATTCTCACTCTTTTTATGGTACCATCTGATTTGGTCATCCCCATGGCCTTGCCTTCTTCTAACTTGCCTTGGTAAACTCGTCCGATGGCAATTCGACCCACAAAAGCGGAATAATCAAGCGAGGTGACTTGGAATTGAGGTGTACCTTCTGGAGAAGGAGCCTCTGGTATTACTTCCAATATTTTATCGAGTAGAGGGAAGATATTGTCTGTTGGCTGTTTCCAGTCTTCACTCATCCAACCATGTTTTGAAGAACCATAAATCGTATGAAAGCTCAATTGCTCTTCAGTAGCATTGAGGTTGAACATGAGGTCGAAAACTTGTTCGTGGACCTCATCTGGCCTACAGTTTTCTTTATCCACTTTATTTACGACCACAATTGGGGTCAAACCTAAGGCCAATGCTTTTCCTAAAACGAAACGTGTTTGCGGCATTGCACCTTCAAAGGCATCGACAAGGAGAAGTACTCCATCGGCCATTTTTAAAACTCGTTCTACTTCACCGCCAAAATCCGCGTGACCAGGAGTGTCAATGATATTGATTTTTACTCCGTGATAAACCACGGAAACGTTTTTGGAAAGGATGGTAATTCCTCTTTCTCGTTCTAAGTCGTTGTTGTCCAGAATTAAATCCCCAGACTCTTGATTCTCTCTGAAGATTTTTGATGCATGGATGATTTTATCGACCAAGGTAGTTTTCCCGTGATCTACGTGTGCGATAATCGCGATGTTTCTTATGCTTTGCATGACTGCGCTAAATTGAAGCCGCAAAGGTATGGATTTCGGCTTAATAAAATGGCCTTATTGATAAAATGAATATTACCAAATTACTTTGGATGACTATAAGTGGAGAACTGCTAGTCGACTGCCTGATCATTTAAGGTTGATTCCTGTCAGAAGACAAGAGGCAGGCATGATCAAATGTTTTGTGCATAGCTTAGAAATGGCTTTCTAATCGTGTCTTTTATTTTAGAATTGAATACACTATTTTTATATCATCAAACCATAACTTTTATGAAAAAGACATTGCTACTCCTTTTTACTTTTTGCTTATTGTTTCAAGTTCAGGCTTTTGAACAACCTTTGGCAACAGACGATGCCGTTGCCGAAAATTATATCATCGTTGTTGGTCAATTTCCGAGTGAATCGAATGCCAAGGAATTACTGGCGCAGGTAAAAAAGGAATTTAAAGATGCGGGTGTATTTTATGATGAGACTGAAAAGAAACACTACGTTTATATTGAAACCTACTATGCGAAAAGCGGAGCTGATTATGCCGTTTGGTGGTTAAAAAAGAATCGTCCAGCTTTGCCAAAAGTTTGGTCAAAAACGATCGAGGTTAAGTAATTTTAGGGTATTAAAGCTTTTATAAAAGGGCTCAAGATTAATCTTGAGCCCTTTTATAGTTTATACGCCAGACTAAGTTCCATGAAGTGCCGCTATCATTAGATTGCTCCCAATCCCAAACAAACGAATCGGCTGTAATATTATAGAAAGCCATTCTTGAAGTCGTTTTTACACCGTTGATTTCAACCTCACCAGTTTGAAAGATTTTTTTGTCTCTATCGGCCTTACCTATAAGGTTGATGTTGGCGCTTTGATTGTCCATCCAAGTTTGCCGCCATGCCTTTGAATTTGGGTTGTAAACGGAGATGCTGATTCCTTTAAATCCTTTTTGCGAACCTGTTAAGGCCTCAAAATTTTCTTGGATAACCTTACCATCGAGGATCGTATGAATATGATTGGTTCCTTTTTCTATTGCGCCATTTGGGCCAGCCCACGTCAAGTCCCATTTGCCAAGCCAAAAGTCGAAAGTATGTTCGTCAAGCGATTGGGCTTTTAAACCTAAGCTAGAGGTCAAAATCAGAAGTGTCAATAATGCGTTTTTCATGGTTAGAGATTTTAAGTTTTCTCGAATGTGTGGCTTAAATCTCTTTTTGAGGGCAAAAACGATAGGTTTTTCCCTTTTAGATTGATTTCAATTCGGAGCCAAGGGATTTTCGGTATTCCGAAGGTGTTTTCCCTGTGAATTTTTTAAAAGCATTCAGAAAGGAGGTTTTATTATTGAATCCAGAGTCTATGGCAATGGCCAACAGTTTTTCGTTTTCATAGCTCGCTTCACTGATCAACCGCTTGGCTTCGTTGATCCTCAATTCATTAATATAGTCGTTAAAGGATTTCTGTTTGGTCACGTTAATGGTTTGCGATAAACTGTGAAGGTTGACTTCAATGGCTTTGGACACATCTTGGATTTTCAGATCTCCATTGAGAAAGAACTTCTCTTCGGCCATTCTTTTGTCTAATAAGTTTTCGATAGAGGCCAAAGCGGCTGGACTCAAACCAGAGTTAGCATACTTTTCTTCACTGCCTGCTTTTTGCTCTGCCACATTTAAGGCATAACCGCGATAGCCTAAAAAATAGATAAAGAAAGACATCGCCAAAGAGATAATGTAATCATACTCGATTTTCATGGCGCCCGCCCAGACAAGAATATAGTAACCGCAGAAGCAAATTGTGTAAGCTAAAAAGCTCTTAGAGATATATTGAATGTAGCTATTTGACTTTTGGTGCTTGGCAAAAGAGAATATCAAAATGGAGTAGAAAATAAGCTGCAAGCACTGCATAATGCTTATTGCGATTCCAAAATAAGGCTGCTTTAGAAAGTAAATGTTAAGAGGAATAAGCACAATGACCCCAAAAAATGGAATAAAATGCTTGAAGTCAATTTTAAACGATTTGCGCTCGACCAAATTAAAATAGAACCACAGCAAAGGGCCGAATAAAAAGGTCAGTTGGGTGCCAATACCAAAGATATTGGGCATTTTTTTACTTAAGCCAGTCCAGAAAATAATATAGGAGCCTAAGGTGAGTGTAAAGGCAGTGATCAAAGCGGCCAAAACATATTGACTTTTTTCTTTTTGCCTGTTTTTAAGCAAAATAACAATAACCAAAAATAAACCTTGTGTAGCTGCCGCAATAAAAAGCAATATCCATATGTCTAATTTTGCGAGCATGGTTCAACGATCTGTATTAAAACTAATCATTAAACGGAATTCCTGAAAGTTGTTAGCTGCTTACTCTTTCTAAAGGTAGAGTGGCGCATCTAAAAAGGCCACTCAACTTTGAGCACTCATAGAAATCTACTTCCAAAACATTGAAGCCTTTACTCTTCAAGGCAAATTTCAATTCATTGAAGGATTTTTCAACGATGACTGTGTTTTTGGATAAAGACAGAATGTTGGGAAACATCCTGTTTTTCTGACTCTTACTTACCCTTATAAAGTTATCTGCCCCAAAGAGTTCGAAAATGATGTTGGGCCAGGTAGTAAAGCCATCTTCATAGATAATGGCCAAATTTTCCCCAATAGGTTGGAATGCGCAATCAAGGTGCAAAACATTGTCTTCGGGGTCGTCACCAAAGTTCAGTTGTACAGGATAAACCAGTTTATTGGGAAAGGTCTCTTTTATAAATTTGTAGCCTGCGTAGTTGGTCCGGTCACTTTGGCCAACGAAAATATACTCGTTCCAAAGCACCACATCGCCACCTTCAATAATGGCCTCTTTTGGGATATGAATGACTTTTTCAGGATCGAAAGTTTCGATAATGTGTTGAATTCCAGGTAGCTCCTTTTTTCGCACTTCTGCTTTCATGTTGGCAATCAAGAAGTAATCTTCGATGACAAAACCAATATCCCTGCAAAAGATTTGTTCAACGCCATCGATATTTTGAGGCCTTAAAACTTCAACTCCATTGGCCACAAGTAGCCTTTCAAATTTCTCAACTTCTACCTTGAGTAAATCATCCGTAGGGTAGGTGCCTTGCTGAATATGCCATCTGCTCATCGGGTTGATGTCCAAAGGTTCACCCGTGTTTTCAGCGATTCCTACTATTACCTTTTTGAGGGTAGAGGTTTCATCTTGTATGTTTAATGGGGTCAGGTCTATTTCGGATACTGAACTCTTTTCTTGCATAAATTGAAAAAGATGGTTTAAAAATCAACCAGATTAAATTGATTTTACAATTTATGAATCTGTTTTGGTGTTGAATTTAATCATACAATTCCATTAATACGAAATGGAGTACTCCTTTTATTTAGGCAATCGATAGCAAAGTCTGGTCGGAGCGTTATTGCGCTCTTCTTCTCAGCGGTTGAGTTGAGCATCGGAGCAGACCGCTCAGTTTGGCATTTTCATGATAGTCTACCGCGTAGGTTTTATAGCCTCGCGATTTTAACAGTGGGGTAAGGAGTTTGAAGGAGCTTTCAACTACCACAGTATCGGGTGCGATGGAGAATATATTCGGTACCATGCGCATTAATTGGTCATGGGTAATTTTAATCAGGTCCTTTTCATGAAATAAGTCGAATAAAATATCAGGGCGTTGAGCAAAGCCCTTTTCATAAATGATCGCCTCGTTTTTACCTAAGGGTTGAAATGTACAGTCCAAGTGAAGAATATTCTCCATTCTATCATCGGATACCCGCAAATGGATGGGGAATACATTCTTTTTTGGGAAAGCAGCTTTGATAAATTCATAGCCTGCATAATTTGTTCGGGCGCTGATTCCCACGAAAACGAAGTCATTATAAAGGATTACATCTCCACCTTCAATGGTAGCTTCTTGGGGTGGCACGATAATCTTTGTTGGATCAAAAAGGCTAGTGATATGAGCAATACCGGGCAATTCTAGCTGTCTCACTTCTTCTTGCATCCTTGCTACTACATAGACATCGTCAATCACGAAGCCAATGTCCCTAGTGAAAATTTGGTCAGTACCAGGAATGTTTTCAGGCCTTAATACTTCAACCCCTTCGAGTCGCAACACTTCTTCAAATTGCTTTATTTCTGCCTGAATGGCTTTTTCGGTTGGATAGGTGCCTTGCTCAATGTGCCATTTGCTGGTGGGGTTAATGTCCAATTCTTTGCCCAAATCAGTGCCAATACCCAAGATTACACTTTCTAGGCGGTCGGTTTCGTTGGTAACATTCAATTCAAAAAATGGAGTGGTTAACTTTTCGTGTAATGACATATAAGGGCATGAACTTGATTGGCCTGTTCGGCTAGAGTGGCAATTTACGACCTAAACGGTCAACTTAAAATGATTCAGCACTATCAAAGTTGGTTATTTCGTTTTTACCTCAATTTTGCCATCGGGTTGATAATTCCGTAATGTTTTGGCGGCAAATAGAATACTCACCAAAATAAGAATTGATCCTAAAGCGAAGGCAGCTCCGGGAAAGTACAGATCACTTTTGGAAGTAAAGTAGAAAAAGATACTGGTCATGATGAATGGGCCAATAATGTTAGCCAAATTTTGCAGGCTCGTGATTGCTCCCATCAACTCGCCTTGCTGATTGGAAGGCACCATATTCGACATAATGCCTTGCAATGATGGCCCTGCAATTCCACCCAAAACGTAAATAGTTGTAACCGCATAGATCATCCATTCTTGATACACCATCGAGAATAAAATAAGGCCTAAAGCATTGAAAACCAATCCTGTATAAATGGCGTTTTTTACCCCAAAACGCTTGATAAAAACTTTCACCAACAGGGCTTGCACAATCGAAACTAAAACTCCCACATAGGTCAGTGATAAACCGATTTGTTTGGGCGACCAATCGAAAACCTCTTCATTAAAAAATGACCAATTGCTGTTGACAGAATGAGTGGCAATGTAAATGATGAAGATCGAAGTGATCAATCCGAACATGAGCGGATAAGTGCGGAGCTGTTTTAAAGAACCAATCGGGTTGGCACGTTTCCAACTGAACTCTCTTCTGTTTTCTTTGGATAGCGACTCTGGTAAAATAAAGAAACCGTAAATCCAATTGAGCATGGTAAGTCCAGCTGCTGCAAAAAATGGGATTCTGGTGCCAATATCTCCTAAAAAGCCACCAATGGCTGGCCCCAAAACGAAACCTAATCCAAAGGCTGCGCCTAATAAACCGAAGTTTTGTGCTCGTTTTTCTGGTGTACTCACATCAGCAATGTAAGCCGAGGCTGTGGTAAAACTTGCACCTCCAATGCCTGCAATCAGCCTTCCTACAAAAAGTAAAGCGATGGTAGGAGCGAGTGCCAAAAAAAGATAATCAATCGTTAAACCGAATAGCGAAATGAGAATGATCAGTCTTCTGCCGTATTTATCGCTTAATCCACCAAGAATCGGAGCGAAAAAGAACTGCATAATGGCATAAGACGAAAGCAAAATCCCACCTGTCATGGAAGCTTCTCCTGCGCTACCAGCGCCAAGTTCTTCCAATAACTGAGGCATGACTGGAATAATGATCCCGATACCAATTACATCGATTAATACGGTGACGAAGATAAAGCCTAAGGCAGGAGTGCGGTTTGACATTGGGTTCTTTAAGAATGCCGAATTTAGGGATTCGAAATCAGTCTAGGAAGAATTAGTGGAGATAATAGATTCCTTTTGGACGCTCTAATTATAAGTCCTTTTAGACTCTCCTAGCAGATTTGCTATAGATGACGACACTAATTCCGGCAATGATAGGGCCGTAAGCAAGAATAAATTGATTTCCAAGATTGACAATACCGAAAAACGTACTGATCGTGATTAATAGACCTAGGCCAGTTAAGAATATACCAAGCCAGAGGAATTCATTTCTACTTGATTTGTCTTGTTTTTTAAAGTCATTGTAAATCAGTGAATTGTCAATTTCGCGGATAATAAATTTAATTTCTTCTGGAGAGAAATTGGACTGGGATAATTGATTCCGAACAGTTTCGAAACTCATTCCATTTTTCACCTCATGGTAATAATGTTCGATTATTTCAGGCTTGGTCATATAATATTCACTTCTGGAGTAAGCTCAATACCGAATTTGGAAGCCACAGAGGCTTGAATTTCGAAGGCTAAATTTTTAATGTCATTGCCTTTTCCATTGCCATAATTTACCAAAACTAATGGTTGATTTTTATGCACACCAATTTCACCGAAGGTTTTTCCTTTCCAGCCTGCCTGCTCTATCAGCCAGGCTGCTGGTACTTTCACCTTGTTTTCCGCTTGTTTATAACCAGGGATGCTTGGGAATTCAGCTTTTAATCCTTCGTAATCAAGGGTATCGATGGTGGGATTTTTGAAGAAACTGCCTGCATTGCCAATCTTGGCGGGATCGGGGAGTTTACTTTGGCGGATATGGATTACCGCATCGCTGATGGCCTTAATGCTCAATTCCGAAACACCCATTTGGTCTAGCGTTTCTTGAATCGCGCCATAAGAGGTATTGAATTCTGGCTCTTTTTTAAGTTTGAAAGTCACCGAAGTGATAATGTACTTTCCTTTCAAATCTGTTTTGAAAATACTTTCGCGATAGCCAAAAGCACATTCTTCTGAAGTGAAAGTTTTAGTTTTCTGTGATTCAATTTCAAGGGCTTCCAAGCTTTCAAAAACATCTTTAATCTCAATACCATAAGCACCAATGTTTTGCATGGGCGCTGCCCCAACCGTGCCTGGGATTAAGGAAAGGTTCTCAACGCCAGCCCAATTGTTTTCAATGCAATGCAGTACAAATTGATGCCAACTTTCCCCTGCCATTGATTTGATCCAAATATGCTCATCATCCTCTCGAATCAATTCAATTCCTTTGAGTTCATTTTTTAAAACGAGCCCATCAAAATCTTGGGTAAGCAGAATATTACTTCCACCACCTAAGACCAATATCGACTCGTTCGCTTGTCTTAACTTCAGAGCATCCAGTAATTCCGGAATGCTCTTGAAAGCAACAAAACGAGCGGTTTTCGCCTCAATTCCGAAGGTATTGTAAGATTTTAAAGAAACGTTTTCTTCTACTTTGATCATTTATCGAGCAGCCTGCGGTGGTAGTTAATTTGCCCTAAATGGTAATTGAGATGGCCTTGCAAATGGACTAGAAAGAAGACGGTGCTCATATCCTTGTCTCCAAATACACGGATTGGATAGGGGTAATTAAGGGTTGATTCTGGAATGCGCAAAAGCGTTTGATGAACAATGTCTTTTGTGGTTTCAATGTCTTTTAGCAGTGCTTCTCTGGGCACGTCCTTTCCGCTGAACTCAAATTCTCTATTTCGTTCGTAGCCGCTTTTGCCAATTACCGCACCAATAAAATGTTGAAGATTGCCGCACAAGTGTAAGGCCAAGTTGCCAGCGGAGTTGGTGATTTCACCATCCACAAGCCATAGGTTTTCTTCATTTTTATAAGCTTCGATTTCGTTCGAGAGGCGATTTAGGTCACGCTCCAACAATTCAGCAATTGATTCGGCTACAATACTCATATTCCTAGGTCTTTTTTAATTACTTCGATTTTAGCTTCAAGACCCAATTTAGTGTTATTATATTCATTGGGCGAAGCCAAAGCAGCGGTTACACTGATGTAAAATTTGATTTTTGGTTCTGTACCTGACGGTCGGGCGGAAATTTTTGATCCATCCTCTAATAAGAACTGTAACACATCAGATTTAGGAAGGTCGATGGCTTTTTCGGTGCCAGTCGCAATGTCCTTTTCGACCGATAGCTGATAGTCCATGGTTTTCGCCACTTTAATTCCAGCAATAGATTTTGGTGGGTTGGCCCTTAAATCAATCATCATTTGTTTGATTTCTTCGGCACCTTTCATTCCCTTCCGTGTCATCGAAACCAATGATTCTTGATAGAAACCATACTTGGTATAGATTTGCTTCAGTAAATCGAAAACAGAAAGTCCCTGATCTTTAGCCCATGCGCACATTTCGGCCAGCATGGCGCATGAGGCAATGGCGTCTTTATCGCGCACAAAATCGCTAATCATATAGCCGTAACTTTCCTCGCCACCACCGATGAATTCCTTTTTACCCTCTAATTCTCTGATCAGGGCAGCAATGAATTTGAAGCCTGTTAGGGTTTCCGGGCAATCTACACCAAAGTCTTTAGCAATTTTGGCCAAAAGATCGGTAGTAACGATGGTTTTGATGATCATCTGATTGCCGTTCAGCTTACCGTTTTCTTGCCATTTCTTGAGCAAGAAATAAACTAATAGCGTGGCGGCCTGATTCCCGTTCAAAAGTTCGAATTCGCCTTTTTCGTTTTTAGCAGCTATTCCGACTCGGTCTGCGTCTGGGTCTGTAGCCATGACTAAGTCGGCATCCAATGCTTTGGCCATGTTCAAAGCCAAAGTCATGGCTTCTTTTTCCTCAGGATTAGGGTAGACAACCGTTGGAAAATCGCCATTAGGTTCTGCCTGCTCTTTCACCACAAATACTTGTTCAAAGCCTTTTCTTTTCAAAATCTCAGGTACCAACGTAATGCCAGTGCCATGAATAGGGGAGAAGACGATTTTCAAGTCTTTCTGATGAGTGATGGCGTTTTGCGCCAGTGTCAAACCTTCAATTGCTTTCAGGTACTTTTCATCAATGGCCTCGCCAATCAATTCAATGTTTGCCGCAACCTTAGCGAATTTAACATCGGCAATGCTGGCAATGGCCTGCACTTCTTTGATAATGTTTTTGTCGTGAGGCGCTATCACCTGAGCACCATCATCCCAATAGGCTTTGTAGCCATTGTACTCCCTTGGATTGTGAGAGGCCGTTACCACAACACCGCTTTTACAGCCCAATTCACGAATCGCGAAAGACAATTCAGGCGTTGGTCTTAATTCTTTGAACAAGTAAACATGGATGCCATTGGCAGAAAATACCGCAGCAGTGGTTTCAGCAAAGAATCGGCTGTTGTTTCGGCTATCGTGGGCTATGGCTACTTTGATCTGCTCATTCGGAAAAGCCTTGATCAAATAGTTGGCTAAGCCTTGGGTGGCCATTCCGACCGTATATTTGTTCATCCGATTCGAACCAATACCCATGATGCCGCGCAAACCGCCAGTGCCAAACTCCAAGTCCTTATAAAAGGAATCGGCCAACTCTTCATCGTTTAAAGCAAGAATAGCCTGCTTACTTTCTTCATCTATTTGACTGTTTAACCAACTGTCTTTTTTCGCTTGTATTTCTTCGCTGATCATTTTTGAATGTTCAATGTTTGTTGTTCAATGTTTTGAAGTTAAAGTTTAATGGTCCAGAGGAAAACTGGAAACAATAAACCCTGAACTTTAAGCCAATTAAAGATTTCCTCTCAATTCCTGTTCTCTTTCAATCGCTTCAAAAAGTGCTTTAAAATTACCTTTACCGAAGGATTTTGCTCCTTTTCTTTGAATAATTTCATAGAAAACGGTGGGCCTGTCTTGCACTGGTTTTGTGAAAATCTGAAGCAAATAGCCTTCATCATCTCTGTCTACCAGAATGTTCATTTCTTTTAAAGGCGCCAGGTCTTCTTCAATTTTACCCACGCGATCAAGTAAGTCATCATAATAGGTGTTTGGTACATGAAGGAATTCCACGCCTCTTCTTCTAAGTTCGGAAACTGTATGTACAATATCGTCTGTGGCTATGGCAATGTGCTGTACACCAGCACCATTATAAAAATCAATGTATTCTTCAATCTGAGATTTCTTCTTTCCTTCGGCAGGTTCGTTGATCGGAAATTTGATGTAGCCGTTCCCGTTGCTCACTACTTTCGACATTAAAGCGGTGTATTCAGTAGAGATGTCTTTATCATCGAAAGTCACGAGCAGTTTAAAGCCCATCACGTTTTCGTAGAATTCGACCCACTTGTTCATTTCGCCCCAACCTACATTGCCCACGCAATGGTCTACATACTTCAAACCAATTGGATTGACAGGAATATTGCTTTCCTTTTTAACATAACCAGGGAGAAAAACCCCTTTGTAATTTTTTCTTTCCACAAAAGTGTGAATGGTTTCTCCATAAGTTTGGATAGAAGCCATGACCACTTCGCCATGCTCATCTTTTAAGGTTTTTGGAGCCTCCACTGCCACAGCACCTCTTTTGGTAGTTTCTTCGAATGCCTTTTGAGCGTTGTCTACCCATAGCGCCAATACTTTTACGCCATCGCCATGTTTCTTCACATGTTCAGCAATGGGATGGTCTTGTCTGAGGGCAGAAGTTAAAATGAGCCTCACCTTATCCTGTTTCAATACATAGGAGGTGCGGTCTTTTACACCCGTTTCTGGCCCGGCATAGGCAATTAATTCATAGCCAAAGCAATATTGATAGTACAATGACGATTGCTTGGCGTTCCCTACATAAAATTCTACAAAGTCGGTACCTAATAATGGCAAAAAATCCTCTTCCATTTGATTCTTAATTTTATAGTCTACTTAAATTTCCTGAGGGTAAAGTTAGGTTTTATCAGGGCTTTAAAAAATCAAAATCGGCTCTTGCAAACGTTTTTTCCTAATGCCTTGCATGTTTTAAATGAACTTGCATTCTTTGTGTCGGCCCAAGTAATGTGAGCATATGAATGTGAATAAACTGAATGATGATTTTGCAGCAATTGCAGAAAAAATCAATGAATTAGATGATATGGATTATAGCGATGAACGCTATGATGAATTAGAAGAAGAACTTCATGATTTAGAAGATGCCTTTATAGAGGAGTTTGGAAGTGAACTGGAAGAAGCCATTGCACTGGTTCACGATGAGTTTTGCCCTGATAATGAGGTGCTTTTGCCAATTGCATATTTTGCCAAAAACTACATCAAACTAAGAAAAGATAACTTCGGAAAATACAGCTACGATGTTGAATTTGGTGAGGGAGTACCTGTAGAGGTTGATGATTTTCCTGATCAAGAAGTGCGTTTAGTGCTTGTTCCTGGCCCAACACGATTGTTGGTCACAGTAGGAGAGAAGGCCAAGCAAGAGGCTTGGAGAGCCAAGTAAGATTTTCATCCCAAAAATACTGCGTCACGTTTTTCCTTAAATAAAAGGAAAGCGTGACGTTTTTTTTTATGGTTATATCGATCTCCCCATTTTAAGTCATTCCGTAGGAATCTTTTTTAGTGAACTAGTGATGGATAGATTCAGGTAAAAGTCCCAGCGGGACAAACTGTTAATAGCAGAATTGTTATTGTTCTTTAAGAGCTTCAGCGGAGCGACCTGTTCAATAGGCCGCCCCTACAGGGCTCAAAATCATATGATGTAGTTTCTATTAACAGATCACCCCAATGGGGTTTGCTAATTACCGCAGCAGTCGCTTGGTTTTTCCAAGTGACAGACAGCTTGACTAAGCCATTGTTATCTTCACCTTTTTGTTTTTCAGTTTGGTGTTGTTCAATAGTTCAATCATTGCTTTCGATTGAGAAGCCTTTACCGCAACAAATGCACAATCTTGCTTGATTTCGATGGTGCCCAAATCTTTGGCTTCGAGTTTGCCCTGCTTTAAGAAAAGCCCCACAATGTCTCCTTTCGATATTTTATCTTTTCTTCCTCCTGAAATAAACAGCGTATGAAAAGCCTCGGATTTACCTTTTGCTTTGTTAGAAAGCTCATAAGGCCTGACTTGATTGGTATCTAAAGCTTGAATAAAATCAGGTAATTCTTCTTTCTCCCATTGAATCACATAGGCAGAACCTTCACTGTTCATTCGGGCTGTTCTACCATTTCTGTGAGTGAACTCAGTAGCGGTATTTGGTAAGTGATAATGGATGATAAATTTCAATTCTGGAATGTCAATACCTCTGGCAGCAAGGTCTGTGGCCAGTAAAAGGTGATAACTGCCATTTCTGAATTTGATCAGCGCCCTTTCTCGGTCTTTCTGTTCCATGCCGCCATAGAATACGCCATGGGGAATATGGTTGGCATTCAAATAATCACTGATCCGCTCAATGGAATCCTTAAAGTTACAAAAGACAATGCCCGGCTGTTGACCAAGGGCTTTAAGGGATTCGACCAATGCCGCTAATTTATCCTTTCCTTCAGAAAGGATGGTCACTACTTCGAGTTGAGAAATGCCTTCACTTAAAAAATCTACTAACTGAGGTTTTTGAACATTGATAAACTTAGGGATTTCAATTTCATTGGTGGCCGAAGTCAGAATTTTCTTCTCAATGCCTTCAATGCTCTCGACAATCTCGGTCATCTCTGATTCAAAACCCACTTCTAAAGACTTATCGAACTCATCGAGAATCAAAGTTTTGATCATTTCGGTAGGGAAGGTCTCCCTACGCATATGATCTGCGATTCGCCCTGGCGTACCAATCAACACTGCCGGACGATGCTTTAAGTCCATTTTGTCTTTGGACATATGGCGACCACCGTACACAGCATTTGCCTTAAAACCAGTTCCCATTTCTCTGAACACTTGCTCAATCTGAATCGCCAATTCTCTTGAAGGGACTAGAATCAGCACTTGTACCTCTTCAATCGAAGAGTCAAGTTGCTTAATCACAGGCAGCAAAAACGCCAAGGTTTTTCCTGTACCAGTAGGAGAGAGCAGTACGATTTCGGGATGAGATTCAATGGCTATTCCAGCGGCTTCTTGCATAGGATTGAGTTTTTCAATCTGAAGCTTGGAAAGGATTTCGTCTTGCGTCTTGATGGCAGTTTGCATTTTGCAAATTACCGCCAAATAAAAATCAAATCTTAATTATGCCAGCTTAAAGATGCAGCGCTTCTTAAAATGATTTGAAGGAAAGGTGTTTTATTCAGTTTCTACTTTTGGCGTTGCTTTTTTTCTGGTTAAAAACTGTTCCAACAAGATGAGGCCAGTACCCACCATCACGGAAACATCGGCAGCATTAAAAATACCTGTTCTGAATACCCCCCCTAAATCGATATGCACCATATCGGTTACCGAGCCATAAAGCACACGATCATAAAGATTTCCTAATCCGCCTCCTACAATAAAAGAAAGGCCAACAATGGCGATTAAAGAAAGACTTTTGGTTTTTAAAAGGTACACTAAAAGGCCAATCATTACGGCAGCAGGTAAAATAAGCAAGAGGATTTTGCGCATTATTGGCGATAAGCTTGAACCCATTCCCAAGAAGGCACCCGAGTTTTCCACTTTAGTGAGAATTAGATTATCACCAATGACTTCGATGCGTTCGTATTCTTTGATTTGTTTTCTGGCCATGTCTTTGGTGATCTGATCGCAGCCAATATTGACAATGATAATGGCAAGAATAGTGATGATTCGGGTAATGTTAGATTTCATTGGGTTGTTTTCGAATCGCTAAACTAATCAATACTTATAATTAGAAGGATTCTTATGTTGAAAATTATCACTGGAACACATTCCATGATTGCCTTCGCGCCCTTTGCGGTGAGAAAAAGGCTGCCTTAACTATACCGCAAAGTGCGCTGAGTAAAGCAAAGGCTTTGAAGAGCAAAAATTCTCATTATTTAAGTCACCTCGCAGAGGTCTTTTTCAGTATCGCAAGAATAGATTGATAATTGATTCGAACCAACTCTGTGCCCCTCGCGCCCTTGCGGTGAGAAAGAAGTCGCCTTAACTTTACCGCAAAGCACGCAGAGTTACGCAAAGGTCTTTGAGGAATAGTACTCATTAGTTAAGTCACCTCGCAGAGGTCTTTTTCAGTATCGCAAGAATAGATTGATAATTGATTCGAACCAACTCTGTGCCCTTCGCGCCCTTTGCGGTGAGAAAGAAGCTTTGATATTCACGTTGCCGCAAAGGACATTAAGGAATGGCATTCTCATTAGTTAAGTCACCTCGCAGAGGTCTTTTTAAGGAATACAAGAAGGATTTATAACGATTGACAACTTTCCTTCTCTTTAGCAGGAGGGTTTTGTCGGTTATAAACCGACTTATAGACATCTTCGATGCAATCGAGGATGAGTGGAATTTGTTTTCAAAATAATAATCAAAATCACATTATGGTGTGATTTTAGAGTCGGTATATTCTGAAACGGAGTGCGAAACAAGTGAAATCACATTATAGTGTGATTTTGAATTACATATCCTCTAGCTATTCAACTTAGACTGTCCTAATAGCATGACCGCCAACGTTTTGCCGCTTTGCGCAGTGGCGATTTTCACTACTAAACTTCATTAAATGCACAAAGCTTGAATTTAGCACTTCACTGTCATAGAAGTACTGAACCCCCGCTTTTGCAAAACGCCTGTTGTGGTGCGTTTTTCTATGCTGAAATTGGTTTCACGTTGATTTGTCCGCCAATTGCTTTAAGTACTTTCATTATTGTTCCAAATTGAGGTTTAGATCCGTCAGACAAAGCTTTATAAAGACTTGGTCTACTCATTCCTGTTTTCTCCGCAATTTTGGTCATACCAATTGTCTTTGCAATATGTCCGATTGCAACTATCAAATCATCGCTGTCACCTTCTTCGAGAACTGTATTTAGATATTCAGCAATCATTTCTTCGCTGTCCAAATAGTCTGCTATGTCAAATCTTGATGTTTCCATTTCAATCATTTTTTATTTTATTCCAAATTTTATTCGCTTTCTCAATATCACTTTGTTGAGTCGATTTATCTCCACCAATTAGAAGAATAACGATTTTATCGCCTTTTTCTTTAAAATAAACTCGATAGCCTTTAGCGTAATTTATTCTCATTTCGCTAATTCCATTTCCAACAGGCTTACAATCTCCGAAATGTTCATCAGTTTCAAGTTTTTGGATACGGAAAAGTATTTTAGATTTTGCTCGAAAATCCTTTAGTTTTCTTATCCACTTATCAAATTCAGATGTTTTTTCTGTGATTATCATTCAAATCTGTATTCAGTTGGATACAAAAGTAATGAGTATTTTGAAATTATAAAAGAAGCTTGGTTAATTCTGAATGTTTGTCCTAAATGCACCACAACGGTTTGCGGCTTGGCGAAGGTGGCGATTTTAACACTGAACTTTGTACGAAGCACACACTTCAAATTTACGAAAAACTGTCATACGAAGCACTGAACCGCCACTTTTGCCAAACCGCTGTTAGTGGCTGGGCTTTTTTTGTTTCTTGCTTGATTTAGCTTTGTCGTTAAAGTCAAGTGCAAGGTTAATCCAATAGTCAAAGTCTGCTTTTGATTTCATTCCGTTTTCGTCTATCATAATGTAACCTTTCATTGGTCGCTTGGTAAAGTCCATAGTCCGGCAACCAACTTTCTCAATTACTGTTTCTTGTAGTATTGGGTCAATTCGGCACATCAATTCGTCTTTGATAATGCCAACACACATTTTGTCGTTGAGCATAAATGTCAAGCCACCCATCATTTCCTTTTCAGTAACGTTGGGTAGCTCGACAAATTTTTCTCTTACTCTTTTTGCTAAATGTTCATCGTAAGCCATTTATTTTTCTGCGTATGTTTTTAATCCGTTTAGAAACTTGTTTATGCCTGAATTAAATTGTTTGCCTATCATCATTTTGTCCATTAGAACACCGATAATACCATACTTTACGGTATATTCCATTTCCTGGTGTACTTTGGTTTGATTGCCAACTTTTTGAAAACTGTAAGTGTGCTTTAAGCCTTTGATTGGAAAAGAGCAGTCTGTTAGTTGATAAACCAATTCTTCGTTTGGTTTGAAAACTGTAATCTTTTCGTCAAACCAATTCTTGCCATCTTGCATTAGCACTTTCCTTTGCATCGCCTCTGTCAAAGTAGTATTGTGCTGCATTAGGGTTTAATTGAATTGCCTTATCCATATCTGCAATTGCTTTTTTATAATCTTTCAAATAGTAAAAAGCCAAACCTCTTGCGAAATAATTTGATGCGTTCGGATTTGATGAAATTGCTCTTGTGTAATCTTGCTCAGCACCTTTGTTGTCGTTCTTATCATATTTAATATCACCCCGCCATCTATATGCACTTCCATTATTTGGGTCAATTTCAATTGCTCTTTCTAAAAAGGTTAGTGCTTTGTCAGGTTGTTTTAGTTGGTAATATGCGTAACCCCAATTTGAAAATAGAATGGATGTTTTCAATCCTAATTCCTCTGCCTTTTGATAGTCTGCAATTGCTCCTTCATATTGTCCTAAATTAGCTTTACTAGCACCTCTGTCACCGTATGCATCTGCATAATTGGGATTGAGGTTTATGGCTTTATCGAACTGAATTATTGCATCTGTAAAATTCGATTGCTGAAATAATGAACTTCCTTTTTGAAAGTAATCTTTATCGGTTAGTTGTTTTTCCGCTACTACATTTGAAATTGACTGAAATGGTTTTAATTCAGCAAAGTAATTGTAATAAAGAAAGGTAATAATTACAGCACCTGCGGTATAATGCCAAATGCCAAACTTGCTTTTCTTATCTTTTTCCTTATTGGTGATTGCATCAAATAGCAAATGCAAATAGATTAGGAAGTAATATGAAACATAAATTTGAGCAATGATTGTGTAGAAAAAACCTAAAGATGCAGCACTAATGAAAATGATGTTTCTTTTTAAGAATAAGCCAATTGAAAAATCTTTATCTTTTCTAAACGCAATTAGCGGTATTAAAAGCATAAGGAGTGAAAGTCCAAGTATTATTTTCTGAACTGGACTATAAAAGAAGCCGATTGCGTTTGCAGCACTTAAAAATAGCCAGTATGCAATGTTTTTACTTTCCTTTTTTTCTTCGACTACTTCTGTTGTTTCATCATCTTCTTCATCATCTTCAATCTCAACTGCTGCAACTTTTGGCGGTGTTGGTTGCTGATTGTTATTTTTTACAGTCTTTGGGATGCTATCCTCATAATTCTTTTTAATTGTGTAATACCCTTTTGTAATAGTTTGTTTGACTAATCCATCTGTTTGAATTGCATTTGCAATTTCAATAATTTCAAATGCAGGTTTGTATAAGTTATAAGGGTCATTATTTATATCACGAGCCAAATTCCTAACTGATTGAGCAAATTGATTTCTTAAACTTTGAAAATATGATGGAAGAATATTGATTAAATCTACATTGACCTTTTGATTTATGAGTTTTGGCAACTCGGCAAAATCATTTTTAATGTGCTCACTTTTTTTAAACTCAATGTCTTTTCTGATTTTGATTATTTCATTTTCAATATCCTTTAATGATGCATAAGTTGATTTGTAGCAATCTTCTAAATAACTATCATTAACTATCGGTTTTACTGAAAGCAAAGATTTTACATTATTGAAATTGTTGCTTTTGTAATTCCTTGATAAGGCTTTGGCATACTGAACTGAAAAGTAAGGGCTAATAAAGTCGACAAATTCTTGAAGTTTGTAAATGCTTTCGGTTTTGAATGTTCTAAAAAAATTTAAGTCACCCGAAGTCAAAAAATGGTTTAAGTCAGAATTCTCGTAAATAAAAAGGTGAAAATCTCTTTTGTCTTTATGGTCTAGGTCGTCAATTGCTCTTAAGCAGTCTGATTTGGTCAGTTCTATTCCGTTGTGAATAATTGTATCGGTGTCGCTTAGTTCGATTTCTGCCAATAAAGTCTTTTTTGCTTTACGAATAGTCTGGCCGTCAACACCCGTTGAAAGGTCTGTGTTGAGATTTAAAAGTTCTATTGGATTAATATAATTCTGCATTCAGTCGTCTATTGTGGGTGTGCAAAAAATGGCTCTTTTGGTTTTGCGAAGGGTTGCCTTGTGTGTCGGGCAAAACCAAATGTGCCATTTGTGCGGCTGGCTAAAATTGTTTTTAAAAAATGTGCGGTTGGAAAAAATAAAAATACAGAAGCGTTGGCTTTGGGGTCGGCTGTCTGATGGTTCATTTGTCCCATTACTTTATGTTTATTACTGTCGTTCATTCTTGCTGTGTCGTCTTTTAGGCTTGCAGGTAACGTTTTGCAGCTACCCGAAGGTGGCGATTTCGGAGCACTTCACTGTCAACTAAGCACAAACTTTGATAGAAGCACAAAGCTTGATTTAACCACTGAACCCGCCATTGAGCCAAACGCTTGTTGGCTGTCAGCTTTTTTTACAAGCTCTGGAATTTTGCTCATAGGGCATTCCAAATAATCTTTATCATTATTAAAAAAACCTAAGGACCATAATTTCGCTAAATCAGTATTAATTTCCATAGAACCACTACCAACTAATTTTCCAATATTGTTTATGGGATTGTTCAAAGCAACAGTGCACTTGTTTATGTTACCGTCCGCCCTAATTACAAAAGAATTAGGTTTTGATGCATAGCATATATTTTGATTTTCATCTTGGACTTTATGTTCAAAAATATAATTAGCTAACTCTTGTTCTTCTTCTTTTGATAAAGGATTTATTAAATGATCATTTTTTCCACCGTATTTTCCAATTGCCTTTATTAATAGTTTAAATCGGCTATCGAAAAGGAGTTCAGATTTCAATTTTTTGATAAAATCAAAACAGCTTTCATAATTATCTTCATTTATGTGAAGTCTTAACAAGATTTCAATATCCATTTCACTTTCTCTAATTTGAATTAAATTATTCCATATTCTATCAAAAGTTCCTGTGCCATTTGCTTTAATTCTAGTTTTATTGTGAAAATCTTTATCGCCATCAAGTGAAATTTGATAAGACTTTACGTTAGCTTCAAAAAGTTTTATAGCATTTTCCAAATTTAGAAAATATCCATTTGTAGTCATGCTAGACTTGAAATCTATCTCGTAGTTGTTCTTAGAAATCTCATTGTTAATGAAATTATTAATACGTAGAACAATATCTAATGCTAATAATGGCTCGCCACCAAACCAACTAATAGATAATGATTTTAATGATTTAAGTCTGTTTTGAAGTAGATATTCAGTTGCTCTAATTATTGGCTCTTTCATTTTACCAATTGAAAAATCTTCGTAACAATATGTACATCTGAAATTACATTTTTCGGTCGGTAGTATTATTAGCTCTAAGTTTTCATTAGAGAAAGATTGGGCAATTTGTTGATTAGTAACCATTTTATTGAATTTCTTTAAAGCCCTTTAAGGAAATGTTTATTTCATTTTTTTCCAATCCTTTTAGTCTGTCAGAAATTAAATCACTTACAAATTTTGGATTTCGTATAAGTACATCATTTGGATTTGTAAGTATTAAATCATCTTTTGTGAATATTGACTCTCTACAACTTGCATTCACTTTTCCACACCCTGAGCCATTCACTTCATTTCCACATCCATTGTTCGTAGTACAACTTAAAATATCAGATCTGCCAATAATGTCTTTGATTTGATTTCTGGCTTCTAGATTTTTAATCACAACAGTTCCATCCGCATTGAATTGAACATCTTCTAATTGAATTTTGATTTGTGTTTCCATTTTACTTGTTTTTATTGTTGATAATTATTGTTTCAAATTTTAAGAATACAAATAATATTTATTTAAATTTCTTTAAAACCCTTTAAGGAAATATTTATTTCATTTTTTTCCAATCCTTTTAGTCTGTCAGATATTAAATCACTAACAAATTTTGGATTTCGTATAAGTACATCATTTGGATTTGTAAGTATTAAATCATCTTTTGTGAACATTGATTCTCTACAACTTCCATTTACTTTTCCACACCCTGCGCCATTTACTTCATTTCCACATCCATTATTCGTAGTACAACTTAAGATATCAGATCTGTCAATAATGTCTTTAATTTGATTTCTGGCTTCTAAATTTTTAATCACAACAGATCCGTCCGCATTGAATTGAACATCTTCTAATTGAATTTTGATTTGTGTTTCCATTTTGCTTTTTTTTATTGTTAAAAATTATTGTTTTCGGTTTTTAAAGTTGCAGCCAACGTTTTGCAGCTACCCGAAGGTGGCGATTTCGAAGCACTTCACTGTCAACTAAGCACAAACTTTGATAGAAGCACAAAGCTTGATTTAACCACTGAACCGCCACTTTTGGGTAGGTGCTGTTATGGTGCGTTTTTATTTTCATATATGTTCAATGTCAGTTCGTTAGGCTTTGGAAAACTTGTCGGTAAAAGGTCGATTCTAAATGGAAGTTCCATTTGTTTTAACTCGTCAATTTGTTTGTCTAAAAGTCCGTTTTCATTGCAGTAGTTAAAAGTCAGCTTTAAATAACGTCTTACAATCATTAATGGCAGAAACTGTCCCCGAAAAGCCATCCATTCCATTAAGTCCTTTTTTCCTTTTGAACTGTTACAAGTCCGACAAGCAAAAATTAAGTTTTCTGCATCGTCCTTTCCACCAAGTTTTTGCGGGAAAATATGGTCTAACGCTAATTTGTCTGCCGAACCGCAATAATTGCAAATTTGTCCTGTCTGCAATTTGATTTTTTCATCGTCAAAAATTGTCCGCATATTCATTGTTCCGTCCTTCAGTCCTTTGAATAATTTGGCTCTAATCATAAAGTTAAACATCTCATATTTTTCTTGTTTTTTGTCAATAGCCGTATGAGCCATCGCCAAGTTTGCATATGAATAGTAAATTAGATGTCTAACTGTTTCAATTTTTTGTTTCGCCATTCCTTTATTTAATAGTCAAGTCCTTTTTCTGTCTATTTACTCTCGCTTGAAACGAACGACCTAAATTCAAATCTTTCTTTACAATTCTCAAATTTGCTTTGTCTTGATGGTATTTTCTAAAATCCTGTTTTAGTTTTTCGTCTTTGAGTTCATTTGGTCCACCGTCAATTTGGATATATTCAATTTTCTCAATGTCAATGCTGTTCAATTCTATAAATCTGTCAACAATTACAGAAAAAGTATTTGGTTGTCTATGGTCAACGTTTAGTTCTTCATATTTTGCAAGTTCTTTTGATTCTTGGCACTTAACCTGTCCTTTTTTTGAGTGCTTTTCAAAATATTCAAGTTTTACGCTTCTTAAATCGTCTTGAATTGCTTGTCTGCAAGCTTCTCTGAATTTTGTGAAATTTGTCTTCGGTGCGTTTATTCGTTTTGTGTACGAAAAAAACTCTGTTGAGCCGTCAGTTCTTACTAACTCAAAAGATTTTGTGTTGTACTGAACTTTTGCAACATTTACTTTGTCAATGCCAATTCCAATTTTTTCTTTTACTCTTGGGTGAGTTTCAAGCAAGTTCATTATGTCATCAAAATCGTTCGCTGTCAGTTCTTCTCCAAAATCGTAAGAATTCAAAATAGTCTTGTAGTGAGTTAACGCGTCTTTTTTAGTCGCAAATTCAATTTCTCCTATTTTGATTGGTTTTCTCAATTGTTCGTTGTCGTTTTAAAATGCACCATAACGTTTTGCAGCTACCCGAAGGTGGCGATTTCGAAGCACATCACTGTCAACCAAGCACAAACTTTGATAGAAGCACAAAGCTTGATTTAACCACTGAACCGCCACTTTTGGGTAGGTGCTGTTACAAGCTGCCGTTTTATTCTTCGTCATCGTTTTCCGTTTTTGTTCGTATCCAATGTCCACCAATATATTCTCTATTTGCCGCTTCTCCATAGTCAAGGTTGAAAACGTCATTGAGTGTTCTGTCCTTAATAGTCATTTGTTCCAATGCTACAATTCTTGCATCTTCTAAAATTTGGTCTCCTGTCAAAAATTGCCAATCACCGTCATTGTCGTGAACAACTCGAAGAATTGGCTTTCCGAGTTCTAACCATTGTCTGGTCGTAAAAACTCCAAGATTTTTTGCTTCTCTAAACTTGAAGTCTGAATTTCGGTCAAGCAAAGGCTGTCTAAATTCAAATTCTTCTTCGTAGTCTTTGTCCCAAGGGAATTTATTATTTCTGTCAGTCCAAACTAGTTGAATTGCTGGAAAATCTGTCGTCATATAGTAACTTATTGCTTGTCCGAAGTAATCAGAAATATTTCGGTTATCAACTTTTAAAAATTGAGTATCGCTGTTTTCAAAAAAATCATCATAGTTTTTCCCAACTTCAATTTTCTGTCCTGCTTTTGCAATTTCTCCTGCGTCATTAAGTATTAAATGCAAAGTCTTTATAGTTAAACCAAAGGAAATAATTTCTGGATGATTGTAATTTTTCCAAAGTCCAACCGTGTAAGCAAACGAAGGTAAATAGTCGGTGGCTTCTAACAATACAACTGTCCAACCGAATTTTTCAATGTCAGCGGAAATTGTTTTATCTTCTATGCAATTATGTTCGTGGTCTGTCGTCATACGGTTGCTTGTAACGGTTCTCAGCTATACGCAGGCAGGGATTTTAACCACTGAACTTCCTACGAAGAACTGAACTTTAAATTTACCACTTACCTGTCCTACGAAGCACGAAACCCCTGCTTGCGTATAGGTGATGTTATGCCTTCGCCCTTCTTTTCTGTCGTGTTTGTTCGCTGTCATTTCGTGTCTGTCTTGGTGCGTTGGCTTGGTGGCTCTTTTGCAAAACTTTGGCTTGTGGGTTGGCTTGAGCAGTTTTGCAAATGTGCCACCAAAAGCGTGGGCTATTTGCAGTCGGACAGATTTTTATTCAGGATGTCTGTCTTCAAGTAATCGTTTTTGGTTTTAGGATTCCATTCAAAATTATGAATTACTTTAACAGTAAAAAGTTTTGTCGGGTCTGATTGTATTAGGTACTTAGTAAAATCATCTTCTAATTTCCGTAAATGGTCAATGTCGCAAGGGGAAAGGCTTTGTTGAATGGCAATGTTTCCTAAACTGTCTATTGCTGTTGGCTTTATGCCATTGTTTAATGAAACTGAAACGGTTTTTAAGTTGTCAATTCGTTGTAAGATGTAAATTCCTTCAAAGTCTGTGTCCACATAAAAGGTGTTGAATTGGTATCGTCCACCTGTTAGGTAAATGGCTAAATCTGTCAAGCAGGGTGATGGTTTGCTTACAATTCGCAAATTTGTTCTGTCAATGGGTTGGTTTAGATAAAGTATTTTCATTGCTTCTTGCATAGCCAATGCACCAATTATCAAACCGTCACATAAATGACCGTGAAATTTCTCTAAATCATTTATTGTAATAGTTTGCTTATGGTTCAGTCGTCCTTTTGAAAAATCTGTGTCGATGGTTTCAAACTCTGGAAATTTGTCCGAAGTATTGCAAGATGCAAATGCGAAAAGTAAAATCAACGAATAAAACTTCATAGAATTTTGAAATAAATATTGATGTAATACAAGCCTGTTAGAATGAAAACCAAACCTGCAACAAATCGCATTACTTTTTCAACTTTGGTAATTGCTTTAAAATAAATTCCTAATTTTTCCATACTGAATGCAATAACAAAGGCAAACAGAATTACGGGTAAACCTGTTCCGAATGAAAAAACAACCGGCAAAGCCAATCCTGCATCAGCAGAAAGTGTCATTGGAATAAGCATTGCAAAGAACAACGCTCCGCTATATGGGCAAAAGGCTAAAGCAAATAAAGCACCCAATAAAAATGAACCTAGTAAACCTTTGGTTTTGAATCTTTCAGATAACCTGTCAGTAAAATTTCCGCCTTTGATAAAATTGAGTTTGATGACATCAAGCATTATTAAACCAATGATGATTAATACAAAACCAATGTACTTTTCTCCATTGCCTTGAAAAAGTTTGGCTATCTGAAATTTACTTGCACCAAAATAGATGATTGCACCAATTAGGGTATAGGAAAAAACTCTGCCCAAGGTGTAAAGCAATCCACTTAAAAGCACTTTTCTTTTGTCTGTTATAGTTTTTGCTATAAATGCAGTTGCCGTTATGTTAGTTGCTAATGGGCAAGGAGCAATAGCAGTCAATAAACCCAAGGCAAATGCCGCTAAAAGTGGTGCTTCTCGGTTTTGTGCCAATTCATTTAACCACTCCATTAATTACGATTTTAGGAATAGGTCAATTTCTTTTTTCAATCCTTCTATGAATTTTTCTTTGTTACCCGCATTCATAAAAGCAAAATCGGTCAAGTCTTTTTTCTTTCCTGTTTTTGGGTTGTAAAGAAATAGGGCAGTTCCTGTAGCTTCAAACTGTTCTGCTTTCTTTTCATTTTTTTTGTCGTCCACATTAACTAGCGAAAAAGGAATGTTAGGATAAGCCTTCAATGTTTCTTTTGCTAATGCTTCTATCTTGTTGCAAGTCATACAACGGTGTTCAGAATGAAACTGGATGACTTCAATTTTAGCTTCAGAAGTCGCATTTGAAGTTTGCGTGGTGTTTTGTGATTCGCTGTTACAAGCTGTAAAAAGCAACATCATTAGGGTTGCAAATGATAAAAAGATGTTTTTTGTGTTCATTTTATTTTGATTTTAATTGTTTCCGTATTTATTGATGATTGCCAACTGACCTGCGTGGTAAGCGGTATGCGATACTATTCTGCCAAAGGCTTCTGCTTTTGTTTTTGTGCCAAATTCTTTTGTAGTGATGGTGCTTTCCCAATCTTCATCCGATTGCTTCTCCACTATTGATTTCAGTTTCTCAAACGATTCGGACACGTAGTTTTTTAATGCTTTTAAATCTGTCCATTCGGCTGTATCTCGTTTTTCGATGACTGTTTTTGCCGTTACTTTTATTGAACTATCACCAAATACATTTTTGGCAAACAGTAATTCCACATCACCAATGTGGCGAATGAGAAAGCCAACTGAATTGGGTGAAGCACCTAATTTCTTTTTCAAATCTTCTTCTGTAATTGCATTGATTTGGTTGGTAAACCTTGTTCGGGCTTCTGCCCAAAGTTCAAGGAATATTTGCGTTTTCATATTATTGTATTTTAAAAATTAAACATTTACTCCAAAAAGGTAACCCACTAATGCAGAGAGCACCATTGCGATTGTTCCCCAAATGGTAATGCGTAAAATAGCTTTTTTAATACTTGAACCACCTGTTTTGGCAGATGTCGCTCCTAGAATGACAAGAAAAATTATTGTGAAACCATATAACCAATATTCCATTCCTTTGACTGATGCAAAAAGCACAACTAAAAGTGGTAATATACCCCCAACAGTAAAGGATGCTCCAGACGCTAAAGCCGCCTGTATAGGATTAGCCTGACTTATTTCATTAATACCGAGCTCTTCTCTCATGTGTGTTCCCAAGGCATCTTTTTGTGTCAATTCAATGGCTACTTGCATAGCCATTTCTTTTTTTAGTCCACGTTTCTCATAAATTTGTGCCAAAATTGATAGTTCTTCTTTTGGCATTTCTTGCAGCTCTTTTTTCTCTCGTTCAATATCTGCTTTTTCGGTATCCGTTTGTGAACTCACGGAAACATATTCACCTGCTGCCATAGATAATGAACCTGCAACCAATCCTGCTACTGTTGCTAATACAATAGGTTCTCTTGTCGAACTTGCAGCCGCAACTCCAATTGCCAAGCTTGAAATTGAGATAATTCCATCGTTTGCACCCAAAACAGCGGCTCTTAACCAGTTACTTCGGTGTATATAATGATTGTCTAAATAATTATCTATAGTAATTTTCTTCATTGCTTAATTTTATCTGTGCAATTTTCTTCTGTTAATTCAAATTCTAGAGTGCTGTGTTTTACATTGTGTTCTTCTAATTCTTCTTTTAATGCTTTTTTGATTGTTGGAATTTGATTTGCATTATCAATTTGAATATGTGCAGTCATAGCATTTTCATTCGTGCTAATGCCCCAAATATGTAAATGATGAATATCTTTTACTCCTTCCACTGCTAATAAATGTTCTTTGATTTCATCTGTATTAACAGATGCAGGTACACCATCTAATATAGCAATGGCACTATCTTTAAATAAATTCCAAGTACTAAACAACACAACTATTGCAATTACAATTGCTGTAATACCATCTAAAGCATACCAATGAAAATAATGAATTAAAATACCACTTGCCACAACACCCAACGAAACCAGTGCATCAGCCATTAAATGCCAGTAGGCTGCTTTGATATTCAAATCTTCCATTTGATTTTTCTTAAACAGCATTGCCGAAATAAAATTGATAATTACACCCACAAGTGCAACCCACATAATAGTTGTTCCGTTTAAAGGGCTTGGATTTATAATTTTATGAACCCCTTCCCAAGCAATGGCTCCAATAGCAAAAGCCAAAAGAATAGAATTGATAAATGAGGTAACGATTGAACCTTTTTTAAAACCGTAAGAAAACAATTTAGAGGGTTTTATTTTTTGCAAACGAAAAGCTAAAAAAGCCAATAGCAAACCCGAAATATCACCTACATTATGTGCAGCATCTGAAAGTAAGGAAGTAGAATTTTGTTGAAAGCCATAAATAATTTCAATAATCACATACATTGCATTTAATGCAATACCAATCATAAATGAACGATTAATGTCATTTGGTGAAGCAATGGTGTGTGAATGATTGTGAGCCATTATTTATTTCAATTCATTACTTGCTAAATGTTCAAAAACGATTTCGGCATTACCCAATACGCGAGTGGCTTCTGCATAACGAGCAATTTTAAAGGTTTCTAAAATTTTGGCTTTGTTAATGTTTTGCATTTTAGCTTTGTTCATCATCGCTTCTATGCAAGCTTTACTGCCGGTTGCTAATGCTACGCCTAAATAAATAAGCGTTCTAGTTTGAGCATCTAATGCTCCGTTTTCAGGTAAGGCAAAAGTGCTACTATGTGCGTGTTCTGCCACCATTTCAGGAAATACTTCTCCTGCTAATTCAATGGCTAATGGTAATTTACCGTCCATTGCACCTTTCATCATAGAAAGGATTTGTTCTGTTGTTGGTTGTTTTGTTTCCATTTTTAAAATTTATAAGATTATATTGAATAAAAATCCTGAGAGAATAATAAAGAGCGTAACCACTCCAAAGTATATTGCTATCAATTTCATTGTCATTACTTTTTTGAGTAAGGTCGCTTCTGGAATTGATAGACCAACTGTTGCCATCATAAATGCGATAGCTGTTCCTAGCGGTACACCTTTAGCAACAAAAACCTGAATTACTGGAACAATACCTGCTGCATTGGCATACATAGGCACTGCAACAATTACGGCAAGCGGAACTGTCCACCATTGCCCACCACCTAAATATTGACCAAAAAAGTTTTCGGGAACATAACCGTGCATTGCTGCTCCAATGCCAATACCAATTATCACATATAAAACAACACCTTTTACAATGTCCCAAGCACCACGAGTAATTTCTGGTAGTCGTTGGCGAAAAGTCAATTTTTCTTCTTCGTAATCGCTCTGTTGCATTTTGTTTTCAAGAATTTTCTTTACCCAATCCGAAAGCAACGGTTCAAGATTAAACTTGCTCAGAATCCAACCGCCAATCGTCCCTAATAAAATTCCCGAAATGGCATAAATCAAAGTGGCTTTTATACCAAACATTCCTATAAACATTGCAATAGCAACTTCATTTACTAGAGGAGAAGTAATCAGAAAAGCAAATGTTACTCCCAATGGAATTCCGCCTTGTACAAACCCAATAAATAGAGGTACAGATGAACACGAACAAAAAGGTGTGATTGCACCAAAAACGGAGGCAAACAAATATTCTAGGCCATAAAGTTTTTTTCTGTTTAGAAAATTCTTGAGTTTTTCAATTGGCAAATAGGCATTTACAATTCCCATCAAAAAAACAATAAGGAACAGAAGTATGAGAATTTTCAATGTGTCGTATACAAAGAAATTCAAGGCAGTGCCTAAATGAGTTTCTGCACCTATTCCAAATACGGAATAAATAAGCCAATCAGCGAAATGTTGTATCCAATCGAACATAATTTAGATTTTAGCAACAACCTGAAGTTGAACAACAAGAATCACCGCCTGTAACTACAGATGTGTTTCCTTTGGTCGGAAAGCCTTTTTGCACCCAACGAGCAATACCGTGTTGCATATTTACTACATTGGTATAACCGTGATTGACCAAAAAACCTGCGGCTCTTAAACTTCTGCCACCGCCTTTGCAAACCATTACTACATCTTGGTCTTTGGGAATTTCGTTGAACCGTTCTTCAAATTCACTTAGAGGAATATTAATAATGTTTGGCACATCATAAGCCAATTCAGCTACTTCATCTTTTTCTCGAACATCAACTAATAATGCTCCGTTTTTCACCCATTCTTGCGTTGTAGTTGGGCAAATTTCTTTTACTAAAGTTTGATTTTCCATTGTGTTATTTTTTTAAGAGTTCAATAATTTCATTTACTTGAGCCACCCTACCTTTTATTTTGATTTGTTCGTCAATCATTAATACTGGAGTGGTGAGCACATTATACTTCATCATTTCTTCAATGTCTTCCACTTTTACAACATTGGCTTCAATGTTGGATTGTTTGAGTGCTTCAAGCACGTTACTGTAGGTGGTTTTGCACTTTGGGCAACCTGGTCCTAATACTTTTATCTGTGTCATATTTTTGATGTTTTATTGTTTCTGTTCGCAAATATACGAACAATTATTCGTAGTTCGTAGTATTGCGAACAATATATTGAAAAAATTATTCAAAAACCTTGTTTAGCAATGATTTAGCAAGTGCAAAATTTTCTCGGTTAATGCAGTACTTCGTTGATGGTGGTGTAATATCGCCTTGAATTAAACCTGCGTCTTTCAATTCATTCAAATGTTGAGAAAGGGTTGATTTTGCAATTGGAAGTTCTTCAGCCATATCACCGTGATAGCAACAAGCCTGAGAATTTAACAATTCCAAAATAGCAATTCGGACTGGATGTCCTAGGGCTTTCGCAAACCTTGCAGTCTGTTCTTGTTCTTTCGTGAAATAATCGTTTTTAATAATACTTGGCATCTTTTGTTGTTTTATTGTTCGCAAATGTACGAACAATAATTTAAAAGCTATTCGATGAAGTCAACTATTTATTTGGGGTGGTGGGTGGGCTTGGGTGCGTTGGGACAAAATTAAATGTGCTGTTTTGGGTCGGCTTGTGGAAGGGAAAACAGCTCTTTTAATTTTGCGAGGCGTTGGCTTTTTGTCTTTAGCTTTTCAGTCGGTTTATGTCGGTCGTGTCGTCTTTTAGGGTGAGGCATAACGTTTTCGGGCTTTGCGTTCGGGCGGGTTTCGGAACACAAAACTGTCAACCTGCACTGAACTTGAATAGAAGCACCAAGCTCCAAGTTTGCACGTCACCCCGCCTGACGCAAAACCCGTGTTACCTGCTGTGTTTCTGTCAGTTGTCATACGTTGTCCTTTAAAAAAGTAATAATTTTCTCTTTGCGTTTTTGAATTTCTTGCTTTGTCCAAGTCAAGTTGTCCTTAGTCATTTCTTGAATTTCTCGCTGTTGTGCCAAGTGATTATATGTTGCTCTCTTGTCGGCAAATGGGTTGTTACCAACGGAACAGTTATGAGATTTTGAGAGTAATAAATAGTTGCCTAAACAGTCAATGTATTGTTGTCTGAACTCCTCGTCATAATCACAATAACCTGCTGCAACTGGCTTTCCGTCTGTCGGTGTCTGCGGTGCAATGTGTTCCAATTCTGGGCTAACTATTTTGTCAAAACGAGTTGGTGAATAACCGCTTTTACCTTGTCCTTCTAAATGGTTTTCGTATTTCCAAAGAAGATATTTTGCTGTCGAGTGTGGGATTGCTGCCTGAATTGAACGTTCAAATTCTGTGTCGTTCCAATATGCCCACCACCAAGAGTCGCCACCTGTTTTTTTCATCCAGTCAATTCTGTCAATGATTGGTTTTATGTCGGGTTTTTCAGCGGTGAAATTTTGGAAAACATCATTTACTCTCGAAGTAATGTCTGCTCTTGTTCCAATTAAACGGTGTCGTAAAACGATTGATTCGAGTTTACTGCAAAGTTGATTTATCGTATTTGTCGTCAAACCGAATTTGTAAGCCTTGATTACAAAAGGAATTGCGATTCCAATTCCTCCAAGTGTTATTAGTGAATGAACTTCTAATTGTTCTCTTTCGTCTTTGCCGAAGAATGTTGTTAGATGCTCAAAACTGATTGCTAACGAATGTGTGAATGATTTTATAAATGGAATTGGGTTTCCGTCTGAAAGTAGCTTATTGATTTTTTCAATTGCGTTTGTTTCCCAAAGTGAATTGAAATGAACTCTTAAAGTGTAAACCAAAACATCATCTTCGTTGATGTTGTATTCTATTGACGAAATGGATTTGTAGATTTTTTCAAAGCGATTTTTGATTTCTTCAATTAGTGATTCCTTTTCTTCGCCACCGTAAAGATGAACGTTGAACATAAATTGAGCTTTGATTATTTCCAAGTTTGAAGGTTTCTTGCCTCTGTTGTTTTGGAAAATAAACATCTGTATGGCTTCTGATTCGTCCTTAACCGGGTGTGTTGTGCAAGTAGCATTTTGCACAGTATTCAGCATTTTAAGCAAATAGGATTCGTCTTTGCTTTCTAATTGTGAAGTGAAGAAGTCAAAAGCGTTTACAATTCTTTTTGCTGAAGCAGTTTCAAGTCCGTTCTTGTCTTTTTTTGTTTGGTCAATAACATAATCTTTGAAAAGTTGTTTGTCGTAGTCAACTGTTTCAAAACGATAGGTTGAATTTCGTTTGATAATGTCTTCAAAAATTTCCTGTTCGGTTTCTGTGAGTTTTCTAATAGAACTTAGTCGCTTGAAAAGTGCAGAAAGAAAAATTACAATTGTTGTAAGTCGTTGTTGTCCGTCAATAACGCCAAATTTTTTGTCGGTTTTTTCTTCAAATAGAAAGTGTCCGAAGTAGTAAAATGATTTTGTTGAACTTTTGTTGTAGTCCTCCAAATCCGATAAAAAAACATTAACCTGTTTTGGTGCTTTGCTTTTTTCAAATTCTGTGTCCCAAGAATATGCTCTTTGATAAGTAGGAACAAAAATTCTGTTCCCTGCTAACATTTGTTTTATTGTTGTTGATGCTTCCATTCTAAATTATTCGTGTCGTTAAAAAAATCGGTGGTGGCGAAGCCACCACCGATAAATGATTTTCACATAGCTGGGTGGTGTTTCTTGTTTGGACTTTTTGAACAAGAACCTGAACATAGACTTGATAAACTGGAATACTTACTGCCACAATACTTACAAACGTATTGTGATTTTTCGCTTCCCTCATAAAGTCCGTGTTTGTTTCCCTCTGGATTCTTAGAACAAGAACCCGAAGTCAAACTTGAAACGCTGGAATACTTGCTTCCGCACCACTTGCAATAAAAATTTGCCATTTTGTTTTGGTTTAAAAATTTATGCCTACTCTGGTCGGTTTTCGGCTTCCCCGTTGTCCACTAATATAGATTGTCAGTCCGTCAAAACGTGTCGTTGTCTTGGATGGTCGTCTTTCTAACATAGCAGGTAACGGTTTGCGTATATGACTTGTGGCGGTTTT
>Ga0210050_1000927_pt1 | contig 34692 bp, 31 predicted proteins | sample CryGey132114_all_FD_185463 | JGI IMG/M metagenome (GOLD analysis project Ga0210050, IMG submission 185463) | Groundwater microbial communities from aquifer - Crystal Geyser CG22_combo_CG10-13_8/21/14_all (SPAdes) (version 2) | ecosystem: Environmental > Aquatic > Deep subsurface > Groundwater ... | reverse complement strand
GCCTCGCGTAAGAATGAGCACTTCGCCTAATCTCGCTTTCGATGCCTCTTAATCACTGCTCATGATTTAAGAGAAGCAGGTTAGGTCTGTAGCATTGTGCGGGTTAGCAGTTTAGCTTTTAAGCCAGAGACACATACTTTTTTCAGAGGTTTAACCTCAAGGAGAAACAAGATTTTCTCTCTTCTTATCCATCAAGGATAAGTTTAGCAGGGTCTCTCTTAATTTTCAAAGAAATTTTGCTTTTATATAAAAAACCAGTGTTATTAACAATAACACTATTATACGAGGAGGATATCTATGGCCTGGCAGAGCGTTCCCAATCCGGATGATATAATTGATGTAGGCAAGAAGAAATTCTCGGATTTCTCAAAGTGGTTTCCAGTGGCTGTCGTAGTTTTATTAATCTTATTAGGCTTAAGGAGTTTGATTTACTCAATCGGACCGGATGAGGTAGGCGTAGTCCAGAGATTTGGTAAATTTATCGGGTTAAGCTCGCCAGGGCTGCATGCAAAAATTCCTTTCGGCGTAGACAGGGTGACCCCGATTAAGGTTGAGAAGGTTTTTAAGGAGGAATATGGGTTTAAGACTATAGAGTCAGGAGTGAACACAAGATACTCCTCCGGCGATTATAGGAATCAATCACTGATGCTCACGGGAGATCTCAATATCCTGGATGTGCGCTGGATAGTGCAGTTCAAGATAAAAGATCCGGTAAAATTGCTTTTTGCTACGCGCCGTCCCGAAGACAATATACGCGATATTTCTGAAGTAGTAATGCGGCGTTTTGTAGGAAATTATTCGGTAGACGAAGTTCTTACTACCAAAAGAGAGGAGATCGATGATTTGGCGCAGCAAGAGATTCAGCGCATACTCGACATTTATAATGTAGGGGTGCATGTAATCACGGTCAAGCTATTAGATGTTAACCCTCCTGAGACTGTAAAGTCGGCGTTTAACGAAGTAAACGAGGCTAAACAGGAAAAAGAAAAAATGATTAATCAGGCATGGGAGGCGTATAACAAGGTTGTGCCAAAGGCCAGGGGCACAGCAGAAAAGACTATCCGCGAAGCAGAAGGTTATGCCCTGGATAAGATAAACCGCGCAAAGGGCGAGTCAGAGAGATTTCTTGATACCTTAAAAGAATATAAAAAATCTCCGGAAATAACCAAGAAGAGGATCTATTTAGAGACTTTGGCAGATGTGCTTCCAAAGGCAAAAGAGAAATACATAATCGATTCGAAGCAGACCTCAATTCTTCCACTGCTGGAGATAAATAAGAAAGGAGGGCAGCAATAATGAAAGGATCGCGCATAATTGCCACGATTTTCGTTGTATTATTTATTATTACGATTGCCATTTTTGCCAGCGGCACAGCATATATAATTAATGAAGGGCAGCAGGTTGTTGTCACGCAATTTGGCCGGCCGGTGGGTAATCCGATTATATTGGCAGGCATGCACTTCAAGCTGCCATTTATTCAGGAAGCGCACTATTTTGAAAAAAGGCTGTTGGATTGGGACGGCGATCCTAATCAGATACCGACAAGAGATAAAAAATATATCTGGGTAGATACGACTGCCCGCTGGAAGATTGTGGATGCACTGAAATTCCTGCAGTCTGTAGGTAATGAAATGGCGGCCCAGGGCAGGCTTGATGATATCATTAATTCTGCAACCAGGGATGTTATTACGGGGCATCTTTTGGTTGAGGCGATACGGGATTCTAACCGTATCCTGGAATCCAGCTCAGAAGGCGAAGACATGATTGTTACGGATGAGGCGCTGGAACGCATTGAAGTAGGGAGAAAAATGCTGGAAGGCCTTATTTTGGAAAAGGCGAAAATCCTTGCTCCTCAGTATGGCATTGAAATAATAGATATGCGCATCAAGAGAGTTAACTATGTTGAAGACGTGCGTAATAAGGTCTATGATCGCATGATTGCCGAAAGAAAACGCGCTGCGGAGAAATATCGTTCCGAGGGACAGGGCAAGGCAGCGGAGATAGAGGGGCAGGTGGCTAAGGAGCTGAAGGTTATCACGTCGGAGGCATACCGTCAGGCCCAGGTGCTTATAGGCAAGGCAGATGCCGAGGCAATCAGCATATACGCCGGCGCCTACAGCCAGAACCCGGATTTTTATTCGTTCATGAAAACATTGGAGACTTATAAGGAAACTATTGATGCGACGTCCACGGTGATTTTAACCACAGACAGCGATTATTATAAATATCTTAAATCTTTGAACGTTTCGGAGTAAGATGTTTATATTCTCCAATCTCTTGGTTGCCCTGGCGCATATTTTAAGCTTACTTATTACCATAGCTTATTGGTTGATATTGATTAGAGTCTTAATCAGCTGGGTTAATCCTGACCCATATAATCCAATAGTACAGTTTTTATACAAGACTACGGAGCCCATATTATATCCTATAAGAAAGATGTTGCCTTCTGCCCTGGGATTCGGAATCGACATATCTCCGATAATTGCCTTTTTGGCTATTATATTTTTAAGGTCTTTCCTTGTTAACACTATCTTGGATTTAGCGGTAAGATTGAAATAAAGATGAGATAGCGCAAATGAAAAGATCAAAAAACTTTCTAAGTTTAATTTTAATTATTATCGCAGCAGCTATTATTCTGAATATTGCAATATTGTACGCGCTTATTAGCACTAATCTGGGAGCCCGCCTTATTTCCAAAATAGCTATTTCGCGGTACATACCCTCTAAAAATATAACCATAGGGGAAATTGACGGGGCCCTGGCGCGTACAATCGCATTTGAAAATATATCGCTTAACAATGTAGAATGGTTGCCTCATGGCAGCAGCCTGCACATTGAACGATTGGAGATTTACGCCAATCCCCTTGATATCAACCGGCTTAGGGTTATGGTTAAAAATGGGAATCTGAAATTACCGTCTTCTGACAAAATATTTTTTTCTGGAACCCATGAAAACGGCTTGTTGGATTTTAATATTTACTCTCATGCAGTAGACGTAAAAGATATTATGGAATTATTGCGCTATAAAGATGCGGCAGGTAACTTATCAGGGATTTTTGAGGATGTCGATATTTTTGCAACAGGCGCCTTGTTAGAACCTGAGATAAAAGGTTCTTGCGCGGCAAAGGCATTATCTCGCTGGGGGTTCAATCTGAATGATTGCCCCCTGAAGCTTGACCTGAAACTAAAAGACATCAGGGATGATTTGAAACTCTATGGCACAGTGAATATCAAAGGAGGATCAGTATCCGGGATAAAGACAGCGCGTATTACCCTGGGCGAGAGCCGGGTAAACTTTAACGGGCCGCCCAAGGAGCCTTATTTTGACATACAAGGTGAATCGTTTATTGAAGGAACAAAAATCAAGGCAGGGCTGAAAGGTACCATGGATGTCCCTGACTTGAGGCTTTCTTCAGACCGGCCGGTTTCGAAAGATCAATTGCTCATAATGCTGGCAACCAATAAAAGTTGGAAAAGCGCAGACTCCTTGACCGGAAATAATGACCATATAACACCTGGCATGGTAGCGGATTTTATGGATTATTTTCTCTTTGGAGGAGTAGGATCAAAGACAGCAGATAGTTTTGGCATCAAAGACTTTTTTATAAAATACGACCGGGAGACAAAAGGCGGCGGGGTTAAAAAAGCAGTATTTGATAAAGCAGAGGTTAGCTATTCTATCGAGCAGTCCCAGAAAAAAGATGAGCTGCCGACAACCACTCAAAAAGTAGGAAGTGAATATAAAATTACAGACGGCATTTCCGTGGAAGCAGAACATGAATTAAAGTATAATAGCAAAAACGCAGCAGAAGAGAATAAGCCGGAGACGAATGACAAGGTTCTCTTAAAATACAAAAAACCATTTTAATCATGAAAGTTTCTTTTAGCCATAGAATAGCTAGAGAGGTTTTTGGGAGTCCGGCTCCCGTAGGGAGCCGGACTCCCAAAGTAATTTTTTCTTGACAAGATTTTTTATTATGTTATAATCTATACCAAGTTAATCAAGATTATATAGATTAGAGGTTTAAGATGAAAGTTACTTATAAAGGTGATTATGGCTTAAAAGCAATGCTTAGCCTGGCGCTGCACTATAATAAAGGAGTGCTGCCTATCCAGGAACTTGCTAAAGAAGGAGATATCCCCTTTAAATTTTTAGAGCAGATACTGCTGACTTTAAAAAATGGCGGATTTGTCGGAAGTAAACGCGGAGTGGACGGCGGTTATTTTTTAGCGCGGCCTCCGGAGACAATTACAGTAGGAGAAGTGATAAGGTTTATTGAAGGCCCGATCGAGCCGGTAACCTGCGCTAATAAGGAAAGCTATGAAAAGTGCAAAGATTTTTCATATTGCGTGTTTAAAGATATCTGGAATCAGGTGTATACAGCCACATCTTTAGTTGTAGATACAGTAACATTTGCTGAGCTGGTCAGAAGAGTCGAGAATAGAAAAAATAATTATGTAAGCAGTTCTTATTCTATATGAGCAGGTTTTATGGCGAGGGTTTATAACAATATAACGGAGCTTATCGGTAACACCCCTTTATTGAGGTTAAATAAAATAGCCCGGGGTATTGACGCCGGGAGAAAAAGGCATGAAGGGCGCTATTGAAACCGCAAGGCGTCTTGCGAAAGAAGAAGGAGTTTTAGCTGGGATTTCTAGCGGAGCGAATGTATTCGCAGCGTTAGAAATTGCAAAAAGGCAGGAAAATAAAAATAAAACAATAGTTACTGTCATCTGCGATACCGGAGAAAGATATCTCAGCACTGATATGTACAAATTTTAAGGAGGGTTCGGGGCATGGCAAAAACAATCAAAGAGATCAATGAAAAAATCAAACAAGGCAAGGCAGTTGTTGTGACTGCAGAAGAAATAATAGGCCTTGTTGAAAAAGACGGCGTTAAAAAGACTGCAGAAAGAGTAGACGTTGTTACTACCGGTACTTTCGGCCCGATGTGTTCTTCCGGGGCTTATTTCAATGTCGGTCATTCAAAACCTAGAATTAAGCTGGGGGGAGGCCATGTTACTATAAACGACGTGCCTGCGTATGCCGGCTTTGCCGCAGTTGACTTATATTTGGGAGCCACGGCTTTACCGGACGATGATCCCAGAAATAAGGTGTACCCAGGGGAATTTAAATACGGCGGAGCGCACGTAATACAAGAATTGGTAGCTGGGAAAGATGTTACGCTCAAGGCAACAGCCTATGGAACAGACTGTTACCCGCGCAAAAAATTAGAAACCCTGATTAATATTAAAGACCTCAACGAGGCGGTATTATTCAACATGAGAAATGTCTATCAGAATTATAATTGCGCTGTGAATCTTTCTGACAGGATGATCTATACCTATATGGGAGGGTTAAGGCCGAATCTTGGCAATGCGTATTATTGTTCAGCAGGCCAGATGTCCCCTTTATTGAATGACCCGCATTACAAAACAATAGGCCTTGGCACAAAGATTTTTCTGGGCGGAGGAATAGGCTATGTAGCATGGCAGGGGACCCAGCATTCTCCTACTGTAAAGCGCAAAGAGACTGGCATCCCGCAGGCGCCCGCAGGAACACTGGCTGTAATAGGCGATTTAAAACAGATGTCGCCCGAATATCTGGTAGGGACCACTTTTCAGGGTTATGGCGTTACCCTTACAGTAGGGATAGGCGTTCCGATACCTATATTAAATGAAGAGATCTGCAAATTCACAGCAGTGAAAGACGACGAGATTGTGACGCAGATAGTTGATTACAGCGAGGCTTATCCGAATTGTATCCCGGGCAGTCTGGGAGAAGTGAATTACGCTCAATTGAAAAGCGGGAAAATTACCGTTAAAGGCAAGGATGTCCCGGTAGGCGCGCTTTCCAGTTATTCTAAGGCAGTTGAAATAGCCGAAGAGTTAAAAAACTGGATTCAAAAAGGGGATTTCCTTTTAACTGAGCCTGTAGCCCCCATACCCGGGGTTGAGTCCGGGGTCAGTTTTAAAGCTTTAAAAGAAAGGCCTATAGAATAAAGTTACAAAAGTTACAAAATTATATCAAATTTGTAACTTAAGAAAGGGGATAATATGAGGGAAAAAGTCGAAAAAGCAATAGAGAAAATAAGAGGATTTTTACAGCAGGACGGCGGAGATATAGAGATTGTGGATGTAACGGACGGCGTGGTAAAAGTTAAACTTACCGGCGCCTGCGGGTGCTGTCCCATGTCAAGCATGACGCTGAAAAACGGGGTCGAAAGGGCTTTAAAAGAAGCGGTCCCGGAAGTGGTCCGCGTGGAAGCAGTTTAAGAGTCATTTTGGGAGTCCCACGCCTATAGGGAGTCGGACTCCCAAAGTACTATTTTTCTTGACTAACAATGTAAATCGTAGATAATACTACGAGGGCTTAAAATACAATGTTAGCATCAAGGGAACAAAGACGTTCTGTTTAGAGGCATAAGCAGAACGTTTTTTTTGTTTAAAAATGCCTAAAAATTAGGCAAAATTAAAAGGAGCAAGAATGCCAAAGATAAAAGACATCAATAAGGTTTTGATAATAGGCTCAGGCCCTATTATTATAGGCCAGGCGTGTGAATTTGATTATTCCGGAACGCAGGCGTGCAAAGCCCTGAGGAGTGCCGGGTATAAAATCATTCTTGTAAATTCCAATCCTGCCACAATCATGACAGATCCAGGAATGGCCGATCATACCTATATAGAGCCGTTAACCGTAGATTCTCTTACAGCTATAATTGAAAAAGAAAGGCCTGACGCGCTTTTGCCGAACTTAGGCGGTCAGACAGGCTTAAATCTTTCAAGTGAACTTTCCAAAAAAGGAATATTGGAAAAATATGGAGTAAGGATAATCGGGGTCCAGGCAGATGCTATTGAAAGAGGCGAAGATAGGATTATCTTTAAAGAGACGATGAACAAATTAAATATCCCAATGCCCAAAAGTTCGCCTGCTTATAATACAGAGGAAGCGCTTAAGATTGCGCGTGAGCTTGGGTATCCTGTTATAGTCAGGCCTGCTTATACCATGGGCGGGACAGGGGGAGGGGCTGTTTATAATGATGCTGAGCTTGAGGCCGTGGCATCCAGAGGCATATCCGCCAGCCTTATCGGCCAGATATTGATAGAAGAATCTGTCATAGGATGGGAAGAATTGGAGCTCGAGGTTGTAAGAGATTCAAAATCAAATAAGATCACAGTCTGTTTTATTGAAAATATAGACCCGATGGGCATACATACAGGTGATTCTTTCTGCGCAGCGCCCATGCTTACTGTAAAGCCGGAACTTCAGAAAAAACTGCAGGATTATTCTTATAAAATAGTAGATGCGATAGGCGTTATAGGCGGCACAAATATACAGTTTGCCCATAATCCGGAAGACGATAGAGTTGTTGTTATAGAAATTAATCCCAGGACATCGCGGTCGTCCGCGCTTGCCTCAAAGGCGACGGGCTTTCCTATTGCCTTTGTTTCTTCCAAGCTTGCAGGAGGGGATGATCTTAAAGATATTTCATACTGGCGAGACGGAACCCTGGATAAATATACGCCTTCCGGGGAATATGTCGTAATAAAATTTGCGCGCTGGGCGTTTGAAAAATTTAAAAACGTAAAAGACCAGCTTGGCACTCAGATGAAGTCTGTCGGAGAAGCGATGAGCATCGGCAAGACTTATAAAGAGGCATTTCAAAAAGCCATAAGAAGCCTTGAAACGGGCAGATACGGTTTGGGTTTCGCAAAAAATTTTAATAAGCTATCCCTGGATGAGCTGAAAAACCTGCTGGCATTCCCAACATCTGAGAGGCAGTTTATTATGTATGAAGCGCTTCGAAAAGGCATGAGCGTGGAAGAGCTGTACGAAAAAACCAGCATCCACAGATATTTCATAAAACAAATGAAAGAGCTTGTAGAGCTGGAAGAAGAAATCCTGAAATATAAGGGCAAAAAACTGCCTGACGAACTTTTAATCAAAGCGAAAGAAGACGGTTTTTCTGATAGATATCTGAGCCAGATACTGGGCTTGGAAGAGGATGAAATCAGGGGCAGGCGCATTAAACTTGGGAAAACAGAATCCTGGGAAGCTGTTCCTGTGAGCGGCGCAGATGCGGCGTATTATTTTTCAACCTACAACGCAAAAGACTCTGTAAAGGTAAGCGCTAATAAAAAAATAATGATACTTGGCGGCGGGCCCAACAGGATCGGCCAGGGCATTGAGTTTGATTATTGCTGCTGCCACGCATCGTATGCCTTAAAGGCAATGGGATACGAGAGCATAATGGTCAACTGCAATCCCGAAACCGTTTCAACTGATTATGACACGTCTGATAAATTGTATTTCGAGCCTCTTACGGTAGAGGATGTTTTAAGTATTTATAATAAAGAAAAACCCATAGGCGCGATAGTTCAGTTCGGAGGCCAAACGCCTCTTAATATAGCAAAGGCCCTGGAGGATGCAGGCGTGAAAATACTCGGCACTTCTACTGAAAGCATTGACCTGGCTGAAGACCGCGAAAGATTTGCCAAGGTAATGAAAAAAATAGGCATACTTCAGACAGAGAGCGGCATGGCAAAGACATTTGACGAGGCCTTGAGCATCGCTAAAAAAATAGGGTATCCATTAATGGTAAGGCCTTCTTATGTTTTAGGCGGCAGGGCAATGGAATGTGTTTATGATGAAGAGATGTTGAAAGACTATCTTAATAAGGCTGTAGAGATTTCTCCTGACAGGCCGATATTAATAGATAAATTTTTAGAAGATGCCATGGAGACAGAGGCAGACGCGATTTCGGACGGCGAGGAGGTTTTTATTCCGTCTATAATGGAGCATATAGAAGAGGCCGGCATACATTCCGGGGATTCCGCATGCGTCCTGCCGCCCAGGACAATCCCCAAGAAACATATAGAGACTATACAGGAATACACAAAGAAGATTGCCATGGAATTAAAAGTCGTAGGCCTCATGAACATACAATACGCGATTGCCAATGACAAGGTCTATGTCTTGGAGGCAAATCCCAGGGCATCCAGGACTGTGCCGCTCGTCTCTAAAGTGACAGGCGTATCAATGGCTGGAATTGCCACTGAGATAATGCTGGGTAAGAAAATAAAAGACATGAACCTGAAGCAGAAAAAATACAGCCACATGGGAGTGAAAGAGGCTGTGTTTCCGTTTAATATGTTCCACGAGGCAGACCCTATCCTGGGCCCTGAGATGCGTTCTACAGGAGAGGTCCTTGGCATGGCAGATTCGTTCGGCCTGGCATATTACAAGGTGCAGGAAGCAGCGGGCCAGAAGCTTCCGGTAAAAGGCACAGTGCTTGTGACAGTCAGCGAAAAGGATAAAAAGAAAAACATCTTAGAGGTTGTAAAAAGGCTTAAAGACCTGGGATTCAAGGTTATGGCCACGGCAGGAACAAAAAAATATCTCGAAAAAAATGGTCTGGACGTGGAGCTTATAAATAAAATGCAGGAAGGCCGCCCAAATATCGTGGACGCTATCCACAACAAAGAAATAAATCTGATTATAAATACGCCTATCGGGAAGACAGCGGCGTACGATGATTCGTATATAAGAAAAGCCGCTATAAAATATAAGGTCCCTTATCTTACCACAATAGCGGCCAGCCTTGCTGCCAGCGAAGGGATCAAGGCGTACCTGGAAAATAAGGGCGCGGTAAAATCGCTTCAGGAATACCATGCGGAGATAACGTGATTAATAGTAAATGTTTCGATAATAATAAATATCTCGAGGAGCAGACAAAGGAGATCCTTGAGCGGGTAAAGAAATTTGATAATAAGCTTTATCTTGAATTTGGCGGAAAGATATGTTTTGACTATCATGCAGCAAGGGTCTTGCCGGGCTATGACGCCAATGTAAAGATGAGACTTTTAGAAAAATTAAAAAGCCACACTGAAATAATCGTAAGCGTGTATGCCAAAGATATTGAACAGGGAAGGGTGAGGGGGGATTTCGGCATTACTTACGACCTTGCCACTTTAAAGCTAATCGATGACCTTAGGGCGTGGGATCTGGAGGTGACAAGTGTAGTGCTTACAAGATTTGAAAACGAGCTGGCAGCAATTAAATTCCAGAGAAAACTTGAGCGGCTCGGGATAAAAGTTTACAGGCATTATAAAATCGAAGGCTACCCTTTTGATATAGAAAAAATAGTTTCCCCCCAGGGTTACGGGAAGAACGATTACATAGAGACAAAAAAACCTGTCGTGATAGTCACTGCGCCCGGACCTGGAAGCGGGAAGCTCTCAGTCTGCCTTTCTCAGTTTTATCATGACCATAAACAAGGCATAAACTCAGGTTATGCAAAATTTGAAACATTCCCCATATGGAACCTTCCCCTGAAACATCCTGTGAATGTTGCGTACGAGGCAGCGACAGTCGATTTGGCGGATTTCAATCTGATAGATCCTCATCATTTAGAGGCATACAATAAAATATCAGTCAATTATAACCGGGATGTAGAGGCGTTTCCTATTTTAAAAAATATAATAATGAAAATAACGGGTTCGAAAAACAGTTATTATAATTCTCCTACTGATATGGGTGTGAACAGGGCCGGTTTTGGGATTATAGACGACGAAGGCACGAAAACCGCAGCCAGGCAGGAGATAATAAGAAGATTTTTCAGGCATAATCTGGAGTTTGCGATAGGCAGCGGAACCAAAGAAGAATTTGACAGGGCAGAGACTATTATGGAGTCAGCCGGGGTAAAACCTGAAGACAGACCTGTGGTATTGCCTGCCAGATCCGCTGCGGAAGAGTGCAAGGAAAAAGGCAAGGGCAATAAAGGGTATTTTTGCGGGGCAGCTATTGAACTGCAAGACGGAAGCATTATTACAGGAAAAAATTCCACGCTTATGCACGCGGCCTCAAGCGCTGTTATCAACGTGATAAAACATCTCGCAGGGATAGATGATGCCGTGCATATATTAAAGCCTGAAATCATGAGCGATCTTTCGCGGTTAAAAAAAGAGATATTATCTTTATCTTCAGAAAGCCTGAACCTGGACGAGATACTTGTGGCGCTGTCTATAAGCGCGCATACGGACAATAACGCAAAGCGCGCGCTTTCTAAACTCAAGGAATTAAGGGGCCGTGAGCTCCATTCTACGCATCTGCCAACGCCCGGCGACGAGGCAGGCTTAAGGAAATTAGGCATAAACTTTACAACAGACGCAATCCCGTCATCAAGCCTGTTTTTTAACATCTAAAAAAGGAGCAATCTATGAGCGGAGTATTCGGAGTAGTGTCAGAAAAAAATTGTGTGAACGATTTATTTTACGGTGTTGATTACCAGTCTCATCTGGGGACTCAGTATGGCGGCATCGCGATACTGAGTGGAAAACGTATTTACAGGCAGATACACGACATATCCCAAAGCCAGTTTAAATCAAAGTTTTTTGAGGATTATAAAAAATTAGAAGGCGGATACGGCATAGGGGTCATAAGCGATTCGGATGCTCAGCCCATGTTCCTTAATACTAAATTCGGCTCGTTTGCGCTATGCATGACCGGGCTTATTGAAAATACCCGCGAGCTTATCGCAGAGCTTCATAAGAAAGAATGCTCTTTCAGCGAAACAGAAGATGGCGCTCCCAATGTCGTTGAAGTGATCGCAAAGCTTATCAGCATGGGGGATGATATTGTAAGCGGCGTAGAGCATATGTTTACGAAAATTATCGGGTCCTGCAGCGTTTTGATACTTTGTAAAGACGGGATTTATGCTGCCAGAGACAGGTTCGGGTATACGCCTTTAGTTATAGGCAAGCGCGAAGAGGATTTTGCCATTGCCTCTGAATCCAGCGCTTTCCAGAATACGGGATTCCAGATATATAAATATCTATTGCCCGGGGAAATAGTTTTGGTAAACGAAAATGGCCTTAAGGAAGTAAGGCCCGGACATAAGAGCGCGAATCAGATCTGCTCATTTTTGTGGATATATACGGGTTTTCCTGCGTCAAGTTATGAAGGTATAAATGTAGAGGTGGTCAGAGAGAGGTGCGGCGCGTATCTGGCAAAACATGATAAAGATATAGACGTGGACGTGGTTTCTGGCGTACCTGATTCAGGGATTGCGCACGCGATAGGCTATGCAATGGAGTCAGGCAAGCCTTACCGCAGGCCTCTTGTAAAATACACAGCAGGTTATGGCAGGAGCTACACCCCGCCTCTCCAGGAGATAAGGGACCATATCGCAAAAATGAAACTCATACCCATAAAAGATGTGATAGAGGGGAAAAGGATAGTTGTCTGCGAGGATTCTATAGTGCGCGGCACGCAGCTTAAAAATTTCACAGTCCAGAAATTATGGGACAACGGCGCAAAAGAGATACACGTGAGGCCCGCCTGCCCGCCGCTTATGTATCCGTGCAAATTTTGCCTTTCCACGAGGACCATACACGAATTGGCCGCCAGAAAGGCCATAAAAGATATAGAAGGCCGTGATATCGACGATATGTCAGAATATGTCGATCACGCTACCAAAAAATACCAAAAGATGGTAGAATGGATTCGTAAAGATATAGGCGTTACCACGCTTCGTTATCAGACGCTTAGCGACATGATAAAGGCAATCGGCCTCCCGGCAGAAAAACTCTGCACTTACTGCTGGAACGGCGAATGCCTGGCAAAAGGAAACCTGCTCTAGAAATTCAACATTGTCGATTTTATAGTTGTTGGAGAGATTATGAGAAGGATAAAAAGGTTTTTTTTGTTTGTTATAGGCGTATCGATTATTTTTAGCGTTCACGGGGTTTATGCAACTGGATTTGCAAGGGCCAGGTATGATGCGGCTGTCAGGTATATCAAACACAAGCAGCCTGATTTTGCATTAATGGAATTCCGCAGTCTTTTAAGAGAATTTCCAAAAAGCCCGTTTGCGCAAAAATCATTATTTGCAATAGCGGAATATTATTATGATCACGGGATGCATAAAGATGCCATTGAAAATTTTACACGGCGCCTGAAAGATAATTCTGATTTAGAGGCGAATATCATTGCAAAGGTGTATCTGTTAAAAATACTAAAAGAGATCGAAAGCCCTTCCCAGGAAGAAAAGGAGATGTTGGGCGGCGTAAAGAAAGAACTTTCTTCTGAGTCAGCGTTCCTTAGTTTCTCGGAATACAAAAAGACTTGTTACAGAAGCGCTTCGTTGAATAAATTCAAAATAATACGCCATGCTGATTCAGTAGATATCTATAGAAACAATCAGTTCTTCATCAATATCCCCCAGTAAAACACTTCTTTTTCTTCATAGCGTCTTTAATTCTTACTTTCCTCTAATTGACTGCAATAGTTATATCTGTTATTATAATCAAATATGAAAAGACTGTATGATGTGATAGTAATTGGCGCGGGGCACGCGGGCATAGAGGCAAGTCTGGCAGCAGCTAGGATGGGGTCTAAAACTCTGCTTATCACAATGGATCTTGGCAAGATAGGATATATGTCCTGTAATCCTGCTATAGGCGGGATTGGCAAAGGCCAGCTTGTCAAAGAAATTGACGCCTTGGGCGGGGAAATGGGTAAGGCAGCAGATGCCTGCGGCATACAGTTCCGCATTTTAAATAGAAGCAAAGGCCATGCTGTGTGGTCGTCCAGGGCGCAGATAGACAGAGATTTATATTTAAGATATATGCAGGGCGTTGTCAGAAAAACAAAAAATCTGGATTTATTGGAAGGTTCTGCGAACAGCTTGATTGTTAAAAATGGGGCTGTCAAAGGCGTTAAGCTTACGGATGGCTGCGTCGTAAAGTCTAGGGCGATAATTCTTGCTCCCGGAACTTTTTTAAACGGACGCATTCACATAGGGCTTACGCATACCCCGGGCGGCAGATTAGGGGATCCGCCTTCTTTGGGCCTTTCTGAAAATTTAAAATCATTCGGATTTAATATGGCTCGGTTTAAAACAGGCACTACTCCCAGGCTGGATGGCAGGACTATAAGGTTTTCCAGGCTTAAAAAACAAACCGGAGATACGCCTATTTCTCCTTTTTCGTTTTTCACAGAGAAAATAAAAAGTAGGCAAATACCGTGTTTTCTTACTTATACTAACAGGAAGACCCATAAAATTATAAGAGACAATCTGGATCGTTCCCCGCTTTATACAGGGAAAATACAATCCACAGGCGTTAGGTATTGTCCTTCCATAGAAGATAAAATAGTGAGATTCAGCGACAGGGATGCTCATCAGATATTCCTGGAGCCCGAAGGGTTGAAAACAAACCAGTATTATCCGAATGGGATATCCACAAGCTTGCCTCTGGATGCGCAGTTGAAGATGGTGAGAAGCATCGCCGGCCTTGAAAAAGCCGAGATACTTGTACCTGGATACGGCATTGAATATGATTTTATTGATCCGACGCAATTAAAACCTACGCTTGAAACAAAATTAGTGGAAAATCTTTTTTTCGCAGGCCAGATTAATGGCACAACCGGTTACGAGGAGGCAGCCGGCCAGGGTTTTATCGCAGGCGTAAACGCAAGTTTGAATGCAAGGTCAAAAGAGCCTTTTATATTGGACCGCTCAGAGAGTTATATAGGCGTTTTGATAGACGATCTCGTTACAAAAGGCACAAACGAACCTTATAGGATGTTCACATCCCGCGTGGAATACAGGCTTTTATTGAGAGAGGATAACGCTGATCAGCGCCTCATGGGAAAAGGCTTTAAAAAATTAGGTCTCATAAGCGAAAAGCAGTACAAAAAGATGCTTTGCAAGAAAACCAACATAAAAAAAGCCCTGGAAAAGCTGAAAAAAGCAAAGCTTTATCCAAACGCCGGAATTAATAATAGGTTGGAGAGATTAAACATAACCCCTATAAGCAATGTGGTTACCATGTTTGATTTATTAAAAAGGCCCGGCGTAAATTTTAATATGCTGGAAAAAATCAGTAAAGATGGTAAAATAGCCCTTTCCGATAGAGAGATCCAGGAAGTGGAGATAGAGATAAAATACAAGGGTTTTATAGACAGACAGCTTAAAGAAATAGAGAATTTCAGGAAAATAGAGCACATAAAAATACCAGGCGGTTTTGAGTTCAAAGACGCGCCCGGCCTTTCAAAAGAAATAGTAGAAAAGTTATCAAGGATAAGACCTGTTAATCTGGGCCAGGCATCCAGGATTTCAGGCGTTACGCCGGTAGCCATATCCATATTAATGGTATACCTAAAAAAATGGAAAAACCTAAGAGATACAAAGACGAACTGAAAAAAATCGCAAAAGATCTTGGCATAGCGCTTTTCGGAGTGGCGCACGTTAAAGCTATAAAAAAAGAGTTTCTTTTTTCTGATGAAACTTTGAAGGATTTGGATTATACTATATCCCTAGGTTTGAGGCTTTCTGATAGCATATTGGAGGACATAACAAACTTTCCTACCAAGGCCTATTTTCATCATTATAGACAGGCAAACGTCATATTAGATCAGATTGCTTTTAAGATTTCAAATTTTATACAGGATAAAGGGTATAAGGCATTAGCTGTGCCGGCTTCCCAGATACTTGATTGGGAAAAACAGACCGCCCATCTTTCTCATAAAAAGATAGGCGAAATAGCGGGCCTTGGTTTTATAGGCAGGAATAATCTTTTAGTAAACCCTGGAGTAGGGGTCAGGTTCAGGCTTGTTACTATTCTTACAAACATGCCTTTAGAACCTGATAAAAAGCTTAAAACATCTTGCGGTAAATGCAGGTCATGCATAAGCGTTTGTCCGGCAGGCGCAATAAAAGATAAAAAAGAGGATTTTAACCATACAGGCTGTTTTGAAAAATTGAAGGAGTTCAGGGATAAACATTTGGTAGACCAGTTTATCTGCGGGGTGTGCGTCAAAGCCTGTAAAGGCAATATCCCATAGTAAACAGTAAGGGGCAAGGATGAAAAAAGACACAGTTATAATTTTGGATTTCGGGTCACAATATAACCAGCTTATAGCCAGGCGCGTGAGAGAATGCAAGGTATATTCTGTTCTGATGCCTTACAATACGCCTGTCTGGAAAATAAAATCATATAATCCAAGGGCGATAATACTTACGGGCGGGCCTGCGAGCGTGACGGAAAAAGGCGCTCCCAGGGCGAATCCGGAGATTTTTAAGCTCGGGGTGCCGATCCTCGGCATATGTTACGGAATGCAGTTTACAGCTTATGCCTTGGGCGGGAAGGTGGGTAAAAGCAAGAAGCGGGAATATGGCTACGCAGAGCTGGTCCTTAACAGAAAAGAAAGATTTTTCAAGCTCTTTCAGAAAAAAGAAAAGGTCTGGATGAGCCATGGGGATAAGGTCCAGGAAATGCCCAAAGGTTTTGTGATACTGGCGCATACTAAAAATAGCCACATTGCCAGCATGGCAGACCTCGCAAGAAAGATATACGGCGTGCAGTTCCACCCCGAGGTCATACATACGCCCAAAGGCATGCAGATCTTTAAGAATTTTCTGTACGATATAGCAGGCCTTAGACCGACGTGGACAATGTCCTCGTTTATAAAGAATTCTGTAGAAGAAATAAGACAAAAAGTCGGCAAGGAGAAAGTAGTCCTGGGTTTAAGCGGCGGAGTGGATTCTTCCGTAGCCGCAGTCCTTTTACATAGAGCAATAGGGCAAAGGCTTCATTGCATTTTTGTGGATAACGGCCTCTTGCGTAAATATGAGCGGGAATATGTGGAAAAAACATTTAAGAACCATTTTCGCATCAACCTGCATGTGGCTAAATCTGAAAAAAGATTCCTGGATCAATTAAAAGGTGTTATCGACCCGGAAAGAAAACGTAAAATTATAGGCAAGGAATTTATAAAGGTGTTTGAGGAAGAGTCCAAAAGACTCGGGAATGTAAAATTTCTTGGCCAGGGCACGCTTTATCCTGATGTTATTGAGAGCATTTCTGCAAAAGGCGGGCCGTCAGCCACTATAAAAACCCACCATAACGTAGGCGGGCTTCCTAAAAGAATGAACCTTAGGCTTATAGAGCCACTGAGAGACTTTTTTAAAGACGAGGTAAGGCTTCTCGGAAAAGAATTGAAACTTCCTGATGCCATGATCCACAGGCAGCCTTTCCCGGGGCCCGGCCTGGCTGTAAGGATAATAGGCGATATAACAAAAGAACGCCTGGATATCCTGAGGAATACAGACTTGATAGTGCAGGAAGAGATGGAAAAGTATGAAGGCTATAAAAATATATGGCAGTCATTCGCAGTACTTCTTCCTGTAAAAAGCGTGGGGGTAATGGGAGACGAGAGGACATATGAAAGCGTGGCAGCTATCAGGGCGGTCACGAGCCAGGACGCTATGACAGCTGACTGGGCCAAGATCCCGTATGATATTTTAGGGAAAATTTCCAATAGGATTATAAATGAGGTAAAAGGCGTAAATAGAGTAGCATACGATATTAGTTCAAAACCACCGGCTACCATAGAGTGGGAATAAAATGCATAACGATTATTTAAAAGATAAATGCGGAGTGTTTGGTATTTTCGGGCATAAGGATGCGGCCCGGCTTACATATCTCGGGCTTTACGCGCTGCAGCATCGCGGCCAGGAATCAGCAGGCATAGTTACTTCTGACGGCCGTCTTGTAAGAGAGCATAAAGGCATGGGCCTTGTGTCAGAGGTTTTTAATGAAGAAGAGATTGCAAAACTTACCGGCAACATTGCCATAGGCCACACCAGATACTCTACTACAGGCTCTTCAAATATAAAAAATGCCCAGCCGTTTTTAGTGGAAACCCTGTCCGGCCACATAGCTGTTGCGCATAACGGAAATCTTGTAAACGCGCTGACCTTAAGAAAAAAATTGGAAAAAGAAGGCGCCATATTCCAGTCCAGCATGGACAGCGAAATAGTTATCCATGCAATCGCCCATTCGAAGAAAAAAGATTTTAAGGAAAGGATTATAGACGGCATAACGCATCTTGAAGGCGCATTTTCAATGACGCTTCTTGTGGAAGACGGGATTATAGCGGTGCGGGATAAAAGAGGATTCAGGCCGCTTTCTCTGGGTAAACTGGACGGGGCATACGTTATTGCGTCTGAGACATGCGCGTTCGACCTCATACACGCTGAATTTATAAGGGATATAGAGCCCGGAGAAATACTTTTTATCACAGAAAAAGGAATCAAATCAGCGTATATAGCGGATAAAAGTTCAAAATCCTCATTTTGCATTTTTGAATATATCTATTTTTCAAGGCCTGATTCCAGTATCTACGGAACCAGCGTGCACCTTACGCGTAAGCGCCTTGGCGCGGGACTTGCAAAAGAAGCGCCTTGCAAGGCAGACTTAGTGATAGCGATTCCTGATTCAGGGTCTTCGGCTGCTGTCGGGTACTCCGAACAATCCGGCATACCTTTGGATATGGGGATGATAAGGAATCATTATATAGGCAGGACTTTTATCCAGCCAAGCCAGTATATAAGGGACCTGTCTGTCAGGGTAAAATTAAATCCCATAAAAGATGTTGTTAAAGGAAAAAAAATAGTAGTAATAGAGGATTCTATTGTGCGCGGCACTACTTCCAAGGCCAGGATCAGGACTTTGAGAGAAGCAGGCGCAAAAGAAATCCACATGAGAGTCAGCTGCCCCCCCCACATATCGCCCTGTTATTACGGCATAGATTTTCCCACTAAAGAAGAATTAATCGCGTCTTCTCATACAGTCGAGGAAATCCGCGGGTTCATCGGCCTTGACAGCCTTGCATATCTCAGCTTAGCCGGGCTTTACAGGGCAATGCCTCTTCCTAAGAATAAATTCTGCGTATCCTGTTTTACGGGTAAATATCCTGTTCTTCCTGAGCAGGGTATAGGTAAATTTAACCTGGAAAATCAGCTTTCTTTTCTAAATAAAATCTAAAAATTATGGGTTTAAGAATTTGTAGATTGCGTGGGCTGCCCTCGAAGATGCGCCTTGTTCGCCTAACTCGGCTTTTACCTTCCTTAAGTGTTCTTTTATCTCGTGGATTTTTTTATGGCTGGTTAAGATATCAATAGATTCTTTTGCGATATTTTTCAGGGTTACTTTAAATTGCACAAGTTCAGGGACGATCCTTTGCCCTGCAACGATATTTACAAGGCCTATATCAGGGATTTTAATCAGATTTTTTGCCAAAAGCCACGTTAGAAAAGATGTTTTATATACGATTACCATTGGTTTTCCCATGATTGCCACCTCAAGGGTAGCGCTTCCGGATGAGACTATTACAAGATCCGCTATGTCCATGACTTCATAAGGCCTGTTTTCCAGAGAATGCGGTTTTATTTTAGACCTGCGTATGATTTTATTATAAATACGCTGGTCCAGCTCTTTAATCTTTGAGATTATAAATTCAGAGTTAGGGATTCTCTTTTGAATCATTTCGCATGCCTCTAACATAGCCGGCAGGTGTTTTTCAATCTCTTTTTTTCTGGAGCCCGGCATGAGCGCTATTTTTATTGAGTCGTGTTTTAGGTGGCATGTTCTGATGGTTTCTTCTTTTTTCCACAGAGGTTTTACTATATCTAAAAACGGATGCCCTACAAAGCTTACCTTCACGCCGGCCTCTTTATAAAGGGTTTCTTCAAAGCCGAATATGACGACCATTTTATCCACATATTTTTTGATCTCATGGATTCTCTGTTCCCCCCACGCCCATATTTGCGGGCTTATGTAATAGATAACAGGGATATTTTTTTCTTTGGCAGCTTTTGCGAATCTCAGATTGAAGCCGGGGTAGTCTATCAGTATTACAGCGTCCGGTTTTCTTGTTTTTAGCAGCCCCGCAAGTTTTTCAAATATTTTTTTAAAAGTTGCCAGATGCTTAAGGATTTCAAAAAAACCCACGACTGCCAGACCTGTAATGTCGTATATTATTTCAGCGCCTTCAGCAGCCATTTTTTTGCCGCCCATGCCGAATATTTCTATGTGAGGATTGATGGATTTGAGGGATTTTATGAGATTCGCTGCCTGGAGATCGCCGGAAGTTTCCCCGGCGATTACCATTAATTTTATTTTTTTCATTTATGGATTTTTTTCAGTATGTCCAGCGCTACCTTTAATGCCTCACGCGCTTCTTTGCCCGAGACAATTGGTTTTCTATTATTGGCGACGCAGTCTATAAAAGACGCGAGTTCTTTCTGAAGAGGGGCTTCTTTTTGAATGTCTATTTTTTCCGAAACTATCTGGTTGTTTATTTTTCTATAGATAAGCGCTTCCTGCGCCATGTAGTCTATGGAGATATAGCAATCGTCCTGGAATATCCGGATCTTGCGTAAGCTGTCGCTTGTCACGCGGCTGGCTGTGAGGTCGCATACGGTGCCGTTTTGAAAGCGGATCCTGGCGTTTGCAATATCCTCGTGATCGGTTAAGATTTTTATCCCGAGGGAGTCAATATTTTTAACCTTGGATTTTGTAAGGCCCAGGACTATGTCTATATCATGTATCATGAGGTCGAGCACCACCCCTACGTCTTTTACCCTTGGCGTAAACGGCCCAAGCCGGTGGACTTCTATGAATCTCGGCTTATTCGAAAGCTTTTCTATGGCCTGGATAGCTGAATTGAATCTTTCTACGTGGCCTACCTGGAGTATTAAATGGTTTTTATCAGCGATCTTTATCAGCTCTTCCGCTTCTTTAAGGGTCTTTGTGATAGGTTTTTCAATAAGCACATGGATTTTATTCTGAAGAAAAAATTTTGCTATTTCGTAGTGAAGTATGGTGGGGGTTACTATGCTTACGGCGCCTAACTTATAATCCAAAAGCTTTTTATAATCAGTAAACCAGCTTGTTTTGAGCGTTTCTGCGGCAAATCTAGCTGTATTTTCATCAATATCGCATATACCGCAAAGTTCTGTGTTTTCTAATGTTGAGTAGATTTTGGCATGTATGGCCCCCAGTCTGCCCAGGCCTATCACTCCAACCTTGATTTTTCCCATACCAGTCATACTAACAAATAGGTTGGCAAAAGTCAATTAGAGTGATAGAATAAATAACAATATGGCTGAATATTTCCGTTTTCTGAAATTTGTAAAACCTCATCTATGGGTGATGGCGCTTGCTATTGTATGCATGATCATGTCTTCCAGCTTAGCAGGGGTGTCTTTGGGCATGATAATACCTGTGGTGGATAATATCCTTTCAGGGAAAAATATAGTGTTGCCCGGGACTACCCACGCGCCGGATTTTCTAATGCATCTTATAGATAAGATAAATGGCATGGCAAAGGGCTTATTATTGAACTGGGTAGTCATAATAGTGTCGATATTATTTTTTATAAAGGAGACATTTTTATTTTTCCAGGCATGTTTTATGAACCAGCTGGGCCAGTCAGTTTTAAAAGATGTAAGGCAGGCCATATATGAAAAGCTATTGAAACTTTCAAACGATTTTTATTCGAGCGTAAAAACAGGCGAACTTGTCTCCAGGGTCACGTTTGACGTTGGGATAATAGTAAACTCTATCACAGAAGGGCTTACAGACCTTTTATGGCAGCCGATACAGCTTCTGATTTATGTGGTGATTTTAATCTGGATAAAGGTTTATTTTTCGATTTCCTGGTGGCTGATACTGATAACGGTTTTTATCTTCCCGCTCATAACTTTCCCTGTAATAAAAATAGGAAATAAGCTGAGAAAAATCAGCACCTCCACTCAGGAGAGCATGTCTGATATAAATTCGCTGCTTTTTGAGACCATATATGGCATAGGCATAGTCAAATCTTTCTCCGCAGAAACGCATCAGAAGGAAAAATTCAAGGCCTTTAATAACCGTTATTATAAAATGATGATCAAATCGGTAAAGCGTATAGCTATCATAAGCCCGCTGGGGGAATTCGTAGGCATACTGTGCATGGGAGTGGTTTTATGGTGCGGCGGGAAAGAAGTAGTAGAGGGCAGGCTCAGCGCAGGAGCGTTTATAGCGTTTCTTGCGGCGCTCCTTTCTCTCTTAAAGCCGCTCAAGAGGCTTTCGAGATTATACGGCATTAATCTCCAGGCCATGGCTGCGATTACAAGGGTTTTTAATATACTGGACAGGGAGATAACGATAAAAAATAAACCCGAAGCGCTGGAACTCAACCGTTTCAATGATTCAATAGAATTCAAAAATATAATTTTTTCCTATAATAAAGACAGGGTTATATTGGATGGAATAAATATCAAACTCGCGAAAGGCAAGGTTCTTGCTATGGTTGGCATGAGCGGGGCAGGCAAGACTACTTTTGTGAGTTTATTGCCTAGGTTCTACGACCCCGATAAAGGCGCTATTCTTATTGACGCTAAAGATATAAGGGGTTTTACGGTGGAATCTTTGCGCGGCCACATAGGCATTGTCAGCCAGGAAACAATACTTTTTAACGACACTGTCGGGAATAATATTGCGTTTGGGAAACCGGATGCGATGCTGGATGATATCATAGAAGCTGCAAAGGCGGCAAATGCCCATGATTTTATCATGAAAATGCCGAAAAATTACGAGACTATTGTCGGAGACAGGGGTATTAAATTATCAGGCGGAGAAAAGCAAAGGGTGGCTATTGCGAGGGCGCTTTTTAAAGACCCCCCCATATTGATATTGGATGAAGCCACGAGCCAGCTGGATACTGAATCTGAAAAGCTTGTCCAGGAGGCGATTGCCAGGCTTATGGCCAATAGGACCGTATTTGTAATCGCCCACAGGCTTTCTACGGTCGAGCATGCCGATAAAATAGCGGTTTTCGCAGCAGGAAAGATCATAGAGACAGGCACTCATGCCGAATTATTGCAGAAATCAGGCGTTTATAAGCACCTCTACGAGCTTCAGTTTAAGTCCAGGCCGAAGTGAAAAATAGCTTGAAATAAAAGACGTTATATTATATAATACAGCACTTATGTAGGGAGCGGTTTGAAACCGTTCCCTACCGAAAAACTTATTTATAAGGAGGAAATGTGGACACAGAGTTAATCAAACAACTATTGGAAGCAGGAGTCCATTTCGGCCATCATGTGTCGAGGTGGAACCCTAAAATGAAGAAGTTTATATTCGGGGAGAGGAGCAATATCTATATAATAGACCTTGAAAAGACCGTGAGTTTTCTGAATGCGGCAAGGGATTTCGTAAAAGACATTGCGTCAAAGGGGGAAACAGTGCTTTTTGTAGGCACAAAGCGCCAGGCCCAGGATCTTATATTTGCAGAGGCCCAGCGTTCAGGCATGTACTACATAAAAGACAGATGGCTGGGCGGCACCCTGACCAATTTTAAGACTATCCGCAACAGCATCAAACGCCTCGAGTCGATCGAGACTATGCAGAAGGATGGGACATTTGAAATTATCAAAAAAAAGGAAAAAGCCATACTCACAAAAGAGATGGATAAATTAAAAAAGAATCTGCAGGGTATAGTCAGTATGAAAAAGATGCCCGGCGCGCTATTTATTGTGGACGCCAAAAAAGAGGATATTGCTGTAAAAGAGGCCAGGAAGCTCGGCATACCCATAGTGGCGATAATAGATACAAACGCGGATCCGGATCTGATTGATTACCCTATCCCGGCTAATGACGACGCAATGCGGTCAATCAAGCTTTTGACAGGCCTTATTACAGACAGCATAGTGGAAGGCAAAAAGCAGTTTGATGAAACCAATATTGCGGAATTGGCAAGGATCCAGGAGGAAGAAGACACAAAGGAAATGAAGGATAAGGAAAAATCTGAAAAGCTTGTTGAGGCGATAAAAGAAGTTCCGGTTAAAGATAAAGATGAAAAAAGGATAAAACCGGTTAAGAAAAAAAGTTATAAACCGCAATTTCCGAAAAGCTCATAAAACAGAAAGAGGGATATTAAAATGGCAATAGCAGCAGATCTGATAAAAAAGTTAAGGGAAAAGACCAATGCGCCCATGATGGATTGCAAAAAGGCGCTGGAAGAGTCCAACGGAGACCTGGACACAGCGGTTGATGTATTGAGAAAAAGGGGCCAGATAGTGGCGCTTAAAAAAGCAGGAAGATGCGCCAAGGAAGGCTCTATTAACTCATATATACATTCGAACAGTAAGCTTGGCGTTCTTCTGGAGGTGAATTGCGAGACTGATTTCGTAGCTAGAAGCGACGACTTTAAACAGTTTGTAAAGGATGTTGCGATGCATATCGCAGCTACTGCCCCCAGCTATGTCTCCCGCGAAGAGGTGCCCGGCCATATCCTGGAAAAAGAAAAAAGCGTTTTGAAAGAAACAGTCAAGAATAAACCGGAAAATGTCCTTGAGAAGATAGTCCAGGGCAAGCTGGAAAAATTTTATTCAGAGGTATGCCTCTTGGACCAGCCTTTTGTCAAGGACGACAAAAAAACCATAAAAGATTACCTGAACGAGCTTATAGGAAAAATAGGCGAAAATATAGTAATCCGCAGATACGTAAGATTTCAGGTGGGCGAAGAGATAAAATGACGCATAAAAAACCTGTCTATAAAAGAGTTGTGCTCAAGATGAGCGGCGAGGTACTGCAGGGCACGCAAGGATATGGCATAGACCCTGAGGTAACCCGCTCCATTGCCGAAGAGATAAAGGATGTTAAAAAGCTTGGCACGCAAATTGCCATTGTTATCGGCGGAGGCAATATCTACAGGGGCGCTGCTGCCGAGGGCCAGGGCGTTGACAGGACTACTGCTGATTATATGGGCATGCTCGCCACTGTTATAAATGGTTTAGCGCTCCAGGACAGCCTTGAAAAAGCAGGGGTTTTTACCCGCGTCCAGACAGCCATTGATATGCAGGAGCTGGCAGAACCGTACATAAGAAGAAAGGCTATAAGGCATCTTGAAAAAAACAGGGTGGTTATATTTGTGGCAGGGACCGGAAATCCATATTTTTCCACTGATACAGCAGCCAGCCTCAGGGCGGTTGAGATAGGCGCTGATGTTATACTTAAAGCTACAAAAGTCGACGGCGTATATTCCGCAGATCCTAAAAAAGATAAATCCGCCAAAAAGTTCAAGGCCCTTAAATATATACAAGTCCTTAAAAAAGGCCTTAAGGTTATGGACGCTACAGCAGTGAGCCTTTGTATGGACAATAAGCTTCCTATCATAGTTTTCGATCTCACGACAAAAGGCAATATAAAAAGGGTTTTGCTGGGCGATAAAATAGGAACTATAGTATGTTAATGGGGAGGTAACCTATGGAGCCATTGCAGAAACTTATACACGATACAGAGGAAAAACTTAAGAAAACAGTCGACTCTACTTTGAGGGAGTTTTCAGAAATCCGTACAGGCCGGGCAAATCCAAGCATAGTCGAAGGCATCATGGTGGAATGCTACGGCACTCACATGCCTATGAAGCAGGTGGGGGCCATATCAGTGCCTGAACCAAGGCTCATAGCCATACACCCGTGGGATCAGTCGAACATACAGGCCATTGAAAAAGCGATATTGAAATCAGAACTTGGCATCATGCCTGTTAACGACGGAAAACAGATAAGGATAGCTATTCCCACGCTGACAAAGGAAAGGATAGAAGAGCTTAAAAAAATACTGCATAAATTGGCGGAACAGGGAAGGGTTTCTGTAAGAACTGTCAGGAGGGACTCGATTACCGCTGTTGATAAACTGGAATCATCAAAGCAGATTACAGAGGACGCTAAATTTAAAGGCCACGACGACATACAGAAGTTGACAGAAAAATATACAAAAAAGATAGACGAACTACTGGTAACCAAAGAAAAAGAATTGGTGTAGATTGAATAAGCGGGCCGCTAGCTCATCTGGTAGAGCACCACACTTTTAATGTGGGTGTGCCGCGTTCAAGTCGCGGGCGGCTCACCAATTTTTTATGAAGCCTTTCGAACTTATTGAGCATACCGCTGATGTAGGGATAAAGGCGCGGGGGGCTACCCTTACGGAATTATTTGAGAACGCAGCCAGGGGAATGTTTTATGTTATAGCAGGGGAAGGTTACAAGGCCCAGGGTTCAAAGGTTGAAAAAAAGATAGAAATTTGTAAGAACAGGGATAATTATGAAGAGACCCTTGTCAGCTGGTTGTCAGAACTCCTGTACACCTTTAATAGAGAGAAAATATATTTCAACGATTTCAAGATACTCAGTTTAAATGACAGCGCTCTAAAAGCTGAAGCGGGCGGTATTAATATAGACCTTTACCAGAGCAATATTTATACAGAAATCAAGGCAGTTACTTTTCATAATCTTAAAATAGAAGAAGACGTAGATGGTTTTAGCTGCACTATTATTTTCGATGTTTAACTATGGCCCAGGCCTTCGATGGTAAATTAGAAAAGCTAGACAATTTCCGCTGGAAAATTCCGCAAACCTATAAATCTGGGATGAGAGTCCCAGGCCTCATTTACGCGAACGATTCGCTTCTTCCCGGAATCCTTAATGATAAAGCCTTGGAACAGGTGGCAAATGTAGCATTTTTGCCAGGCATATTAAAATACTCTCTTGGCATGCCTGATATCCACTGGGGGTATGGTTTTTCTATAGGCGGGGTGGCAGCTACAGATCCTGAGGATGGAGGAGTCATATCGCCTGGAGGAGTGGGTTACGACATATGCTGCGGCGTAAGGCTTGTGCGCAGCGATTTAACGCTGGATGATCTAAAGCCCAGGCTGGAAACGCTTGTTAACGAGCTCTTTAATGATATCCCTTCCGGGATTGGGTCGAGCGGAAACATACGGGCCAGCGCTAAAGATGAAGAAGAGATTTTTTTAAAAGGCGCTGGATGGGCGGTTAAAAAAGGCTACGGCGTAAAAGAAGACCTGGAATGCACAGAAGATAAAGGGTCGATAGAAGGCGCTGATCCTTCAAAGGTTTCGAAGAGGGCCTACGAAAGAGGCAGAGACCAGTCCGGCACGCTCGGCTCGGGGAATCATTTTTTAGAAATACAGATCGTAGACGAGATTTATGATGAGAAAAAAGCGGAAGCTTTTGGTTTATTCAAAGGCCAGATCGCGATGATGATCCACTCAGGCTCAAGAGGCCTCGGTTATCAGATATGCGATGATTATGTAAAAAGTATGATAGGTTGTTTAGGTAAATATAATATAAGCGTACCTGACAGGCAGTTAGCATGCGCGCCTATTAATTCTCCTGAGGGCAGGGCTTATCTAGGGGGCATGAAATGCGCCGCGAATTACGCCTGGACAAACAGGCAGTGCCTGATGCATCTGGCAAGAAATGTTTTTGAGAAGGTTTTTAATAAAAGCTGGAATTCTCTGGGCCTCAAGCTTGTGTATGACGTGGCGCATAATATCGCTAAAATGGAAAGGCATGCCGTCGACGGTAAGGAAAAGCTTTTATGCGTGCATAGAAAAGGCGCTACCAGGGCGTTTCCTCCGGGCCATATTGATTTACCTGAGCGATATAAAGAAGCGGGACAACCTGTTATTATCCCAGGCGACATGGGGAGAGTTTCTTATGTACTCGCGGGCTCTCCCGGCGCCATGCGGGAAACTTTTGGCAGCACGTGTCATGGAGCGGGCAGATGCCTTTCCCGCTCAAGCGCTATCAAGGCCTGCCATGGAAGACAGATTGATAAGGAACTTTTTAATAAAAGTGGTATAATAGTTAGGGCAAAGACAAGGACTACTCTGGCAGAAGAGGCGCCTGAGGCATATAAAGATGTAAATGAGGTTGTGGATGTGGTGCATGGTGCAGGGCTATCTGTAAAAGTCTGCCGCATGCGGCCCTTAGGAGTCATCAAAGGTTAAAGGAGAGGCGTATGTTAGATATTAAATTTATAAGAGAAAATCCTGATATAGTAAAAACCGCTATAAAGAATAGAAATCTTAAACTTGATATCAATGAGGTTCTTGATCTGGATACTGAAAGAAGAAAGATTCTGGTAGAGGCAGAGAGCCTAAAGGCAGAAAGAAATGCTATTTCTAAGAAAGGTAAGCCAGACAAAGCCATCATTGACAAAATGAAGGTATTGTCCCAAAAAGTAGATGATTTAGACAATAAAGTGGAGAGAATTGATAAAAAAATAGGCAATTTATTGCTTTATATCCCAAATATACCCCATAATTCAATACCTATAGGTAGTCCTGAAAACAATAAAGAAGTTAAGACTTGGGGCAGCATAAGAAAGTTTGATTTTAAGCCAAAGACCCACATGGAAATAGGCGAAGACTTGGATATACTTGATTTTCCGAGATCTTCAAAGATATCAGGATCAGGATTTTGCCTTTTTAAAGGCATGGGGGCATTGCTTGAAAGAGCCCTTATTAATTTTATGCTGGACCTTCATACAAATTACCATGGCTATAGGGAAATATTTCCGCCTTTTCTTGTCAACAGGGCCAGCATGACAGGCACAGGGCAGCTGCCAAAACTAGAAGAAGATATGTATAAGTTAAAAGATGACGACCTTTTTCTTATACCTACGGCGGAGGTCCCTGTCACTAATATCCACAGGGATGAAGTTCTTGATGAGTCAGAATTGCCGAAATATTACACTGCGTATACTGCCTGTTTCAGGCGCGAGGCGGGTTCTTACGGCAAAGACACCAAGGGCCTGATGCGCGTTCATCAGTTTGATAAAGTAGAGCTCGTGAAATTTGTAAAACCGGAGACCTCTTTTGACGAGCTGGAAAAACTATTGGGCGACGCGGAAACAGTCCTTCAAAAATTAGGCCTTCCTTATAGAGTTGTCATGCTCTCAACGGGAGATATGAGTTTTGCAGCCAGCAAGTGTTATGATATCGAGGCGTGGGCACCTGGCATAGAGAAAAATCTGGAGGTTTCAAGCTGCAGTAATTTTACGGATTTTCAGGCTCGCAGAGCTAATATAAAATACAGGACAAAAGATAAAAAATTGGAACATATCCATACGCTGAATGGTTCCGGCGTTGCAATGGCACGGACAGTTGTATGCATACTTGAAAATTACCAGCAGGAAGACGGAAGTGTTATTATCCCGGAAGTCTTAAGGCCGTACATGGGCGCTAGGGAAAAGATTACAAGGGAGTAAAAGATGAAAATATTGCGGCTTTTTATAAGTATATTGCTTATCCCTATCTGCGTTATAGTCACGCTTAGTTTCTATAATGGGATATTTTCCATAAAAGATGTCTCAAAAACAGGCGTATATTTTATTCTCGGGGCGCTTTTATATTCTGTTATACATTTATTATTATTCAGGCTGGATTTTTTATATGTATTCGGCCATGAGTGCATGCATGCGTTTGCCACGTTTTGCTCCGGAGGCAAAGCCAGCAATATGAAAGTATCCGGCAAAGAAGGCAGCGTAAAAACCACAACGCCTAATTTTTTTGTGATACTTGCGCCGTACCTATTGCCGGTATACACTATTCTGGTAGCCATAGTTTATTTTATTTTATCTTTTTCTATCAACGTAACAGCATATTCCGGTATCTTTATATTTTTGATAGGATTTACCTTGATGTTTCATCTGGCTTATACAGCAGAGTCAATGAGAGATAAGCAGTCAGACCTGGTAAAGGCCGGGTATCTGTCCTCAATATCTTTTATTTATATTGTTAATCTGATTATAGTTTTTCTTATAATAAGCCTTTTATTCAGAGAAGTGTCTTTTATAGATTTTATATCCAGAGTTTACGTGAAAACAAAGTTTTTTTATTATTCTTTCTGGAAGCAGTTATTTCTATAAAATAAGGCGAGGAGAAGTGCGTGAGCGGTTTAAACGGCATGCCTGGAGAGCATGTGTAGTCGCAAGGCTACCTAGGGTTCGAATCCCTACTTCTCCGCCAGTTAAGAAAGGGGCTGTTCCATGGAATTGACGAATATATTAAAAGAGATGTTTGACAGAAAAGCTTCGGACGTTATCTTTAAGGCAGGCAGCCCTGTTTGCCTGAGGATAAACGGCGAACTTTTCAAAGAAGGGGATACGCTGGACGAGCATGACCTAGAGGCATTGGTCGGGGACGTAGTTACCAGAGGCCAAAAGCGTATGTATAAAGACCAGAGAGAAAATGTAGTGTGTTTTGGGATAAAAGACCTGGGCCGTTTCAGAGCTACGATTTTTCAGCAAAGAGGGACACCTGTTCTGGTTATACGCGCCATAAATACCCAAATCCAAACATTTGAAAAGCTGAACCTGCCTACAAAAGTGCTTGAAAGTTGGTGCAATGAAAAACGCGGTCTCGTTCTTGTAACAGGCACTACAGGCAGCGGAAAATCCACGACTGTGGCCAGCATGATAGAATATATAAATAAAAATATGGCAAAACATATTATTACGCTGGAAGATCCCATAGAATTTTTATTTCAGGATAAAAGGTCGATGATAAGTCAGAGAGAGATCAGGATAGATACCGAGAGCTTTCACAGGGCGCTGGAATATTCAATGCTCCAGACGCCGGATGTCATTTTTATAGGAGATGTAAGGACAGCGGATATTATGTCGATTGCGCTTACCGCAGCTGAAACAGGCCAGCTTGTGATAGCTAATTTGCACACTATAAGCACATCCCACACCATTGAAAGGGTCGTGAATTTCTTCCAGCCTCATCAACATGCAGAGATCAGGATGCAATTGTCTTTGTTATTGAAAGGTATTATGTCGCTGAGGCTTGTGCCTTTGCAGGACGGCTCAGGCCGAGTTCCTGCATCTGAAGTTCTTATTCCTACGCCTACAATAGTGGATCTCATGAGAGAAGGAAAGATTCATGAGATAGAATATTATCTTAAAGATGGCGGCATGTACGGCATGCAGACATTCAATCAAGTGCTGTTGGATTTATACAGGCAGGGAAAGATTACCAAGGAAACAGCTGTTAATTTTGCAGAGAAAAAAGACGAATTAATAATGGGCTTAAGAGAGCTGCGGTAAAAAATGGCAAAGCGCAGTCTGTTAATAACGCTGATTCTGATCTTTGGCATGGCGGTTATTTTTCTTGTTCAGTTTTCCACGCCATGCCTTTATGATGCGGACGGGTATCTGCACATAAGGATGGCCGAGTTTTTAAAAGACCTTGGGCCGCGTTATAATTTCCACTGGGCAAGGTTTTCCACATTTAACGGTAATTTCTCGGATAAGGATTTTCTTTACCACGCAGCGCTTATACCGTTCACATTTTTTAAAGATATCTTCCTCGGAGCTAAGGTCGCAGCTTTTATGTCTGCGGCGGCTTTATTTTTAGGCTTTTATCTAATGCTTAGAAAATATGCCGATGAAAAGATTATTCCTTTTATGCTTTTGGGGTTTCTTTTTTCCGCAAATTTTCTTGAGACGATTAATAGCCCCAGGCCGATTGCGCTTGTAATACTTTTAAACCTATGGATAATCCATCTTTTAATCCAGAGAAAATACCTGTGGCTTTTTTTAGCAGGGATAGCGTATTCTCTTATGCACGTAACAAGCCCTCTGGCGATATGCTATGCCGTGATCATTGAATGCGTAAGGCGCGCAGACAGAAAAGAGTTTTCCCTGAAAAATATTTTTGTGATTTTTTTCGGAGTTTTGGCAGGATTTCTTATACACCCAAATTTTCCTAATAATTTTCTAGTATTTTATCTTAATTCGATTCTTGTCCCTATCTATACTATAAAAACAGGGGTGCTGGAGCTGGGCGCGGAGTTTTTCCCGTTAAATACAAGGGAGTATCTCCTGGGCTATCCTGTTGTTATAATGGCCATAATCATAATGATACGCATCGCTGTTTCTAAAGTTATAAAACCAAGATTCGAGACAAAGGCGTTTCTTACTCTTGGCATGGTATTTCTGGTACTCTCGTTTATATCGCAGAGATACTTAAGCCATGGGTATCTCATAATGCTGATCGCTTTGGCATGTTATATTTCAGATTCTTCTTTAGTAAATGATAACCTGAAAAAATCGCAGGTTATCTTTATGGTAATATTATTTTTGCTCCTGGGGCTAAATTCTTACAACGGCATAAAGTACAAAGCGCTTGTTTCAAAGGTTATAAACGGGCATTATGAGGCTGCGGGCAAATGGATGGCAAAAAACATCCCTGAAAAAGAACTGATATTTCACGCAAACTGGTCTGACTCTCAGTATTTTATAGGCCTCAACCCAAAAGACGATTATTTTGTAACATTAGATCCGGTTTATATGTATAATAAAAATCCGGAACTTTATAAAATTTACAGGGACGTGTCTTTCGGCAGGACAATGGATCCCTACGCTGTACTAAAAGATACGTTTAAGGTAAAATACGGGTATGCAGGGAAAAATTATTTCAATGGCCTCGTGGAGCAGATAAGAAAAGATTCGCGTTTTATAATATTAGCTGAGGATCAATTTGGAGTAATATTTGAAAGAAAATAAAGGATTTAATGTGTCTAATATGGTAGAGATAAAACAACTTTTTGCAGATAGGAAAGTTATGCAAATGTTAAGCAGTAAAAACATATCTAGAGAATCTTTAGAAGAGATGTATTATAAAAGAAAAAATACATTACAGCAAATTGCAACTGAATTTGATACTTGTATTTTTTCAGTAGCCAGACTGATGGATCAATATGGACTCAAAAGGCGTAATAGCAGCGAAGCGACTTATAACCGTTTTAATAAGGAAGAATGTTTTGACATAAAAGGCAATTTAAACAGCAAAGAGAAACTGTTAAAGGAAACGGCTTTGACTCTTTATTGGTGCGAAGGCACAGGCGATAGAAGGGGCGATAAAAAGAATACTACGCTAGCTTTTACTAATAAAGATGCAAATATGCTCCGCATATGGCTTAAATTTTTATTTGAAATTTGTGGCTTAAGGCGTGATAAGGTAAGAATCAGGATTTATTTACATAACAATCAAGATGGGATTCGGTTAAAAAAATATTGGTCTGAAATCTTAGATATCCCGCCCTTTCAATTTGAAAATATTTCTTATACAGACAAGATTTCTACAAAAGAAGATTATAATGGAACTGTTAAAATAAAAGTTCATAATTTAAAACTCTATCTTATAGTAAAAAATTGGATAGGGGATTTAAAAAAGCAATTGCTGGAGGAGTGCCAGAGCGGTTGAATGGGACCGCCTTGAAAGCGGTTAGGCTCGCAAGGGCCTCGTGGGTTCGAATCCTACCTCCTCCGCCAGTTAGGATAGGGGGCGTCTTGTAAGAAGGGACGGAAAGTGCCTTCCGTCGAAAAAACGAGGCGCCGCTCTTTTAAAATAAAGTTCGAACCAATCTTTTCCAGAAATTCTTTCTGGGATTCTAAATTTCCCTCACGAACTACGCAATCTATTCTATTTAAGGTAGTTACGAAATCTTTCGCCTGTTCGAACCAATTATCGCCCCCATCAGCAAAATCTTTCAATGATTCCTGTAATGTTTTCTTATCGTTAATGAGTTTCTCTTTAGCTTTCTGATACTCTTCAAGCGAAACACTACCCTCAAGGTATATATCTATAAGCCGATTTATCTTATTATCAACACTAGTTATTTTCTCTCGTAGATTTTGCTGATGGGGGCGTGATGATTGGACGACCTCAAACCTATCTTTTTGTAATTCTTTTAATATATTAGCCGTCCAATCATCACACAAAGAAACTTTTTGAAGTATAGACCTAACCTGCTTAGATAGCTCTTCTTCACGCACATACTTCTGCGAACAAGTCGTATATCTCTTAGTGCATCTATAATAAGTATGGCCTTTCTGTATCTCTGCTGTAATCATGCGACCACACTCGCCGCATCTCATAAGACCTCGTAACACAAAATGCTTTTCTACTTTCTTGGGCCTGCCTCTATTCTTCATAACCTCCTGGCACTTATCAAAAAGTTTTTTTGTGATAATTGGTTCGTGAGTGCCTTCGTAAATCTCGCCCTTGTATCTGAATACACCATAATAGATAGGATTCCTAAGCGTATGCTGATATTGGCTGATACTCATAGGCTTATTCTTACATCCAGTAAGGCCTAATGAATTTATCTTATCCCGCAATCCTTTGAGCGTGTATTCGCCTGTAGCATATAGGGCGAAAGATTTCGTAATGAAAGGAGCTTTGCCCTCATCGATGATAATAGTCCTTGTTTTGCGGTCATTGATATAACCAATAGGTGCCCACTGAGGCCATATGCCCTTAGAGAGTTTAAGCCTTATGCCTCGCCTAATATTTTCTGACAGGGCATCGATATAATATTTACTCTGCCCAAATGCAATAGATAGCATAAACTTACCCTGCGCATTATCATCGAAACGATATGTAGGGAATCGTAAGTCTTTGATGATGCCCTGATCCACTAGATAGATGATTTTACCGCCATCTACACTATTCCGAGCAAGTCTATCTGGATGCCAAGCCAGTATGCCGTCTGCTTCGTGGCGCTGTATGTGCGATAGCATATCATTGAAGATAGGCCTGCCAGGCTTCTTGGCAGTCTTGGCTTCCACCAGCTCAGTAATAACTGTGAGATTTTCGCGCGTAGCATACTGGCGTAGCTCCACAAGCTGCGCTTCGATAGAGAGTATCTGTCTATCTTCATCATCAGTGGACTTACGGGCATATATGAAGTATCTCATAAAAGGGCAAAGCTCCTTTCATTCGTGAGGGAAATTTAGAATCAGTCATTTTGGCTTTGAGATTGCAATCTATCTCAAAGCCAAAATGACAAAAGATTGGTGAAGAACTTTATTTTAAAAGAGCGGCGCCTCGTTTTTTCGACGGAAGGCACTTTCCGTCCCTTCTTACAAGACGCCCCCTATCCTAACTGGCGGTGTGTCTTAGGTTTTGTTCGAACCTACTTTAAGGGTTTACCCTTAAAGTAAAAAAATCCAATGAGGCTCGGCAGGCATCTGGCGGTCGCCG